>Ga0307406_10000713_pt1 | contig 18733 bp, 15 predicted proteins | sample 322Cmetagenome_3_FD_203706 | JGI IMG/M metagenome (GOLD analysis project Ga0307406, IMG submission 203706) | Maize rhizosphere microbial communities from greenhouse at UC Davis, California, United States - 322HYB-C-2 | ecosystem: Host-associated > Plants > Roots > Rhizosphere > Soil | place...
TGTCGACGACGATCTCGTGGCATTTCCCAAAGATGTCGGCCAACTCCGGGCAATCCGGGAAGTGATCGGCCATGTACGGCTTGGGACGATTGCTGCGCTTGATGCACTCGGTCACAGAGTACAGCGAAGGCGGCGTGAAGCTAAGAACCCAGCCGATGATGCAGCGCGAGTGGACATCGATCAGGATGGTGAGCCAAGGCCGGCCAAGAAGCCGCCACCCATTGACATCGATGGCCACGAAATAATCCACGAGGGTGTGGTCCATCGCAGCAAGAAGGAGCGGCCGGTGTGATTTCAGGCCCTGACCGCACGCCTTAAAGCGCTGGTCGGCGACCTTCTTTCCGTACTTGGCCGCGACAGTTTCATAGCACTCGGTCGCTCGCACATGTTGGCGGAAGGTCTCCTTCGAGGGGACCGGCACACCAAGCCCGCAGGATGACCGGTCGCGAATCCACCTGTTGAGGACACCCAAGCTGGCGCAAAGGTCGTCGTAGGCATCGGAGATCGACTTACTGTGATCCGCCCAGAAGCCCATGGCCTCTTCATGCATCCGACGAAGCACGGACAACGGCAGTCGCTTTTTACGCGGCACCCGTCCGGACATGGAGACCATGACTTTGAGGACGCGCTCTCCCACGGCTCCACGTTGCTTTAGCCAACGCCGAACAGTCGACGGCGACGGCTGCACCTTCCCGGCAAGATATCGCGCCTTCGCTTCCCAGATCCCGGCCAATGCCATGCGAATTCCCCGATCGCTGCAGGAATAAGCCGGCATTCGATCGAGCGATCTCAGCACGACTTGACGCACAAGCGCTTTGGGATCCCGCGCCTGGATCGCGTCGAAGTCGTCCTCTCGCTCGGCCGCGATCCGTTGCGCGCGCGTCGGTGTGACGGGGCGGTCCAACCGCCGAATCCGCCCCGCGGCGAACTCCGCTTTCAGCCAGTCCAAGGTCGGGGAGACGCTCTCTCCGGTGTCCAGCTGTATCTGGAAAGGTGCGCTGGTCCGTTCAGATCGGAAGTAGAGAAAGCCATTGCCCATAAGCTGATCAAAGACGTGACGCTCGCCACCGATTTCCCATAGCTCGCCGACGTTGAGTTGGATGTCGCTCATTGGAAAACCTCCGGCCGGCCATCGACCAGCTCCACCGACGTCTCATTGTTGAGAGGGGAAGAGAGGTCGAACCGGACGATGCGACCGACCACCATGGCTTTCAGTTTGGCGATGCCGATAGGGCGTTCGCCCAAGCAGGTCGCCAACTCAACCAGCGATCTTTTTCCTTGGCGTTCGAGCTCATCGACCACCCGGAACACGTCTGCGGAGGTGAACTCCGTGAATGCCCAGGATTGGATGTCGAGGATCGCCTGATAGGTCTCCGCCGGCTCAAACAGGGCCGACTTCATGACGACCCTGAAGCGCCACCCGACGCGGTCGCAAATCAGACGAACCGCCTGCAGCTTCAGTCGGTAATCCGGGTCCTTCAGCGCTCGATGGTCGTTCTTGACCTCGACGATCTCAAGTCCGCCATCGGCCAGGAGCCGGACGCAATCGACGATGTAGGTCCGCTTTCGACCATCGATGACGAACTCGAAACGGAAGGGCTGAGCGCGATAGTCGACGACGTTCGTGTCGGCCTCGGAATGCATGAAGAACGCTCGCTCGTTCATGCTTTCGTACGGCAGCGCCCGCCCCGCCTTGCGACTGGCATAGGTGCCCGTGGTGATCACCCGTCGGCCGGTGATGATCGTGCGGATTGGAACGCCCGCTGGCGTGACCACGAGTGTGGCCGTGGCGGACAGATCTTCCCACGATAGTGGATCGCCGGTTGTGAAGGCCACGTCGTTGATAGCGTCATCCAAGGCCGTTCGGCTTTGAACGGCAGGCGTGCGGAAGGTTTGATGGATCTCATCCATTCTGATCTCCTCAGATTGTGGAAGTTGGCTTCAAGCCAAGCGAAGGCGACGCTCTTCTCTGAAGAGACGGCGTTGACTTCGGGCTCGTCTGAGGGGATGATTGCTAATCGCCGCGAAACGATAGGGTGCAACCAGCTCCCCAGAACAAGCCTTGGGTCCTCCCAGGGCTTGAACTGTTTTGGGCTAAGCCCATCTAAATACTGATCTTTATGGCGGTCGCATTTGCTGACTCCTCTCTAGTTTCGCCTGGCTTGGAGCCCAACAGGCCTTGAGAAGCCCCTGAGTGACTCACCTCCACACGTAGAGATTATGTCAGATCGAGAACGTGGAGTCTCGAGACGCGGAGAGCGGAATTTCCGAACAATCGTCGGTCACGAGGCCATATATACTATAGTATATAATATACGTTCTCTCGTCACGCGATGAACACTGATCGTACGCGCAGCAGATGCCCGCCTCGCAAACCTCACCTGGCCGATTGCACGTTCGGTGCCGCACTTGAAGGACGCACTTGGATACGCGCGCTGGCGAAAACGGCCTACTCCAACGGTTCGATAACGAAGCTTGATCCTATGATCGGTCATGATGGAAACGCCCGAAGCCAAAGCCGTTCGTTGGACAGCCGTCCGCGCCAACTACAAGCTCCTGAAGGAGCTCTGCGATTTCTTCTTTCGGGTCGTCCAGATGTGGGTCGTTCTCGCTGCGATCTGGTTCATACACGTGGCCCTGGATTCTGCGCTCGCGTTCGTGGTCGCCGGATTCCTTGTTTGCGTGCTGTTCGGCTACTCGCTGTTTTCTCCGCAGGCGATCATCATGGAATGGCGAGAAACTAAGGGACATCGAACGTATGGACGCGGGGGCTACTTCGTTCAGATGCTTTGCTTCGTGATTGCACTCTCGCCACTCACGTGGATCGAGCCCATCATCGCTGGCATCAATTCAGCGAGCCACAACGCGACGGCCATTGCGATCCAAGGAACGACCGGTGAGTAAGCTTGCCGCGATCCTGTTCGCCGGCGCAGCCCTCGCCACACCGGCGATTGCACACGCGGATCCTTGCGAAGGCAGATTGCCCTCTCGGCCGGGCCAAACCTTCAGTGGAATCGTCCGCTATGTGGGTGATGGCGATAGCCTCTGTGTAGGGGGGACTTCCAACCCGCAGGAATGGATCGAGGTGCGACTCGCCGATTTCGATGCCCCCGAGCTTCACGAGGCTGAAGGCCGGCGCGCTCGCAACGCTCTCGTCCAGGTCACTAGCGGACGGCTCGTCGAATGCACGGCAACCCGCGGCCGCAGCGGGCGCGTCGTCAACCATGATCGAGTGATTGCAATCTGCAGGCTGGGTGGCCGGCGCATCGGCGATCTCCTGCGAGATCAGAACGCACCGCACGGCGGAAACTGACTCAATGCAGACTTTGGCCCAGTCCGCTTGTGGATCACGGCTCGTCACTCCCGTGGTGAGGTCGTCTACGGCCTAGATCAGTCGCTGCGAAGGTCGTTCCGGCGTGCCATCAACAAAGCTAATCTAGCATTGAGTGGCGCAAACGCGGGTTGTATCGTCACAGGCGATACGGGGATCCTGCCGCACCTGTCATTTTTTTGGTCCGTGCGCTTCCGGTTTTCGGCGCGCCCATTCGCTTACCTCCTGTGTGAGGCGCATCGGCCATGTCATCGAGGTGCAAGATGGACTGTGAAGAGGATGAGCCGGAGCCGTACGACGTCGCGGGATGGCGACGGCGGATCGAGTCAGCGACGTTGGGCACGGTGCGACCGGCGGCTCTGGTGTGCGCGGTGCAGGACATGGATCCGGCGGAGAAGCGAACGGTCGGGGCGCTCCTGGCGGAGGTGTCGGTCCGGATCACGCGGATTCTGCGGAATTTCATCGGCACGAACCATCCCAACCAGGGCTGGGATCTGATCGAAGACACGCGCAACACCCTGCTTCAGGCGGTGCTGAAGCCCACGTCCGCAGATGGCCGGGCGCTGCGCACCGCCTTTGCGGGAACCGTCCGATACCGGGCTCGCGATGCGATCCGCGCCGACAGAAAACACCGCGACCTGATCGATTACGCCTTGGACGAAGACGAACTTCCCCGGCGCGATCTCACCGCGACGCCGAACTTGGAGCAAGATGCCCATGTCGAGAGCGTCCTGCGTCGGATCGAGGATCCCCGCAAACGGCTCGCCCTGCGCCTTTTCATGGACGGTGCCCAACGAAACTCAACAATTGGCTTCTCCATCGCCTCCGCGTTGGACGTGTCCGCCAAGACCGTCGAAACGTGGATCAGGGATTTGCAGGCGGAGCTCAGGACTATTGCTGGAGACAGAAGATGACCGACCCGGACAAGGAGACCCGGCGGGACAAGGTTCTGCGAGACTTCGACGCGGCCTGCGCCCGGCCGACCGTGGAGCAGATTACGGAATGGACCGCCCGGCACCCGGAGTTCGCCGATGATATCCGGGACTTCGCCGGCGTCCTCTGGGATGAGGCCGCCGCAGGGCGTCAGGGCGAGGAGGCCGAGGTCGACGAGATCCACCTAGCGCGGGCGCGGAGTCACGCGTTCAACGTCCTTCATGACGTGCGCGGCGGCGACGCCTCGGTCGTCGCACGTGAAGCCGATGCGACCTTCGACCGCCTCATGCAAGACGCGGGGTGGACGACGGTCGCGCTCGAAGGCGCCATGGACCTGAGCCGCGAGGTGCTTTCTGACCTGTTTCGTGGCCGGATGGCCCCGCCGGTCGGGCAGCGTCTGGTGGACGCGGTCATCGGCTATCTTCGCACTACCGAGGCCCGGTTCATGCAGGCTTACGAGCACGCGCTCGCTCGTCCCTCTCTGGGCCAGGCGCGCGCGAACCGGCAGCCCTCGATCGTTCGTCGGTCCTTCGCGGACATCGTGCGGGCGAGCGATATGACGCCTGAACGCAAGGCCTATTGGCTCGAGGAGGATTGACCTGGACGCTTGGCGCGACATCCGGCTGAAAGCCCGCCGCCATCATGCGAAGACGCTGGCCCTGACCAGCGGCGACCGCCGTGGCAAGGCGCTCGTCCAGGCCGCGGCCAAGGACGCCGGGCTCCGGTTGAGGTACTCGGAGCCGGGTGAGGTTCTCGGCCACGGCGTTCTCGGGTCGGTCGAGCGCGCAGACGGCATCCTCAACGTGGTGCGCGGGCAGCCGGAGGATCAGGAAACGGTCGTCATCGCCCATGAACTGGGACATCACGCCCTCCACCTCGATCCGCACACGGAGGTCCAGACCGTCGAGGTCCTGTTGGGCGGCGATCGCATGGACGTCGGCGCGGGCGTGGTCGAGGGCTATTCCCCGCGGGAACGCAAGGAGGTCCAGGCTGACATCTATGCCGGCGAGTTCCTCTGTCCCGGCGACTGGCTCCGCGCGGAAGTGGTCGACCGCGGCCGCCGTCCCTCCGAGATCGCGGTGGACCTGGGCCTGCCTGTCGCGCTCGTTCTCAACCAAGCGATCCGCGGTCTCCTTCTGCCGCCGTTGCGCGAACCGCCGCTGGCCTCGCCGCGAACGGTCCTGGCGCTGGACGAGAGCCAGCACGCAGCGGCCACGTGGGCCGGCGGACCGCTCATGGTCAACGCCGGACCGGGAACGGGCAAGACGCGAACCCTCATCGAGCGCATCGGGCATGTCCTCGACCAAGGTGCCGCGCCGGCCTCGATCCTCGCCCTCACCTTTTCCAACAAGGCCGCGGACGAGCTGCGCGCGCGGCTCGGCGAGAGCCATCGCGACCCCGCCATCGAGATGTGGGTCGGGACGTTCCACGCCTTTGGTCTGGAGCTGGTGACGAAATGGCCGGGACGGGTTGGTCGGTCGGCGGAGTTCAGGGTCCTGGATCAGAGCGGCCAGCTGGCTCTGTTGGAGAGCCGGCTTACCGAACTGCCGCTCCGGCACTACCAGAATCTGTTCGAGCCGGCCCTGCTATTGACCGACGTGCTGCAGGCCATCTCTAGGTGCAAGGACGAGCTGATCACGCCGGAGGTCTACCTCGGGGAAGCCCGGGCAGCGCTGGCGGCTGCGGGGGCGGATGAGCGCGAGACCGCAGAGAAGTCCGTGGAGATCGGCGAGATCTACGCCGTCTACGAGCGGGCCTTGGTCGAGGCCGACGCGGTCGACTTCGGGGATTTGATCGGCCTGTCCGTCCGGCTGCTCAGCGAGCATGACGACATTCGGGAGGCGCATCAGGCCAGGTTCAAGCACATCCTGGTCGATGAGTATCAGGACGTGAACATGGCCAGCGCTCGATTGCTCCGTCTGCTGGCGGGGTCGTGCGATCAGGTCTGGGTAGTCGGCGACCAGCGGCAGTCGATCTATCGCTTCCGGGGCGCCGAGCCGGCCAATGTCCAGCGGTTCTCGCAAGACTTCGGCGGGTCCAAACTGTCCCTGAACCGCAACTACCGCTCCGGCGCGCCGGTCGTGCGGGCGTTCTCGGGGTTCTCGCGGCAGATGGCGGCCGATCCTGACGCCGGCTTCACTTGGGACGCGCATCGCGGCGAGGTCGGCGCGGTCACTTTGACGATCGCGGGAACCGTGGCGGAGGAAGCGGCGGCGATCCGGGATCAGATCGAAGCCCTGCGCGCCGAAGGCATCCCTTACGGCGACCAGGTCATTCTGGCTCGGAGCCATCTGACGCTGTCGCGGATCACCGAGGTTCTGGAGCGATTGGGAACGCCCCTACTCTATCTCGGCGATTTGTTCGAACGCAGCGAGGTTCGGGATCTCCTGTCTCTTGTCGCCATCGACGCGGAATACGGTGGCATCGGCCTCGTCCGGGTCGCCCATTTGCCTCAGTACGGAACGCCGAAGGCCGACGCCCTTCGGCTCCTCGCCTGGGCGACGGAGTTCGAGGTCCCGGTGATGGACGCCTTGTCTCGCTTGGACGAGATCGACGGTCTGAGTGTTGCGGGGCAAGCCGGGCTCGCCGCCTTGGCCCACGACCTCCGGGGTCTCGGCCCGGCGTCCTCGCCCTGGACGGTCCTGACCACATGGCTGTTTGAGCGCAGCGACTATCTGCGGCCGCTGTTTGAGGCCGGCGACGCGCGGGCCCAGCAGAGTCTGATCGCCATCTATCAATTGCTGAAGGTATGCGGCGAACCCCTGTCAGTCGACGGCGGCGAGGCGTTCCGGGATCCGGGACGGAGTGCGTTTCTCGAACGCATCCGGCGTATAGAAGCCCTGCGTCAGGATACCCGCTATCGCGCCGTGTCGGCGGAGGCCTCAGACTTCGACGCCGTCCGGGTCATGACTATCCACGGCAGCAAGGGTCTGGAGTTCGGCGGCGTTCACCTGCCGGCCATCGCCACGCGGTACATGCCGACCAGCCGGCAAGGCAATCGTTGCCCGCCGCCGGCGACCCTCGCGCATCTAGCGATGCAGAAGGATGACCACGACGCCGAGGAAGAGTGCCTGTTCTTCGTCGGCCTGTCGCGGGCACGCGACCGCCTCTGCCTCAGCCGGGCCGAGCGCTACACACGAACGAACGCGAGCGCGTCGAAATTCCTGGATTCCGTGACTCCGCATCTGGCCGTGACACGCTTCACAGGGCCGGCGCCTCTAGGCCCGCCGGCTCCGAACTGGACGCCGCGGCCCGTGCAGGACATCTATGACGAACGAGATCTGGACACCTTTCTGAGATGTCCGGCGCGCTATCAGTACGAGGTCGTCGATGGTCTGCGGGGTGGGCGGGACTCATCGGCCTTCCTGCGGTTCCATCGCTGCGTCCATCGCACCATGGGATGGCTGGAGCAGGCGCGCCGGGAGGGTCGGCCCGCGAGTACGGGCGAGGCGGGGGCGGAATTGGCGCGCCAGTGGGTCGAGCACGGACCGGTCGGCCACGGCTTCGAAGCCTATTACCGCGCGGCGGCGGACACGATGGTGCGATCGATCGCCCGCTTGGTGTCGGCCGAAACCGCCGACTACGACCGGGAGCCATGGCTGATCACGGTCGGCGATCGTGTCATCCGCTATGCGCCGGACAGGGTGGTGCTGGACCCCGCTGGCGGGGTCCGCATCCAGCGCATTCGAACCGGCCGCCAGGCGAAATCCGAACCCGACAACCGGGTCTACGCCCTGATCCGGCACGGTGCCGCTCAGCGCTATCCGGACCGCGCGATCCGGGTCGAGGCCTACTATCCGGCCACCGACGAGGCGATCGCTTTCGGACCGAAGGCCGATGAAAAAAGTCTGGGCGACTATCGCGAAGCTATCGCCGCGATCGAGCGTGGCGAGGCACCCGCGACGCCGGCAGACGCGCGCCATTGCCCCAACTGTCCCTGCTATTTCATCTGTGGCGTCTAACGCCCGCCCGGTCTGCTTCCGGTTTTTCCGTCCGGCCTTCGCTTCAAGGTCAGACCGCCATGACGGCGGCAGGAAAGGACCCCACGATGACCGACACGATTTTCATCCAGGTTCAGGGCGGCGACGGCCTGCTGGAGGCGGCCTTGGCGCTGCCCCCGACGCCCGCGCAGCTTCTGGCCGCTCTGACGGGCCTCGGCCTCTCGCTCGAAGGCGACGCCCGCGTTTTCGTTGACGACGAGGAGGAGCCGCTGGCACTGAAGGGCCGGGGCGCGCTGGAGCGCATCCGTCGCGGCTGCCGGCTGCACATCGTCAAATGCCCGCGCATCAAGGTCGCCGTTCACTTCCTCGGCGAGACTGAGGACAAGGCGTTCGCGCCCGGCGTCCGCGTCAAGCGGGTGAAGGCTTGGGCGGTCGAGCGGTTCCGCCTCGATGGGAACGACGCCGCAGAACACGTGCTGCAGCTGTGCAACGCGACCGACCGGCCGGTCAGCGACACGCCGTTGCACGCCCTGACCCGTCGCGGGGACTGCGCCGTCTGCTTCGATCTCGTCCCGGAAAAGCGCGTCGAGGGTGCGGCGTGAACATCGCGGTCTCGCCCGACCGGCTGCTCCTCGAGCGGGATCTCGCCGCACCGGACTTCCGGTGCGGCGAGGTCGAGCAGCGCTGGCGTCACATCCGCACGGTCTGGCCTTGGGTGCTGATCGCGGTTAGCGCGGCACCCCGGCCGGGCGCGCCGGACGCCTACTGTTTCCGCTTCGAATGCGGCGGCTATCCGCGCACGCCCGCGACCGCCCAGCCGTGGGACCTGGAGGCGGATCGACCCCTACACTTCAGCGGCTGGCCCACGGGTCGGTCGATCCTGCCGTCGATCTTCCGACCGGAATGGAAGTCCGGCCAATGCCTGTACCTGCCGTGCGACCGCCTCTCGATCGAGGGGCATGACGGCTGGCGTCAGGAACACCCCAGCCGCCTCTGGCAGCCCGCCCGAGGCCTCATCGGTTACCTGGAGCAGCTTCATGACCTTTTCCATCAGGGCGATTATTCGGGCGTTCGCGGCGCCTGAGCACCGCCTGACCTGCCCGGGCGGACTGTGGGACACCATTGTCCGCGAGCTGAACCGGCGCGGCGAAGATCGACATGAGGCTGGAGCCTTCCTGCTCGGCCGAATGGTGGGGGGCCGCCGCGAGGTGGTTCGCGCCGTCTACTACGACGAACTCGAGCCCGGCGCCTACGACAGCGGCGTCTGCATCCTCCACGCCCCGGCCTTCGCCCGGCTCTGGGCCCTGTGCCGCGAAAGCGACCTGACCGTCGTCGCCGACGTCCATACCCACCCGGGCGCAGCCTTCCAGAGCCATGCCGACCGCACCAATCCCATGGTCGCGCGTCGGGGGCACATCGCCATCATCCTGCCCGACTATGCCGCGGCCCCGACGCCGTGGTCCGGGGTCGGAATCTATCAATACCGCGGCGACCATCGCTGGGACGACCGCTCGCCCCGCCGTCGCCGCGGCTTCTTTTACACCGGCTTCTGGAGCTGATCATGGACGCGCCGCTTCACACCACCCTTCACCGCACCGCCAAGGTGTTTATGGATGACGGCCGCGCCGCGACCGAGGACGAGGCGATGGCGCTGCTGCGGTCATTCGGCCTGACCATCCGGGTCGGACCGGAGATCCACGACCGTCCTGACGCCCAGATCGCGCTTTTGACCCTCGTCAACCTGGCCCGACGCACGCTGCTGGGCGGCGTGGAGGTGGTCGGGGTAGGCGAGGCGCCGCGTCTCTGCCTGCTCGGCGAGGGCGAGAACCTTGCCAGCGCCGTCGAGGCGCTGGGCGGGCGAAACGTCCCGAACGCTGGCGGCACCTGGCCGACGGCGCTGATCGGCTCGGCGGACGCGGGTGCCGCCTCCGTTGGCTGGCGGTTGACCTGGGCGGGATGGCGAGGCGGCGTAGCGCCGATCCGTGACGGGTTCAGCCTGGAAGCGGCGGCGAGCGTCATGCCCCTGGCCCCGGCGCTTGCCGCCGCCGTTTGCATGGGTGAGGTTTTCGCTTGGCATGCCGGCGATCACCCCATGGCTGGGCGGCGGCGCGCGGGGCTGTCGCTGTGGCGCCCCGAAGCGGACTGGGAGGCGGCCGCTCCTGAGCCTCCGCTGATGCGCCTGCCGTCGAGCCTGTGGTTGATCGGCTTGGGTAATCTCGGCCAAGCCTACGCTTGGCTGCTGGCCTGCTTGCCTTACCCCGCCGGCGGCTTGACCGTCATGTTGCAGGATTTTGACCGGCTGGCTCCGTCCAACGACAGCACCTCGATCCTGACCCAGGCTGAGGGCGTCGGCCAGATGAAGACACGCTGGGTGGCGGACTGGCTGGAAGGGCGGGGCGTCGAAGTCCTGATCGAGGAACGCCGGTTCGGACCCTGGATGGCGCGGCAACCCGATGAACCGGCGGCGGCCCTCTGCGGCGTCGACAATCCGGCCGCGCGGCGCGCGCTGGAGGACGCGGGGTTCGAGCTGGTGATCGAGTCTGGCCTCGGCGCCGGACCGCAGAGCTTCCGCAACTTCGCCCTGCATGTCTTTCCCGGCGCGCGTCGCGCTGCCGCTCTCTGGCCCACGACGCTGGATATGCGCGGAAGAGATGTGGCGATTATGCCGGCTTATGCGGACCTGAGCGCCAGAGGATTGGATGACTGCGGACTGGCCCAGTTGGCGTCGCGAACGGTCGGCGTGCCGTTCGTTGGGCTTCTGGCCGGATTGCTGACGATCTCGGAGCTTCTGCGCCGGCTCAACGGGGGCGTCGGATATGATGTGATCGCGGGATCGTCTCTGTGCCTTGACGACGTGGAGGTGAGCGCGAGCGAGGCGCGGCCCTACAGTCACGGATTTTGCCAGCGCGTCCCTGAGCGACAAGCATCGCACAGCTATGCACGAGGTACCTCCAGCCTTGCTAGGCGGCCGTCCGCCAATGTCCTCAACATGGCGACCAGGCCCATGTCTGCTTTTGGCGCAGCATTGTCCTGAAATAGATGGCTAAGAATGCGCCTCGCCGTGTGAGCGTCCGCGCTAGGCCCGTGCGTAGAAAGATCAGCGTTGCGTGACAGTTCGAAGACGTTAGGTTCGACCTTGGGGCGAACTCAACACGATGATTCGCGCTCTGCGGTGATGGTCGGATCGTTGCAGCGCATCTATTGGACTGCACCGAGCTACCTATGGCCGCCTCCTCCGTGTTTCCTCATGGCGAAGCGTCGTCCGCCAGCCTTCCCTCGATGGGTGAGTTTTCGGAGCGCCTAAAGGAGGGGATCGCGCAGCGCCGACAGCTGGCGGCTGTTCTTTTCGGAGGGGGTCCTTACGCTCCAGTCGAACAGCGCCATCCGTCCGTGTTCGGTGCCCTGATGGCACAAAGGTCGGCACCTGGCCTAGCCCCGGCTCCCTACCTCGGTGATGACCGCTGGGCGTATGTCGCGGCGATCTTGGCAGCTCCTTCTCTCGACGCGCAACGCCCGCTCGTACGCTCCATCGTGCCGCCTCAAGACGAGGCGTTTGTTACCCTCTTCACGATCGGCGCCCTGATGAGCTCGGCGGCGCTCGAACCGGAAGCCCTTGCTCTGCTCGGGCCTGCTGACTTGTCGATTATTGTCGAGTCGCTGGCGGCGGCGGGGCGATTGCCTGATGTCCTCACTGGCCTAGGCGGGATTGCAAACTTTGCCCCTGGCTCGACCGAAGGGCTCGAGGTTTTGTCCCTGCCTTGGCTTCAGATCCGCGAACACTTGCCGTCTCGCGCCAACGGCGGCCTCGCCGCGTTCCAACGGGCGGTTCAAGACACGAAGCATCAGCACGTGCCGCTGTTCGGACCCGATGTGTTTTCCATGCTGCAGGCGCTATCCGAACCATCGATGAGCCTGACGGAGGATGAGCTCGAACGCATGCTCGCCCTCGCAGCGCGCTGGCACTTGGATGACCTCGTGATCCAGTTTCTGAGCCTGCGCACCCTCGGGGACTACCCTGGAGAACAGGCCTTCCTTCGCCGGCGCTTCAGCGACGTAATTCGGGCCTTATCGAGCCGCCAGTCAGCTTCACTCGAGGCCTTGCTATTCCCGGAAACCTCGGCTGTGCCGACCAGCGGCCGCCCGATCCGCTACTTCGAGGCGGTAACCCAGTTGTTCCTAGCTGTTCGCAAGGCCCTCGAGCGGCGGGATCCCTCGTCTCTCGTAGGATCGGTCATCGATCTTTACGCACTGGACCCGGCCCTAGTGGGCTTCTTGCCCTGGAACCGGATCAGCTTCTCGGTGGCCGATCTAATGGGACGTGACGCGCGCACAGCCTTCATGACCTATCTCATGAGCGAGGATCAGGTCCGGGCTCAATATCCGCGCGTCGCGCTTCGCTTCGGCAAGGGCGCGCTCATTGCTGATCTGATGAGCTTGGTTGAGATCAACGTCCGCCGAGACGCAGTGAACCATCTGCTGGGGCGGGTGGCCGCGCTGCCGGATCGGGCGGCGCGCGCCTTGACCCGCGCGATCCTGGAGCGCCCGATCATCGAAAGGTTGGCCAGTTCCCTGCCATCGCCGCGGGCGATCCGTACGATCCGGGGCAACGAGCACCACCGCATCAGCCTGATGACTATCGATGCGCTGCGCCTCGCGCATCAGCGCGGCCTTGTGCCGGAAGCGGAGTTGCGACGTAGGTTCGGGCGGGAAATGGACAGTCTACGGTTCGACTTCCTCCAAGGGCAGTTCCGCTCGGGCCGGGTTCGCGTAGCTTGGCACGACCTTAAGCGAGAGGTCGCGGAACTGTTTGCGGATGATCTGCCGATCTCGGCAATGCAGATTACATCCGCCAACGCGCCGTCCGGCGTCGCACCCCGCCTTGCGGCCTACAGCGCCCAGCGGATCACCGGCCATCTGCTGGAAGGCTCCGAGAACGGAATAAACCAAGCGCTCAGCAGCAATCTGCGTCACGGCGTGGTTCTCCCCCGCTACCTCAAGGCGTTCGACGACGCTCTGCAGGCGGTTTGGCCCAAAGCGCCGATGCTGACTTGGGATGAAACGCCAGCGCGCAATCGCTTCGGCGACTATGGGCCCGAAGTCCTGGCGCTGCGCGAGCGCCTCAGTGATCTGGTGAAAGGCTTCATGGATCGGCGGCTAACCGTCGAAGCCGGGGGAGCCTTCGCGGCGGACCTGCAGGAGAGGATCCGGATCCGGCTCACGGAGTATTTCGACCGCGGCGGATCACCGCGAAGCGCCGTTCTTCCTCGGTCCCTCATCAGCATTGCGCAGCATGAGCTGCGACGACACCTCCGCGCTGCCGTCCGCGGGTTAAACGAGGATGTGCGCAAAACCATCAATCTCGAGCTCAAGGCTATGCGACGCCGCATCCCGCCACGCTCGGGCCATGAGTTCCGTTCCTACATCGACAGCCTCGAGACTTGCCTACATGCTGCCTATGAGCAGGTCCGCGAGTGGATGGCGCTGGTCAGCCGAAGCGGCGCGGCCCGCCCCTTCACCTTCCCCGATATCGTCCAACTTCACCTGATGTCTGCCGCGCTGGACGCCCGGGAAAAGTTGCGTGTGCAATCGACGGTGACGGTCAATGGCGGCGAAAGCCCCACCGTCGAGATTCGGGGAGAACTTTTGGTCTTCTTCGAGGAGGTGGTGCGCAACCTCCTATCGAACGCCTTCAAGGGCAGCGGCGACGCACTCAAGACGCGAGCGGATCTCAAGTTGGCAATCTCGGCGAACGGCATGACGATTCGGTGTTCCAATGTCATCAATACCGCCAAGGTCTCTGAGGTGGTCGGTGACTATAAGTCCACCTTGGCCAAGGCCCAGCGCCCCATCACTGGCCAAGCTCAGAAGGACAAGCAATCAGGATTCCAGAAAATCCGCTTAGCCTACAAGCAGGCGCAGATGCCGCAGCCCGCTATCAACATACCCCCGATCTCACGTCGCAACCCCCGGTTCGTCATCTCCCTCGACGCCGCCCTGCCGCCTGGCGGAATCCTCGCTGACAGGCGCCGCCCATGAGTCGCCGGTACGAGGTCCTGATCGTCGAAGATAACGCTACCAAGCAGCAGGAGATCATCAACGCACTGCCTCCAGCGTTTCGGGACCGCGTACTCACGACACCGTCCATTGCCAATGCCTATCGGTCAGTTGCGAACCGCCCGTTCGACCTCGTCATCCTCGACATGACGTTCCAGGTCTCGAACGAAGGCGGCGGAGCGATTGCCAAGGAGTCTCTCGCCGGCGTTGAGGTCCTTCAGTACATGTCTCGCATGCGAATCCGGACTCCCGTGATCGTTGCGACCCAGCATACCAATTTCCACACTGCAGAACTCCCGGATATCGATTCCGTCGAGAAGCTAGACGAACTGCTCACTGATCTCTTTCCGGAGAACTACGTCACAACGGTTCACGTCGATCTCGCCGGCGAAGAATGGAAGATCAGACTGGCGCAGGCAGCCGAAAGCGCTGTCGCACGGAATGCATCCCTCACATGAGAATCCTCATCGTCGATGACGCGGAAGACAAGCGGCGCGAGGTCAAGACCGCGCTCCAAGCGGAGCTTCGCGATCAATTCACGCTGGAGCTCGACGAAGCGGTTGACTACGAGGCCGCGCTCGAACGTCTGCGAGATCGCTTCTATGACCTCGTCATTCTGGACCTCTTCCTTCCCGACGCAAGTCGCGGGCCCACCGAAGACACGTCCAAAGCGCTTATTACCCAGGTCTTCAGAGGCGACCGCCTCATTCCGCCTACCCAGATCATCGGGCTGACCGCCTTCCCGACGGAGGCGGAAGCCGAGCGCCCCTTCTATGACGAGCATCTGCTGGACCTTCTCCACTACGACGCCGTGGATGGTGCTTGGCGGGCTGCCCTGTGCAGCCGCATCCGGTATCTGGTGGCGTCTAAACGCGCCGCGGCGCGCTTCCGTCGCGAGAACTTCGACTTCGACCTCGTGGTGCTCACTGCACGTCACGAGAACGAATATCTTCCTGTGGCCCAGACCCTGTTCAGGGAAATCCATTCGGAAGTCTTTCCGCCTTGGGCGGGCGCGGTCACCATCGGCGAGGTCTCTGGCCCTGACGGGCGGGGCCTCAAAACGGCCCTCGTCTGCATCGGAGAGATGGGGATGGCTCCGGCCGCCGCCGCAACCAGCGAGGCGATCAACCTGTTCCGCCCGCGTATGATTTCCATGCTCGGCATGTGTTGCGGTTTCAACGCTTCCAGCAGCGCCTCGGCTCGAAAGCTGCTGGACGTTTTGGTAGTGCGGGAGGTCGCCTGCTGGGAGGAAGGCAAGTATGAGCCAGAGCGGGTCGTAGGCGACGGCCAGTTCCGCAACAGATCCAAAACGCGGCTAGTTGACGACGCCATCCGCAGCCAAGTTGAACAGGCTGTCGAGCAGGGCGGCAAGCATCTGACGCCCCGCCTCCGCCGGTTATCGGGTACGCGCGCCTACAAGGCCGTGGCAGCCCTGTTCGACCCGAAGGACGTTCGCGCCATCCCCGAAGTGAAGTTCGCCCCGCTCGTCAGCGGTTCCAGCGTGGTGGCCGCCGACGAAGTGATCGCCGAAATCCTCGACCGCCACCCGTCGGCCCTCGGCCTCGATATGGAGATCGCCGGCCTGCACGCCGCCGTGGATCGTTGCCTTGGGAAGAAGCCGTCCGTTCTCGCGATCAAGGGCGTCGCGGATTTCGGCCGGGCCGACAAGGGCAACGAAGCCCAAGTCATGGCCTCGCGATGCGCGACGGAGGTCTTCCTCGGCATTGTCGCCCAGCTCGACATCTTCGAGCCTCGCTGATCTTACGGCCCACTGGCCAGGCCGACGACATCGGGCTTGGGTACCCGCAACCCCGAGCAGAGAGCAGGGAAGTGGTTGGACTGCCCTGAGGGCGGTCAGGCGACAAGCATGAACTTCGCGCGTCGCGCACCTCCAAGCACGCTTTAATGTCGCGTTTCCGGCCGCGCCTCTACGACTGCAATTGGCGCGCAACGGTCGATCATGGAGCCGCACTTGCGAGCCCCTCGCATCTTGAGCCACTCTTAGCTGGTTTTGAGCCAGTTCTAAGTGGTTTCGACAGGAAATGGCGACCCCGGCAGTCTTTCCGTACGTCGAACAGAAGGTTGATATCGCTGTATTTTTTCTGACGATTGTGGCTCAATACCCCCGGAGATACCCCCAACTTTCTCTAGTTGCGTGCGGGGGATTTTTACGCGCCTAATCAATAGCTTGCCTCACTTGAGGCGGAACGCTCTCTGATGCGAATCTTCCGGAACGATGTTATGAAAGGTTCATGGCTAAGAACCCTTTCAGCACCGGTTTCCGTCAAGCTAGGCCGCTAGCACCATTCGGCGGTCGCCGGGGAAACGCTGGTCGTCCGGCAGTCGTGAAGCCTGACAAACCCAAAAACCATGTCCAAGCCGGTGCAAATCTAACTGCGGCGCAAGAGGCGCTGGCGAGAAAAGTCTGTTTGTCGTTCATTTACGACGGGCTGCCGCGCGTCGTCGAAGTTCATACGGTTGGCTTCACGCGGGCAGACCGGGCTGCGATGAACGTCTGGCAAGTGGACGGAGCCAGCGAGGACGGGCCAATTCCGGATTGGCGAACGTTCTGCTTCGATGAGTGCTTCGATGTGGGCCTGACGGAGATGGTCTCTCAAGCGCCGCGTGCGGGGTTCCGGCGAGGGGCAAAACAGTTCGCGAGAATCCTAGTCGAGGTCTGATGCTTTCACGACACGACCGCGGTTGACGCATGGTTCCGATAGACCCGCTCAACTTGCCGTAGTCAGCGCGATGTGAAACACAGCTCATCGTAGGGCGAGGGGATTAAATGGCGCGTCAGCCGTCAGTCACTGTCGATATCAACACACGGATCATGTTGCCGGACGAGGACATTTATGTCGTTCGGCCTGGTAGTGACTACTCGCTCCATAGCGACTTCGTTCGTCGCCAAGCGGTGTTCTTGGATTTCCCTGACCTTGGCTTGGACCCGCACCAGCGGCCGTCCAAAGAATGGCTGAAGGAAGCGGTCATCCGCTCCATGGAACTCCGAGACTGGCATCGGCGAGGACGCCGGTTCGCAGAGCCGTCACGTGAACAGTCCCACTACAAGGGTAAGGCGCACGGGCGAAAGATCGGTCGGTACGTTGGCGCGCTAGAGCGGCTCTATTTCGACCTCAAGCCAGGGACGATTGTCATCGTTCCCGGAAGCGGTCCCTACAGCGACGTCCGTTTCGGCGAGATCCGAGGCGCCGGCACGAACGTCGGCTCAGTGAGCCTTTATCCTGAAGAGTCTCTGCCGGGTCGGCGTGTTCGTTGGTTGGCTGCGAAGCCAAAAGCGATGTTCTCGCCCAAGCTTCGAGACCTGCTGGGGCACTCAACGCCAGTTATGCAATTGTCGCGAAGCTTACGCGAAGAAGTGCTGAAAGCCGCCTTCGACCAGTACGTAATCGGAGAGACATTCACCGCTAGGTTTAAAACTACCGAGGAAGATTTTAGCACCCTCGACGATTACGATATTCAGACTTTCGTCAACTACGTTAGCGGTGTTCTTCTGAGCGCCGATCAAGGGGGCACAAAGACCCTCACTATACACGAAGCGGTGAATCTCCTCCGGAAGAATCGTGAAGCGGTTCCGGAACTCACTTCCAATATCAACTCACCCGGCGCGCTCCGCTTGCTGAGCACCAAGCTGACGCCGATCACCATCGGGGTCCTCCTGGCCGTTGCGCTTTCCGGTTCCTCGACCGAGCCGCCTGAAGAAATCCACGTGATCAACTCTGCAGTGAGCGTGGCGGATATCTGCGCGTTCGAGGTACAGGAGCAAGCGATGGCGGCGATAAAGCTGATGGATCTCGATAGCTGGCATCAGATTTGCGTGGCCGCACGCGACGCCCAAGAATCAACTGGATTCTCGACTACGATCTCGGTTGTTCCGGACCAGGCCCCTGCATGACGATGAGCATCGCGACGAATGACACGAAGCCGGCCGGCCAGCGGATGGTCGCGGTTTCGTTCGTCATCGCAACGCTATTCACCAGCGGCGTCACGATGTGCACCGGGCTCTACAGCGCGGATCGGCAGGCCGTCCGTAACGAGCGCGTCGCGCAGGTGAACCGATTTATCGACTCAACTCAAAAGTTCGACCCGTTGGTCGCTCAACTCGTTGCTGAAGTTCGTGTCAGTGCGGTCAAGCCCGCCACTCGGGCAGCGGTGAAAGCGAACTTACTTGAGCAAAGAAGCTTAGCAGACAGCGCATCAGGCCTTCTGACCGCCGAGGATCGCCTGCTAGCTGAGCAATATATGGACACTCTTGCGCGGGCGGACGATGGGCTTGAGCGCGCAACGGGGCCTTTGGACTTCCAACCATTTGCTCAAGCCGCCGCCGACATTGCCGGACAACGAACGACGTTAGTCGCCTCACTACGATCCGGCGCAGGGCTCCCGAGCGACGCTAAGAATCGCTAACGCCTGCCTGATCCTCTTGTGAGGCGTTCTTAGCGTCGAATTCTTTGAC
>Ga0307406_10000716_pt1 | contig 18704 bp, 13 predicted proteins | sample 322Cmetagenome_3_FD_203706 | JGI IMG/M metagenome (GOLD analysis project Ga0307406, IMG submission 203706) | Maize rhizosphere microbial communities from greenhouse at UC Davis, California, United States - 322HYB-C-2 | ecosystem: Host-associated > Plants > Roots > Rhizosphere > Soil | place...
GAGCGACACGACGGCGCGCTGCGCGGGAGCCATGTCCGCCGTGAACGGGAGGCGGGACGAGAGCGCAAAAAAGACCGCGAAGAGCAGGAGCACGCACGCGACCAGGCTGACGGCGGCGAGGAGCCCGATCGTGCGGATCTTCGGCCAGAGGCGCGCGAAGTTGAGCTCGCAGCCGGCCGTGAGCGCGATGAGCCCGACCGCGACCTTCTTCACGAGCGTGAGGTCGCCGAGCATCGACGGCGTGATGAGGCGGAGCACCTCGGGGCCGAAGAGCGCGCCGCAAAGGATGAAGCCCGTGAGGTGCGGCAGCCGGAGGTCGTGGAAGATGTGACCTGTCTGCATCGCCGCGAGCAGCAAGAAGCCAAACGCGAGCGCCGCGCCCGAGCCCGTGATCGTGGCGTCGGCAGGCAAGAAGGAGCGCGCGGCGAAGGCGATGCCAGCGACGAGCGCGAGGAGGATCGCCGCGCGGATCAAGCGCCACCTCCCGGGGTCGTGGAGATCATCGGGGCCTCGTCCGCCGGAGGCGCAGGCGGCGGCTGCACGCCGACGCGGGTCGACGGGATCGGGGTGAGATCGACACCCGTCCGCCGGCGCCGCCACTCGAGGACACGCACGACGACCTCGGTGAGCACGCCGCCGATGAGCACCGCGTTGATCGCCCAGCGCACGCGCTCGGGCCCGTAGCCGTGGTAGAGCGTCGCCGCGCTGACCATGAGCACGATCGAGCTCGGGCTCTGCGGGGCGAGCGCGAGCGCGAGCATACGCGCGCTCGGGAGCTCCTTCGGTCCAACACGCTTCGACCAGATGGCGCCGAGGCGCTTGCCCGCGACGCGCGCGAGCACGAACGCAGTCGCGAGCACCCATCCCTGCCATTCGAGCGGGCGCCACGTGGCGCCGACGACGAGCAGGAAGATCAGGTAGATCGGTCGCTCGACGTCGAGCAGGGTCTTCTTCAAGCCCTCGAGATCGCGGATCGGGAGGTTCGCGAGCAGGGCGCCCGCGATCGCACACACGACGGGGACACTCAACGCGAGGTAGCCGGCGACGCCCGCGGAGAGCGCCACCGCGCCGAGCAGGAGCGTGAGCTCTTCGGCCGCGTTACGCGCGCCGCGCAGGAGGACGTACGTCAGGATGCCCAGAATGCCGCCGAGGCCGAGCGTGACGAGGAGCCACGCCGACGGCGGCAAGGACCAACGCGTGGCGATGTTGTCCGGGCGGAAGAGGATCGCGACCACGCCGAGGACCACGAGGCCCGCGACCTCGTCGATGCTCGTGACCTCGTCGATCATCCGCGCAGCCTTGCGCCCGACGCGGCGCTCCCAGAACTCCATGCTGATCGGCGCGCTCGGCGCCGCACACGCCGCGAGCACGAGCGCATCCCGCGCGAAGGCGTTCCGCTCCCAGGGCACACCCATGCCGAGCAACGCCATCGCGCAAAGGCCCGCGGTCGTGAGCATGGGGACCACGGACTCGAGCACGATGACGGGGCCGAGCGACGCTGGCAGCGCGTCGAGCTTGCGCACGTCGAAGTGCAGGCCCACGACGAACCCCACCCAGCCGAGGCCAAACTCGAAGGCCGGCTTGAGGTCGATGAGGACCTCGGGGGTCAAGATGCCGACGCTGTCGAGCGAGAAGATCGCGCCCATCGCGAGGAACGGCACGCCCGCGGAGATGAGGACCGTGACGCCAAGACGCTGCTCGAGCGCCTTCACCTTCGGTTGCGCGAGGAGCACGGCCAGCCCGAGCGCGATCGCAAGGCCGAGGACGATCCGGAGCCTATCGGGGTGCATGGCAGCGCCGAGTATCAGCCAAGATCAGCCGCCTCGCCTGGGGAAAACGCGCGCGGAGCACGCCCGCGTCACGCACGCCGAGGGCCGAAGCTCACGGCGACGGAGGCCTTTCCGAGACGTGGATCGCGGGCGAATCGCTCAGGAACGGGTGGTGCGGGGCGCAGGCGTGCGGGAGCGGCCGCGGCTCGTCGAGGGCGCGCGCGGCGGCGCCTCCTGGCTCGAAGGCATCGGCGTGACGGAGCGGGCGCGCAGGAGGTTGCCCTCGCACTCGACCTCGACGCCGAGCGCACGACAGCGACGAACGACACGCTCGAGATCAACCTCGGGCGCGAGCAGCAGGCCCGACGGCGGAGACGGGTCGATGAAAAGCTCGGAGGCCGGACGGCGCGTCCGCAGGAGCTCGCGGATCTCCGAGTCCTCGACCCAGAGGAAACCCGCGGCCGGGACGAAACTCGCGCGGCCGATCACGACACTCGCCTGGATGAGCATCTGCGAGATGCCCTCGGGGAGCTTGGCGACGGCCTCGATGCGAGCGCGGAGCGCGTCACTCTCGAGCCCCGCGGAGAGGGCGCGGGCGATCGAGGAGGGCGCGAGGACGAGGTCGACCTTGTCGCCGACACGCGTGATCTCGGCGAACGGGACGAGCGCGAGGACGTTGGCGACGCGCGCCGTGGGGGCGATCTGGAGGATCTGCGTCTCGACGAAATGGCTGGGGGACGGATCGATGTTCGGCGGGGCGCCCGCGAGCATGGCGCGGCCGCGCGGCGTGAGGCGCAAGGCGGGGCCGTCGTCGAGGTCATCGCCGCCGAGGTCGAGGATGCCGAGGGCAGGCAAGGACTCGAGCGCGATGCGGCGGGTGATCTCGAGGACCTCGGGGGCCTCGTTCGAGGTGCGATCGCCCCAGCGACGCAGGAGGCGCTCGACGCCGCCGATACGATCGTCGGCGGCGAGGTAACCACGCAGCGAGGCCCAGGGCACCCAGCGGCCCTCGCCGAGCTCTTGCAGAGCGTCGATGACCATCTCGCGCAGCGCGCCGATCGGGCTCGACTCACGGCCCTCGGAGGCGGCACGCAAGACCTCACGCTCGGGGCGGGCTTCGTCCCAGGCGCCGCCGCGGCGCCACGTGTCGAAGAGGACGCGGCCGAGCTCGTGCACCGCGAGGGATCCGGGCGGCGTGGCCGCGGAGGCAGCCGAGGGCTCCCACAGGCCGATGGCGCGCGAGAGTGCGGCCGAGAGCGCGACCATCTCGACGTCGCGGCCGAACCGCTGGCCGAGACGAACGAGGAGCGAACGCGGCGTGCCCACGCCCGGACGAACGTCGCTGCCCGGCTCGCGTATGGCATAGGCGAGGCCGAGCGCGAGCATGCCCGGATCGGGGGCGAAGCGGGCGCGGCGCGGGGCGTGATCTTCTTCGAGGACGAACGACCGGATCTGCGCGCGGCGCGCCTCGCGAGCCTTGCGGCGCTCGGCGCCGACGATGGCGGCGATCTCGGTGGGGATGACGTGGCGGTTCGGGTGGATCGGGATCAGGAAGGCCCGGCGCTCGAGGGCGAAGCCCGCGCCTCTGCGGCTGGCCGTGATGCCGGTGGCGCCACGCAGGCGCATGGGTTCGCGCTCGAGGTCGAGCAGTTCCTGCGTGTCGACCTCACCGCCGACGGCCTCGATCGCCTCGAGCAACCGGCGCTCGACCGGCGCGAGCCGCTCGACCTCGGAGTGGAGGCGCGACGTGTCGCAAAGAATCTCCCACGCAGCCTCGAGCGAGAGCGCGATCGGCGGCGTGGCCGGACGGCCGAGGTAGTGCGCGGCGACGGCGCTGACCGTCTCGAACGATGCCTGCGAGAGGAGCGCGCGGAGGGCGCGCGGGTCTTCGCTCTCCCAGGACTTGAGCTGCACGAGGAACGCGGTCGGCAGGACGAGCTCGATGCCCTCGTCGATCTTGCGCGCGTACACCACGCCACGCGCGACGAGCGGCTCGAGGCCCGCGGGAAGCGTGGGCACGACGAGCGCGCCGCCGGCCTCGGCGATGCGGTGGAGAAGCTCGCGGCTCGACGCCTGCAGGCGCGACGGATCCCGCACGTCGGGGATACCCACGAGCGCGCGGGCGACCTGCGACGGAGCGTCGATGCGCTTCTGCGTATCGATGCGGATGCCGAGGCGCCGGATCAGGGCCGCGAGTTCGGTGTCGGGGAGCGCGCGCAGGATGTGATCGAGCCGCCGGGGCGATCCGCTTCCCGTCTCTTCGGACGCGGGCTCGGGGTCCAAGGCGCGCGAAGCGCGTTGTCCTTTCGAGCTGCCGTGCGCAGGTTCCAGAGCGGCTTCGCCGTGTCGTCCGCCGATGGAGGTCATGACATCACCGAGATGGGAGGAGGGGTTTCAGGACGCATCGACTCACTTCACGTCCAACGAACGACACTACACGACGGCGCATCCATCGACACCCCCCAATCGGCGCATTTCTGCGGCTCTTCGCGCTGTTTTCGTGCGCATCTCGCGCGGGCCCCCGATCGCATGAGGAACATCTGCATGGGCTCTTCTGCTACCACGGCTCGTTTTCAGCAGGGGTTTTACCGGAGTTTTTTGGAGCGCAAACGAGACCATCGGGAACCTCCCGATGCACGCTGGGATATGCCGGACGCGTGATGCGGGACTACGATGGATTCCTGGAGGACATGAGTGATTCTGCGTGACCCGGTGCATGGGCTCGTCGCGTTCGAGAGTGAAGAAGACTCGATCGTCCCGAAGCTGCTCGGCGCCCGAGAGATGCAACGTCTGCGGCGAATCCGCCAGCTCGGGCTCACCTCGCTCGCGTACCCGGGCGCTGAACACACGCGCTTCGCGCACGCGATCGGCGCCGCGCACGTGATGAAGCTCCTGCTCGCGCGGCTCAGGCAGATCGATCGGGAGCTGCCGTTCTGGCAACGCGTGACGAGCGAACGCGCCCGCGACGCCATCGCCGCAGCCCTGCTCCACGACGTGGGACACGGGCCCCTCTCGCACCTGTTCGAGGCCGCGATGCCGGGCGCCGTGGAGCACGAGACCTGGACCGCGAGGATCCTGCTCGACCCGGCGTGCGAGCTGCACCAGATCCTCGCCGAGGACGACCCGAGCCTGCCGCGCCGCGTGGCCGATCTCGTCGCCGGCAAGCACGAGCTGCCGTACCTCGCGCGCGCGGTGAGCGGCACCTTCGACGTCGACCGCTGCGACTACCTGCTGCGCGACGCCCACGCGACGGGCGTACGGTACGGCGACTATGATCTGCCGTGGCTGCTGCGCAGCCTGCGCTTCAGCGAGCCGAGCGGGCCACCCGGCCACAACGCGCCTTCCCTCGCCATCGACGGGCAGAAGGGGATCGTCGCGATCGAGTCCTTCCTGCTCGCGCGGTACTTCATGTTCCAGCAGGTCTACTTCCACAAGGCGACACGCGCGGCCGAGTGGATGATCGGCGCGATCCTCCGCCGCGCCCTCGCGCTCGTCGTGGACGGCACACGCCTGCCCGTGCTCCCGCCGGCGATCGCCGCCGTCGCCGCGGGCGACGTTCCCGCGCTCGATCAGTACCTCGAGCTCGACGACCAGGTCCTGCTCGGCGCGATCCACGCGTGGGAAGACGCGAAGGACCCCACGCTGCAGGACCTCTGCCGAAGGCTCCGCGCGCGCTCGCTCTTCAAGACGATCGAGCTCTCGCCCGAGGCGCACGCGGAGGACGAGGGCGGCGCGAGCAGCGCATTCGGCGCGCTGGGCGAGGCGGCACGGGAGGAGGCACTCGCAAAGGCGCGCGCGATCGCGCTGGAGCAAGGGCTCGATCCCGACCTCTACGTGGGCCTCGACGTCGCGACGGACACGCCGTATGCCGAGGACGACTCGCTGCACGTGGTCTTCCCCAAGGGCAAACCACGTCCCCCCTCGGAGGTTTCGTTCTTGCTCGATCGCCTGCGCAACGAGACGCTCACCCGCTGCCGGCTGATCTTCGCCCCGGAGCTGCGCGACGTGATGCGGGAGGCGTTCGTCCGGTGAAACGAGGGCGCGACTCCGCGGCGCGCGGCGTGGGCCTCGCCGCGCTGCTCGTGCTCGTTGGCTCGGCCGTCCCGGCCTATGCCGACGACGACGAGCCCGACGGCGTGTACGGGCGCCTCGACGGGGACCTCGACGTGCGCCTCGGCGCAGGCGCCGCGTTCGCCCGCGGGGGCCCCGCGCTCGCCGCGCACGTGTCGCTCCTGTACCTGTCCTCCGCGGGCCTGTACGCCCACTACACCGACGCGCTCGGCACCGATGGACCAGCCGTCACGCGCTCGATCGCGGCCGGCGTGGTGGTCGAGCCGCTCTTCCTCGGCCGCTTCGCCACGAACCTCGAGCGTGGGCCTGCGCGGTTCGACCTCGGCCTCGACTCGTTCGCCCTCGGCATCGGCGCCTTCTGGGAGATGCCGCGCGGGGGGACGTTCACCACCGAGCCCGGGTTCGAGTTCTCCATCGGCATGGGCGTGCCCTTCTTCGCCCGCGCGACCGGGCCTGTCCTCGGCGTGCGTGGCGCGCTCCGCATCCGCCCCGCGGGGTTTTCCAGCGGGGGGCCCCTCAACCTGATCGATCAGGGCGCGCTCCTCTCGGTCACGCTCACGTGGCGCCACATCGTGCCCGTTCACCTCGTGGACCCGGGCGATCGTCTCACGCGATGAGCGACGCCGAGGCGGCCCTCCGGCAGGTCCTCGCCGAGGTCTTCCGCGAGAGCCTCGCCACGCTCGACCCGGCGCGCCTCGTTGCCGAAGCCCTGCCCGCGCGGCCGCCCGATGGCGCACGCGTGCGGCTCTTCGCCGCGGGCAAAGCGGCCGGGGCCATGGCGCGGGGCGCTCTCTCCCGCTGGGGTGATCGGATCGAAGCGGCACTCGTCGTGACGGTCGACGGCGCGCCGATCGACTGGAATGGCCTGGATCTACCGCGCACGCCGGACGTCCTCCTCGCCGCGCACCCGGTCCCCGACGAACGCAGCGTGACGGCCGCCCGCGCGGCGCTCGCGTTCGTACGTGGCCTCGGCCCCGACGATCACCTCCTCGCGTTGATCTCCGGCGGCAGCTCGGCGCTGCTCGTGTCACCTCCGCCCGGGCTCGACCTCGAGGACGAGCGCCACGTCGTCCGCGCGCTCCTCGAAGGCGGCGCGCCCATCCACGACGTGAACCTCGTGCGCCGCCACCTCTCGCGTATCAAGGGCGGACGGCTCGCCCTCGCGGCTGCGCCTGCGTTCGTCGAGACGCTCGCCCTCTCCGACGTGGTCGCGGGCGCGCTCCACGACATCGGCTCCGGCCCCACGGTCCCCGATCCCACGACCGCCGCCGAGGCCCGCCGCGCGCTCGACCAGTACGCCCCACCGGAGCTCGCCGCGCAGCTCGGGCCTTTCCTCGACGACACGGAGAGCCCGCTGCCCGTGCGCACCTCGGCGCGTTTGCTCGCCGGCCCCGAGGATTTTGCTCGCGCCGCCGCAGCGCTCCTCGCCGCGCGTGGTTTTTCCGTCCGGATCGAGCCCGCCGAAGGAGGCGACGCCCATGCCGTGGTGGAAAAGCGCCTCACGCAAGCCATGACGCTCGCCCCGGGCCACGCGATCGTCGTCGCCTGCGAGCCCACGCTCGCCTTGCCGCCCCAGCGTGGCCGCGGCGGACGTGCAGGTTGGGTCGCGCTGGCCGCGGTGAAGAGCCTCCCGCCGGGCGTCGCGCTCCTCTGCGGCGCCTCGGACGGGGCGGACGGCAGCTCCGGCGCTGCGGGCGCGGTCGTGAGCGCGGAGGCCGCAGGCGACCTCGATTCCGCGCGGATCGACGCCGCGCTCGGGGCCTACGACGACGCGGCCGTCCACCGGACGATCGGCACGGCGATCGTCACGGGGCCGACGGGGCAGAACCTCACGGATCTGCACATCCTGGCGCGGTGTTTTTCCGGGACGTGAGGGGACGTGTTCAGGGCGCCGGAGCGACGATGCCTGCCTGCGTATCACCCATCGCGTCGCGGACCGCGTTCGCGAGGGCGCAGCTCAGCGCCTGACGTTTCTGGGCGGACACGACGCGTTCGTCGAGCTGCGCCCCGGCCATCTTGAGCTCGACCTCGGGCGCGCGACGGATGCGCAGGACCAGCTTGTTGTCCGAGAGCCGCCAGATGCCGACGCGCGACGGATGGGGCACCGCGCGCAGGGCTTCCGACTTCGACATCCCCGCAGGGACCTGGAAGTTCGGCGGCGCCTCGTCGAGCACCACGGCGAAGTATTGCGCGCGGGCGAGCAGATCGACTGCGATCGGGATGTCGTCCCGCACCGCGTCCTCGAAGAACGTGGTCAGGGCGCGCAGCCGGAGCTCGCCCGTCGCGTCCTGCACCTCGCGCACCCAGTCCTCCGAGAGGATCCGCAGCGAGCGGTAGGCGACGCGCAGGTTGTAGGGTTGCGCGGGCGGCGCGCAGCGATCGAGCTCGTTGCAGATCTCGCCGAAGGCGCAGTCGCGGGTGAGCTTGCACTCCTTGCCGGAGAGCTGGTTCTTGTTCTCCACCGTGAAGAGGCAGGCAGTGAACCCGTCGCGCAGCGAGTCGTTCGCGGCTTTGCGGATCGCCTCGGGGCTCGTGGCTTGCTCGGCGTCGAGGCGGAGGTAGATGCCGGGTTTGTCCCGGAAGCTCCACCCCTTCAGGATCTCGGTCTCGACGACGTCGGTGGTGGGGTCTTTCGCGAGCTCGATCGTCCAGCGCTCGATCCGGTCCCGCAGGGGGAGCCAGCGCGGGCCGAGCTCGGCGACGACGGCGCGTTGTTTGGCGAGGACGCCGCTGCGTTCGCTCTCGAGGCGACCCTGGGCCCATTTCCACTGGACGATGACCGTGACGGCCATGACCAGGCCGATCCAGGCCCAGATCTTGGGGGCGGGCCAGCGAATGCGGCCTGCCCCGCGGTCCTGTTTGGACTGGACCAGGGAGGGCAGGCCGCGGGGTCGTTCATCCGCGCTGGGCGGCATGGGATGGCTTTCAGCCGCCCTTGGGGAGCTTGCCGACCATGAAGCTGACGTTCGGATAACCGGCGAACGCAGCGGTCTGGAAGACGCTCTTCACCACGAGCGCGGGCACGTTCTGATCGACCTGGAGGATGCAGACGCCGGGGAACGGCTTGTTCGGCTGCACCTGCTTCCAGAGCTCACGCTTGTTCTTCAGGAGCGTGAAGAGCTCGTCGATCTTCTGCATGCGGCCGAGCTCCTCGATCGCGCGCGTCGAGCCGGCGAGGTTGCCGTCGACGAGGATCTGGTTGCCGTTCACGGCGACCATCGGCGCGTCGATGATGTCTTCGACGTTCTCGGCCTTCGGCAGCTTGACGTTCTTGTCGACCGTGATCTCACCGGACGCCGAGAACGACATCAGGAGGAAGATGACGGTGGTGATCAAGAAGTCGATGAAGCTGACCAGGTTCAGCGCGGCGTTGCCGCTCCGCTTGCCGTGACCCGCCACCTTGTTCCAGACGAACTTCAGCGGGATCTTGAACATCAACCGCCGGCCAGGCTGGTGGATGACGTGAGCGTGCGGATTGTGATGTTTCGACGGAGGTCTGTCGTGGGCACCCATCTCTGGTCTCCCTGATCAGCGGACGGAGAACGTCATGTTGAAGACCGGCAGGTCCTTGTCCCCATCGGGGAGCTTGACCTTGCGCTTCGTCGCGTACAGCGCATCGAGGACCGCGATGATCTCCTTGAACGGAGTGCGGTTGTCGGTGTGCATGATCGCCTGATCGAGCTTCTTATCGCTCGGATCACGATGGCTGCCGTTGGTGTTCCACTCGGCCTCGATCTTCTTCCCGAGGTCCGTGTAGCGGATGATCGCGTTGTCACCCGGCGGCGGCTTGGGGACACGCACTTCGCTCACGACGGTCGCGCCCTGCTTCCACACGAGCGCGAAGTCGGTCTCGCCGATGTGCAGGTTCAGCACCTTCTCGGGCGTCTGCGGCGTGAGCTCCTTGTCGGGGTTCGGCGGCCCGGGGACCTGCGCGTCCGCGTTCATGCGCGAGTTCGTCACCCACACGGCCGTGATCAGAAGAAACGCGATCGTGCACATCAGCAGGTCGATGAACGGGACCATGTTGATGTCCGCGTTCGTCGATTTCTTCTTGCCACCACCTTCGCCGACGTCGACGCCACCCATCGTGTGCCTCCTGCAATGCTCGCCCTCGCGAGCCTACCGCGATGGGGACGCGCCAATGGCGTCCCCTGTCACGTTATTCCACCCTGCCCTCGTGGACAGGGCAACACCCGAGCTCTGACAATGGTTCGGTGGGAAAGTTTCCCGAACCCACGGCAGGGGGCGGCGCGGGTGGCGCCGCCCTTCGTTGACGCTCGGGGCTCGGAGCGCCAAAGGCGCCCTACACCCCGAACCCCGCGACGCTCGGGGTTCGGAGCGCCATAGGCGTCCTACACCCCGAACCCCGTGGTCTCAGGCAGCCGCCTGGCCCACGGCCGCGACGTTCACCTTCTGGCGGTTCGCGACGACGAGGTTCAGCACCATGACCGACGCCTCGTTGATGTCGTCCTCGAGGTGCTGCGTCTTGCCGTTGAGAATCGCGAAGCCGATGAGGCCGATGATCGCGACGCCCAGGCCGAACGCGGTGCAGTTCATGGCCTCCGAGATGCCCTGCGCGAGCACGCGCGCCTTCTGGCTCGGGTCGACGGACTCGCCGGACACCGAACCGAACGCGATGATGAGGCCCGTCACGGTGCCGAGGAGGCCCGAGAGCATCGCGAGGTTCGCGAGGAGCGCCAGGTAAGGCGTGTTCTTGCTGAGGCGCGGCAGCTCGCGGAGAGCGGCCTCGTCCATCGCAGCCTGAACTTCCTCGTCCGGGCGGTTCACCTTCACGAGCCCAGCCTGCACGATGCGGGCGAGCGGCGCGTTGGCGGCGGAGCACATCTTGACGGCCTTGGCCACGTCACCCGCGAGGATGCACTTCTGCATCGTGGCGAGGAAGACGTCCTTGTTGATCGACGCGCCGAACAGAAAAATGGAGCGCTCCACGATGATGCCGATCGTGAGGATCGACCAGAACAAGATGGGCCACATGCCCCATCCACCTTCTTTGAAGTGCTCGTACGCTGCGTGCATTTGTCAGGTCCTCCAGCTTGCCTCGCGTCCGCTCGGGCCGAGGTGTCGCACTCTACATGAAAGCCATTCCGGATCGAATGCGGCAGTTACTGCGACGGTCTTCGTGCGATCGCGCTGGCCGTCGCGGCCTCGCGCCCCGCGCCCCGCTCGTTGCTCTCCGCGTTTAATTCCGCTTCGTTGCATCGCTGGGGAGGGTTCGACTTCGGCCAAGGCATCCAAGCGAACCAGGACGCTAGCCGAGCCGCTCGCCCCAACGCAAGTAGGGTGTTTGGCTTCGTTCCGTCTCGTATGTCTCTGAACGTTGATCCCGGATGGATCACGAAATCCGTGCTCTCGCACGTCCTCGCGTGATCCGGGGGCCAGTCTACCCGCCCGCTTCCGAACGGGGCAAATGGCCGGTATCCGAGGATCACCATCGCCGTCGACCCAGCCCGAATCTGCCCCCGGTAGAAGCTTCATCGCCTAGGCGCTCGGCATCTTCGCGATTCAGACCCTCTCTCGTCAAGCAACATTTGGTCGAGATCGCGCAGACCTTGCGGCAAACTTCGCACGTTCTTCGGGAACTTTGGAAGGATCCAGCCTCATCGAACGATCGCTCACAGGCCCTCGTCACGCTCCGGCAGATCCGCGCCTCCCACGACGCGCGACCCCGTGACAGGTGCGTCGAGGCGTGCTCGCGCGAAGCCCGCCGCGGGCGTCTGCCGCTTGCCTGGGAGATCGTGCGACGGCTATAGTCCCGCCACATCGCGACTTTTGCGCGCAGGGCATAACCACGGTTCGTGGCGCTCTGGTGGCTAGGTAGGGAGAAAGGGACTGCGAGGATGCGTCACCTGTTCATGTTGGCGTCCGAAGGTGGAGAGGTCGGGATGTGGGGGGCCATCAAGGAGAACCCCACGTTCCTCGTGATGAACCTCGTCGTCTCGGCGATCGTGGTGACGGTCATCATCGAGCGCGCCTACTTCCAGCTCGATCGCTACCGCGTGAACTCGAAGGAGTTCTTCGCCCAGATCAAGAAGCTCGTCGTCGCCGGCAACATCGACCGCGCCATCAAACTCTGCGACGCCGGCGACTACCCCGTCCTGCAGCTCGTCAAGGCCGGCCTCACCCAGGCAAGCAAGGGTGAAGCCGAGATCGACGCGGCCCTCAGCGAGAAACTCTCCGAGCTCAAGCCCTACGTCGAGAAGCGGATCGGGCTGCTCTGGTCCCTCGCGAACATCGCCACCCTGATCGGCCTCATCGGCACCGTCAGCGGCCTGATCAAGACCTTCGCCTCGATCTCCGCCCCCGGCCTCTCCGCCGCCGTCAAGCAGCAGATGCTCTCGAACGGCATCGCGGAGGCCATGTACAACACGGCGTTTGGTCTCGGCATCGCCGTGCTCTGCATGATCGCGCACGTCCTGCTCCACACCCGGTCGAAGAACATCCAGCACGACCTGGAGTCGACCACGGAGCGCGTGTTCAACCTGCTGACGATCGCCAAGCCGAACTTCTAGAGCGTCGCCCATGGCCGAGACCAACGACGCTCCGCTCAGCGCCTCGCAGAAATCGCGCATCCGGCGGCTCTCCCAGCCGAAAGAGCCGGAGCCCGGCGAGGAGGCAGGTGAGCTCAACATCGTGCCCTTCCTCGACATCATCACCAACGTGATGATGTTCGTGCTCGCCAGCGTCTCGGTCACCTTCATCGTCTCGGTCGAGTCGAACCCCCCCGCGATCGGCGGCAGAGGTCGAAGCGACGTGGCGAGCAAGGCGCTGAACCTGTCGGCGTTCATCACGACGCAGGGGATCTCGCTGAAGACCTCGAGCGGCAACATCGCCCCGGGTTGTCAGGGCATCGGCGCAGGCATCACGATCCCCATGCGCGAGGCCGGGGTGCACGACTTCGCGGCCGTCACGAACTGCGCGAAGCGGCTCAAGAACGCGGCCCCCGAGTTCAAGGAGGAGACGCAGGTGACGATCACCGCGAACCCGGGCATCGAGTACGGGACGATCTTCGACACGATGGACGCGCTCCGGAAAGACGGCGAAGAGATCCTCTTCAAGGACGTGCACTTCGGGGTGGCGCGATGAGCACCGAAGACACCTTCGATCACGACGCGCAAGACAGCGGCCCGAACGCGCCGCGGCCCGCGCCGCGCCCGAGGCCCGCGCACGCGCCGGCCCAGAAGGGCAGCATCGTCAAGTACAAGGCCGCCCTCCGGAAAGCGAAACGCAAGAACGCACGCGAGCCGGAGGTCGACTTCCTCAACATCACGGCGATGCTCGACCTGATGACCATCATCCTGGTCTTCTTGCTGAAGAGCCTCGCCTCGTCGGCCGGCGCGATCCCGCAGTCCGACGACCTGCGCCTGCCGCAGACCGTGATGACCGGCGAGCCAAGCGACGAGGGCGTGCTCGTCGTCGTCTCGAAGACGCAGATCCTCGTAGGCGACGAGTCGACGGCCATCGTGACCCTGCCGAGCCGCGAGCAGATGGCGCAGTCGGGCATCGACGCCAGACACAAGCGCAGCGGCCCGAACGACCTCTACATCGTGCCGCTGGCGAACGCGCTGCAGCACGCCCGCGAGATCGACAAGGCCGTCCGCGCGGCCAAGGGCCTCGACCCGGCCACGTCCGAGGCGCGCGTCGTCGCGGACCGGACCACGCCCTACCGCACGCTCATCGAGGTGCTCTACACCCTCGGCCAGAGCGAGTTCGGCAAGTACCACCTGATGGCGCTGAGCGGGAAAAAGTAAGGCCCGCGGCCGCAGAACGCGGCGCACGGGCCTTCCCTCCCCTGCCCCCGGCTCGACCGTCAATCGACGGAGAAGAGCTCCTCGACGTCGGCCTTCGTGAGTTTCTTGGCGCCGCCCTGATCCTCGCTGAGGACCGAGGCCACGAGCTCGCGCTTCTTCGCCTTGAGCTGCAGGATCTTCTCCTCGATCGTCCCCTCCGCGACGAGGCGGTATGCCGTCACGACGCGGGTTTGTCCGATGCGGTGAGCGCGATCCGTCGCCTGCTGCTCCACGGCCGGGTTCCACCACGGGTCGAAGTGGATGACCGTGTCCGCCGCCGTCAGGTTCAGGCCCGTCCCGCCCGCCTTCAGGCTGATCAGGAAGACCGGCACCGTCGGGTCGTTCTGGAACCGCTCCACGCGCTCCATGCGGTCCTTCGTCGAGCCGTCGAGGTACTCGTACGGCACGCCGTCCTCCTTCATCGCCCGCTCGATGATCTTCAGCATCATCACGAACTGGCTGAACACGAGCACCTTGTGCCCGCCCTCCACCGCGTTCGAGATGAGCTCGCGCAGGGCCACGAGTTTGCCCGAGTCCTCGTCCGAGAACTCACGCGGCAGGCCGAGGAGCCGCGGATCACAGGCCGCCTGGCGCAGCCGCGTGAGGCCCGCGAGAATCTGGAGCTGGCTCTTGGCGATGCCGACGCGCTCCACCTCGCCGAGCACCTGCGCCCGCACCTCACGCGCGACCTGGTGGTAGATCGACCGCTGATCGCCCGTGAGATCGCAGATCTGGTCGGTCTCGATCTTCTCGGGCAGGTCCTTCGCCACCTCCTGCTTCGTGCGGCGCAGGATGAAGGGGTGGATGATCGAACGCAGGCGCTGCGCGGTCTTGTAGTCGCCGGCCTCGATCGGGCGGGCCAGGCGCGCCTCGAACTTGTCGAGCGACCCGAGCAGGCCCGGCGAGACGAAGTCGAAGATCGACCAGATCTCGGAGAGCCGGTTCTCGATCGGCGTGCCCGTGAGCGCGAGCCTCCGGCGCGCCTTGAGGCGCTTGGCGGCCGCCGCCGTGGCCGAGAGCGGGTTCTTGATGTGCTGCGCCTCGTCGAGGATCGCGTAGGTGAGGTCGAGCTTCGCGAGGAACTCCTCGTCGCGTCGGAGGAGCGCGTAACTCGTGATGATGACCTCGGCGTTCTGCAGCTCGTCGATCTGCTCCTTGCGATCCGCGCCGTGCCAGAGCGCGACCTTCAGCGTGGGCGAGAACCGCGCGAGCTCGCGCTCCCAGTTCGTCACCACGCTCGTCGGCGCCACGATCAGCGCCTTGACGTGTTTCTCCTCCTGCTTGATCGAGAGGAGCAGCGCGATCGTCTGCACCGTCTTGCCGAGGCCCATGTCGTCGGCGAGCACGCCGCCCGAGCCGATGTCGTGGATGAACTTGAGCCACGACAACCCCGCCTCCTGATACGGACGCAAGGTCGCCTTGAGCGCGCGGGGCTTCTTCGTGCTCTCGATCTCGTCGATGCTCGAGAGCTTGTGGAAGAGCTCGCGCGCGCCCTGGCCCACGTTCGCGCCGCTCACCTGCGTGAGCAGCTCCTGGATGCGGCCCGCGTGGGCGAGCGGGAGCTTTCCGCTGCGGCCCGCCGCCGTCATGAGCTCGATCTCGCGGTCGAGCATGGCGCGGATCGAATCGGGATCGAGCGGCGCGAAGGAGCCGTCCTCGAGGCGGACGTACTTCTTGCCTTCGGTGAGGCAGCGGCGGAGCTCGTCGCGATCGACGGCGATGCCCTCGCTCTCGAAGGAGAGGCGGACGTTCAGCCAGTCCATGCCACTCGTGACCTTGGCGAAGACGCCGAGCGGCTTGTGGCGGACCTGCGTGTCCACGAGATCCTCGGGGACGAAGAGATCCCAGGTGTCGGGCAGCTCCGCGAGGCCCTCGCTCCAGAAGCGGATGGCCGCGTCGCCCGTCGCCACGAACTCCTGGCCCGTCTCGTCGGGCTTGAGGCCGAGGCCAAGCAGGTGCGCCGCCGCCTCCTGCTGCTGCGCGATGTCGACACGCACGCACCGCGCGCGTTTCATGCCCTCCTCGGGCGGCTGCACGAGCACCGGCGGCGAGATGCCGTCGGCGCGGACCTGCACTTCCTCCTCGCCATACGCGGCGTAGAGCTGCACGTGGGCCTCGACGAGCGAGCCACCCGCGCGCATGCGGAACGTGGGCGGAAGATCCACGACGTCGGCGATCTGCGCGAGGTCGGGCAACTCCGCGCCGACCTCGAGCGCCACCTTCGGCAAGCCCTGCATGATCAGGCGCACGAGATCCCGCATCGGCTCGCCGATCGTGGGCGAACGCAAAAGCCTTCGCATCGCCGCGGGTGAGACCCGTTTGTCGATGCGCCGCGCGATGCCCTCCTGCGTGTCGATGTGCCAGCCGGGCCAGCCCTCGAACCAGCCGCCCTGGAGCAACGAGAAGCGGCGCCTGTCGGTCGGGCGCTCGAAGCTCGCCTTCACGATGATCGTGTCACCGCCGACCGTCTCCAGGTCGAAGCGCGGGCGCAACGGCTCCTCGCCGAAACGTAGCTGCATGAGCGCGGGCTCGAGCAGCACGCGCTGGCCTTCGAGCGAAGGCAAAAGCTCGGCGACATCCTCGCCACGCACGTCGACCGCGGGGTGACGCGGGTTGCCACTCTCGAAGCGGGCGAGGAGGCGCAGGGCGTCACGATCGGGCGTGGGATAAAGCGCCTGCCAGGCGAGGGCCGTCGACGGCAGGATGGGCACACGCGCGTCGGCGTCGAGCACCGTGACGGTGAGCGCGCCCTGGCGCACGTGCAGGCGGAACTCCACGCGGCGCGAGCGGCCGAGCCCCTCGGGCGGCAGCCAGGCGCCGATGCCGGTCTGCTTGGCGGTCGCGTCTTGTTGCGGAGCGGTGATCACGGACGAGCCAGGTGGTCCCATCGCGGCCATCGAGGTCCTCTCGCTTCCGCCCATGTGCCCCATCGGGGCGCCCGGGCCGGTGTTGCCGAGCGGCGGCTGCGAGCTGCGCTGCCGATCCCGCCGGCGCACGCGCTTCAAGGCGTCGCCGCCCGCATGCGCCGTGTGTGGCATCATCGGAGCAGGCGGGGAGCCCTGGCGGCCCTGCGTGCCACGCGCCTGATCACGCAACGTGATGAGCAGCGCGGCCACGTGCTTGCAGTGCTGGCCCCCCTTCGAGAACGTGGGGCACGAGCAGGCGGACTTGATGCCGTCCGGCGTGAGCTCGACCCGCACCGGATAGGGCTCGGAGTCGCTCGCGCGGACGACGCCGCTCGCGCTCATCTCCTGGACGTCGATGTCCTCGACGACGCGGCGGCGGAAGTATTCGAGGCCTCGGAGGAACGTGCGAGCGCCGAGCAAACGGCGCAGCCCGCGGTCGCTCAAGGTGGAGAGTGCGTCGGTGATCGGGGGCGGCACGTTGTTGGGTGGGTTTTGTCGCGCGCGGCAAGCAAGGCCAACGCGCAGGGTTAGGGGGGTCGCGCCTTCCAGCGCGGGCTAGACGAAGAACGGCAAAAAGACGATCGTGACGACGGGGAGCATTTTCACGAGGACATGGATCGCAGGCCCGGCCGCGTCCTTCAGCGGATCGCCGACCGTGTCACCGACGGCCGCCGCGATGTACGTGGGGTTGTCGACCCGCGCGCCGGTCTCGTCGACGAGGTACCGCCCGCCGTGCGCCCCGGTCACGATGTACTTCTTCGCGTTGTCCCAGGCGCCCCCTGCATTCCCAAGCAGAAGCGCGCCGAGGACGCCTGCGATCGTCGCCGCCAAGATCAAGGCGGCGACCGCGTCGGCAACGGCTAGAGGATTATCTTCCGTTCCGGCGAAGCGCAAGCCCAGTCCCACCGCGATCGGCACCAAGGCGGCGACCAGGGCCGGCGTGATCGCATGGCCGAGCGCAGCCCGGCTGCCGAGCTCCACGCAAGCGTCCAGGTCGGGCGCCACATGCCCGGGCCGCGCGGCCGGCGCCGAAGACTGGCTCGATCGCGAAGCCCGCGGATGCGGCGGCGTCCACGAAGCGCTCGTCCCGAGCGACGACGGCGCGTTGACCTGCCGGCGCGCCTCCTCGAGCACACGCCTGGCCGCACGCGAAACGCCGCCGATGCACCGCGACGCAAACCAAACGACCAGGACGACGCCAATCGCCGCGCCGAGGTACACCTCCGGCCGGCCGACCGAAAGCGCATTCGCCACCGGCTGAGGTTTGCCCGCCCCGATCCGCCGCCGCGCCTCGTCGAGCCAGACCGAAACCAGCATCGAGGTGGCGAGCAGAGCCGCAGCCCCAGCGTGTGACCTGTGGAAAGCCTTGGCCGTGTTGCCCACGGCATCAAGCACCACGGTCCGCCCACGGACGTCGGGGCGATCGCGGCCGATGGTCATCTCCACGATCCCACCCGCACTGTCGATGATCGGCGCAAACCCGGCCATCGAGAGGGCATACGCGGCCGTCCCGAGCAGGCCCATCGTGGCCACGGCGATCCCGAGAGCGCCACCGCCGTCGAGCCCCGTGCGAGCGCCGAGCACATGCGCCGAGGCCACAGCCGCACCGAGGACCACGAGCGGAGCAAGCGTACCCTCGAGGCCCACCGACGCCCCCCGCAGAAGCACGAGCGGCGCGCCAACCCGCGCAGCCTCGGCGATCTCACGAACGGGCCGGTACCGATGCTCGGTGTAGTACTGCGCGACGAAAAGCAGGAGGATCCCAGCCGCCATGCCCACGGCCGCCGCACCAAAGAGCGGGAGCCAGTGCTTGCCAAGCAGCCACTTCGCGGCGCCCGCCGTACCAACCGCGCCAAGCAGCGCCGTGACGTACAGGCCCCGCGCGAGCGCATTCGTCGGATCCTCGCGGTCATCCGTGCGCACGACCATCACCCCGAACATCGCAGCGAGCACACCAAAAGCACGCGTGACCACGGGGAAAAGCATGATCGAAAGGACACTCGGGATGCCCTCGTTCTGGCGAAACACAGCCGCCGCGAGCAACATCGCCCCAAGATTCTCCGCCACAGCCGACGCAAACGAAGACGCCGCCTTACCCGCCGCCTCCCCCGCACAGTCCCCCGCAAGATCAGCGATCGTCGCAGGATTCC
>Ga0307406_10000719_pt1 | contig 18679 bp, 19 predicted proteins | sample 322Cmetagenome_3_FD_203706 | JGI IMG/M metagenome (GOLD analysis project Ga0307406, IMG submission 203706) | Maize rhizosphere microbial communities from greenhouse at UC Davis, California, United States - 322HYB-C-2 | ecosystem: Host-associated > Plants > Roots > Rhizosphere > Soil | place...
ACATGGCGGTGGCCGGCATCTTCAAGGCCAAGGGCCGGCCGGCCGACCATCCGCTGATCGTCCACGTGGCGGCCGGCATCAAGGGCACCGAGGCGCTGTCGCGCTTTGCGCAGCCGCTGCCGCCCTTCGCGCAGAAGCTGGTGCAGGCCTTCTGGCCCGGCCCGCTGACGCTGATCGTCACGCGCCAGCCCGGCGTGGCGGCCGCGGCCGCCGGCGGGCAGGACACCATCGGCCTGCGCTGCCCGTCGCATCCGGTCGCGCAGGCCCTGCTCGAGGCCTGCGCCGAGCAGGGCGTGCCGGGGCTCGCGGGCCCGAGCGCCAACCGCTTCGGCCGCGTGAGCCCCACCACCGCACAGCATGTGCAAGACGAGTTCGGCGACGCGCTGACGGTGATCGACGGCGGCGCCTGCGAGGTGGGCATCGAGTCGACCATCGTCGACTGCAGCCGCGGCGCGCCCGTGCTGCTGCGCCCGGGCCTGATCACGCGCGCGCAGATCGAGGCCGCCGCGGGCGAGCGCCTGAGCAACCGCGAGGTGCTCGAGACGCCCGATCCGCGCGCCTCCGGCACGCTCGAGGCGCACTACGCGCCGAACGCCAAGCTGCGGCTGATGGATGCCAAGGCGATCCAGGCCGGCCTCGACGTGCTCGGCCCGGGCGCGGCCCACATGGCGGTGTGGACGCGCGCCGAGGTGCGCAGCCACTCCCAGCGCGTGCTGCATCGGCGCATGCCGGACGATGCGGCGGCCACCGCGCACCAGCTGTTCGCGGTGCTGCGCGAATTCGATGCCGAGGGCGTCAAGCTGATCTGGGTCGAGACGCCGCCCGACACGCCCGAATGGGAAGGCGTGCGCGACCGCCTCCACAGGGCGTCCATGGGCTAACCCCGGTCTTCGCTAGCCGCCGGCGGCCAGCACGCCCTGGAAGAAGCCTCGCGCCGAAGCCAGGCAGAACGGCGGCGCCAGGTTGCCGTGGTAGGCCAGGGTGACGGCCTGCCGCTTGTCGGCGTCGCTGCCGGGGGTGTTCTGCGCCAGGGTGCTCTTGGCCTGGGCGAAGCCGGCGCGCGCGGCGGAATACGCGTCGGTGGTGGCGTTATCTTCCAGGTCGACCACCGTCAGCGCGGCGGCGGGCATGCCGCGGGCGCGGAAGTAGCCGGCGGTGGCGCGGGTGCTCAGGAAGTTCACGGTCGGATCGTTGGCGCCGCCGCACATGAGCACCGGCCGCGCCGGCAGCCAGGTGCGCAGGTCGTTGGCGCGTGCCGCCTTGCGCAAGCCCACGGCCGGCCGGCAATCGAGCGGCGAGGTGGTGCCCAGCGAGGCAGCCGTGGCGGGCAGCGCATTGCCGGGGCAGGGATTCGCCTGGATGTCGCCGGCCGCCTGCGTCAGGTAGCTCTGGCGGATGAGGTTGTTGGCACCGTAGAAGATCGACAGCTCCGGGCTCACCGGGCCCGGCGTCGCGCCCGCAGGAAAGAGCGCGAGCGGCGGCAGCTTGCCGTCGGCATACAGCGTGGCGATGGGCGTGAGGCTCGGCAGCAGGGTGTCGATGCCGGTGGCGTATTGCGACTCGTAGATGTCGCCGGTGCTGCCGTAGACATCGCCGAACTGCTGCTGCCAGCTGGCCGAGAGCAGCGGCACGAAGAGCGTGCTGCCGAGCGCCGGCCAGCCCATGAAGGTGTAGTCCGCCAGCAGGCCGATGGCCGAGGGCGCCGAGAGCGGCGCCGACGCCGTCACCGCCCGGCCCGTGGCCTGCATCTCGCGGTGCGCCGCCAGCGCCACGTAGCCGCCCTGCGAATAGCCGGTGATCAGCAGCGAGCCGGCGTCGCTGGCGCCGACGCCCGCGAAGGTCTTGCGCGCCGCGGTCAGCGCATCGACCATGTCCTTGCCCTGCTGGTCGCCGTTGAGGTACGGGTGGTAGGCCAGCGTCGACTTGTCGTAGCCCGCGTAGTTGGGCGCCACCACGATGTAGCCCTGCGCCGCGAACATGGCGGCGACCGTCAGGCCTTCGCCGGCGGCCGGCTGCGTGGCATCGGTCCACCTGGCGAGGTTGTAGTTGCGCGCGGCCGTGGTGCCGTGCGCATACAGCACCACCGGCCGCGGCCCGTTGCAGGCCACGTCGGCGCCGGAGGGCAGCATGACCGCGGCGGTGGCGTTGGTGGCTTCGTTCTTGCCGCCGATGGTGCGGTACTCGAGATAGCGCACCTCGACCCCGCACCTGGGCGTGCCGGCCACCTGCAGCAGGGCCTTGCCCTGGTCGGTCGACTGGAGGCTGCTGCGGAACTGGTCGGCCGAGAGCTTGGCGGTCTGCTCGGGCGGGTCCGTGACGACCGTGCCGCGACCGGTGTCGCCGGCCGGCGGCGGCAAGCCGATGCCGATGCTGCCGCCTCCACCGCCGCCGCCACAGGCCGCCAGCAGCAGCGTGGCGCCGGCGAGTGCCGCAATCTTGTGCAGCGGAGTGGGGAGTTGTCGTTGCGGCTTTTTCAAGGCGTGGCTCCTGACGTTGTCGAATCCAACGCGTCCGATTCTGTGCAGCGCCATGGCCACGCGCAAGCGGCGCGTATACCTAGAGAAGTTTTCAGTACACGGACGCCTGATGGCCGTCAGTTGTCCTGCGAAGCCCAGTCGACCAGCGCGTCGAACGCGGCGCGCGCAGCCCCTGCGTTCTCGCCGTTGGCAATCGCCACCAGCACGTAGCGGCGGCCGCTTGCGCCGTGCACATAGCCGGCCACGCCGGCCGCATCGCGCAGCGAGCCGGTCTTCAGGTGGGCCGCGCCGCCCGAGCGCAGCGTGCGCTTCCTGAGCGTGCCGTCCACCCCCATCGCGGGCAGCGAGGACACCAGCTCCGGCATCAGCGGCGAGCGCCAGGCCACCTGCAGCATCTTGCCGAGCGCCGCGGCGCTGATGCGCTCGTCGCGCGACAGGCCCGAGCCGTTGTCGAACACCGGCGGCGCCTCGCCGGTGCCGATGCGCTCGCGCCACCACTGGCCCAGCGCGCTGCGCGAGGCCTCGAAGCTGCCGCGGTTCTTCTGCGTGAGGCCGAGCGTGAGGAACAGCTGCTGCGCCATCACGTTGTTGCTGTACTTGTTGATGTCGCGCACCACCTCCGCCAGCGGCGGCGAGCCGAACTCGAACACCGGCCTGAGCCCGGCCGGCACGCGGCCGTCGCGCATCTGGCCGCCGACGCGGCCGCCCATCTCGGCCCACATGCCGCCGATGGCGCGCAGGCCGTAGGTGCGCGGATCGGCATAGGCCACGGCCCAGCTCTTCTCGCCGCAGGCGGCCGGCAGCGCGCCCAGGAAGCGGATGCGGTTCGGGTCGCTGAAGTCGGGCTTGATGGCCGCACGCCAGTCGCCGCATTCGCCGGGCGCGAGCGCCACCGTGGGCTGCATCGACACGCTGGCGAGCGGCGGCTCGTAGCTCACGCGCGCCTGCTGGCCGCCGCGCTCGGGCGTGAAGACCATGTTGACCGACTTGAAGTTGACCAGCAGCGCCTCGGGCGAGGCGTTGTAGGGCCGCAGCGGCTCGCCGTCGAAGGCGGCCGGGTCGTTCTCGATCGCGCCGTCGAAGGCGCTGCGGTCCAGCACGATGTCGCCGCTCACGGTGGTGATGCCCAGGCCCTGCACGCGCCGCAGCAGCAGCCAGGCGCGTTCCAGCACCAGCTTGGGATCGCCCTGGCCCTTGATGTAGAGGTTGCCGTTGAGCACGCCGTTGCTCACGGTGCCGTCGGCATACACCGGCGTGCTCCAGCTGTAGGCCGGCCCGAGCAGGTCGAGCGCGGCGTAGGTGGTGACCAGCTTCATGATCGATGCCGGGTTCACCGGCACCTGCGTGCGCCAGGCCAGGCGCGGCGGGCGCAGGCCGTCGGCATCGGCCACCAGCATCGTCACCGAATCGCGCGGCACCTTGGCGCGCGCAAGGGCGGTCTCCACTTCGCCTGGGAAGGCCTGCTGCGCAACGGCGCCCGGAACAGACAGGGCGGTGAAGGACAGCGCGCAGGCGGTGCGCAGGAAGAAGGAGAGACGAAGAAGACGCATCGTGCCGATTATCTCGGCGGAAAAACATGCAGTTGCGCGTGATACAGCAGCATCACGGTCTTGGCGTCGGCGATGCGCCCGTCGGCCACCATGGCCAGCGCCTCGTCGATGCCGAGCTCGAGCACCTCGATGTCTTCGCCCTCCTCGGCCAGGCCGCCGCCGTCGCCGATGCGCATCGACGGCTCGTACTCGGCCACGAAGAAGTGCAGCTTCTCGGTCACCGAACCCGGGCTCATGAAGGCTTCGAGCACCTTCTGCACCGCGCCCAGGCGATAGCCCAGTTCTTCTTCCACCTCGGCGCGGATGCGCTCCTCCGGCGCCGCGTTGTCCAGCAGGCCGGCGGCCGCCTCGATCAGCAGCTCGTCATGGCCGTTGACGAAGGCCGGGTAGCGGAACTGCCGCGTCAGCAGCACCGTGCGCTGCGCGAGGTTGTAGGGCAGCAGCGTGGCGCCGTTGCCGCGGTCGTAGGTCTCGCGGTGCATGCGCTGCCACTGGCCGTCGTTGCGCCGCCAGTCGAAGGCGGTGGTCTTGAGCGTGTACCAGTTGTCGGAAAGCAGGGTGACTTCGTGCACCCGGACGCGGTCGTGGAGGGTTGTCATGGCGCGCAGCTTATGCGCAAATTCGTGCAGAAACAAGAAAATTCGTGCAATCAACGGTCCTGCCCGCTACCATCGCCCGATGCTCACCCGCCAGCGCAAGCAACACATCCTCTCGGTCCTGCAGCGCGACGGCAACGTCGTGGCCAAGTCGCTCAGCGAGGAGCTGGCGCTGTCGGAGGACACCATCCGCCGCGACCTGCGCGAACTGGCCGCCGAGGGGCTGCTGCAGCGCGTGCACGGCGGCGCGCTGCCGGTCGCCCGGGCCGAAGCCGACTTCGCGGGCCGCCTGCAGCTCGCAACCGCGGAAAAGGTGGCCATCGGCCGCGCCGCCGCGCGCCTGGTGCGGCCCGGGCAGGTGGTCTTCATCGACGGCGGCACCACGGCCGTGCAGATGGCGCGGCACCTGCCGGTCAGTCTGCACGCCACTGTCGTCACACACAGCCCGTCGGTGGCGGTCGAGCTGGCGGGCCATGCCGGCATCGAGGTGGTGCTGATCGGCGGGCGGCTGTTCAGGCATTCGATGGTGGCGGTGGGCGCCGCGGCCATGGACGCGATCTCGCGCATCCACGCCGACACCTGCTTCCTGGGCGTGACCGGCGTGCATGCCGAGGCGGGCCTGACCACCGGCGACGTCGAGGAGGCCGCGATCAAGCGCGCGCTCATGGCGGCCGCGGCCGAGACGGTGGTGCTGGCCTCGTCGGAAAAGATCGGCGCGGCCTCGGCCTGGGTCATCCACCCGGTCTCGGCCGCCACCAGCCTGCTGGTGTCGCCGGAGGCGCCCGCCGCCGCGCTGGCGCCGCTGCGCAAGGCCGGGCTCGCCATCCTGCGCAGCGACGGCGGCTGACGGCGCCCGGGCGCCGATTCGCCCCTGGCCGGCGCGCCCGCGGCCTGCCCTGGATAATCGGAGGATGCCCGCCCTGCCCCGTTTCTCGCCCCGCACCATCGGCATCGGCGCGGCCGTGGTCACCGTACTGGTCTGGACCGCCTTCATCGTGATCGCGCGGGCCTCGGCCGCGCGCTCGCTCACCCCGTTCGACCTGGCGCTCGCGCGCATCTGCGGTGCCAGCCTGGTGCTGGTGCCCTGGGGCGCCTGGATGGTCATGAAGGACCTGCGGCAGAAGGACGGCGCCGCGTCGTCGCTGTTCGGGCTGTCGCCGCTGTCGCTGCGCCTCACGGCCGGCGCCGGCCTCTTCGGCGGCGTGGCCTATGCCCTCTTGGCCTACAGCGGCTTCTTCTTCGCGCCCGCGGGCCATGCCGCGGTGCTGATGCCCGGCAGCCTGCCGCTGTGGACCACGCTGCTGGCCGCGCTGGTGCTGCGCGACCGCATCACGCCGGGCCGCGCCTTCGGCCTCGCGCTGATCGTGGCCGGCGACCTGGTGGTCGGCGGGCGCAGCCTGCTGCACGCCTTCGAAGGCGGCGAGGTCTGGAAGGGCGACCTGTTCTTCATGGCCGCGGCCTTCTGCTGGGCCTGCTACAGCGTGGTGGCGCGCCGCCACGGGCTGGACGCCGTGCGCGCGACCATCGCCATCACCGTGTTCGCGCTGCTGGCCTACGTCCCGGCCTACGGCCTGCTGGTGGCGGGCGGCGCGGTCGTGAGCCGCATCGGCTCGGCGCCATGGGGCGAGGTGGCGTTCCAGATGCTGTTCCAGGGCGTCGGCTCGGTCGTCGTCTCGGGCATCACCTTCACGAAGATGATCCAGTACTTCGGGCCGGTGCGCAGCACCATGATCACGGCGCTCGTGCCCGGCCTCTCGGCCTTCGGCGCGGTGATCTGGCTCGGCGAGCCGCTCCACTGGAACCTGGTCGCCGGCCTGCTGCTGGTGACCGCGGGCATCCTGTTCGGCGTGCAGAAAGCATCAGCCGGGGGGCGCGCGGTTGCGCGGCCTGCGGTGCCGGCCACTGCCACGGGGTGCCGCGATGCCTAGGCTTCTGGCTTTCGACACCAGCACCGAGCACCTGTCGGTGGCGGTGCGCCACGGCGAGCGCCTGGTCACGCACAGCGGGGCCGGCGGCGCGCAGGCGTCGAGCACACTGATCCCGCTCATCCTGCAATTGCTGGCCGAGGCCGGGCTCGAACTGGCCGCGCTCGACGCCATTGCCTTCGGCCGCGGGCCCGGCTCCTTCACGGGGCTTCGCACCGCCTGCTCGGTGGCGCAGGGCCTGGCCTTCGGCGCCGGCGTGCCGCTGCTGCCTGTCGACACGCTGCTGGCCGTGGCCGAGGAGGCGCGCCATGCCTTCGGCGCACGCCAGGTGGTGGCGGTGCTCGACGCGCGCATGGACCAGCTCTATGCCGCGCGCTACGACTTCGATGGGGGCGGTGCGCTGGGCGGCGCGGACGTCGAGCCGCTGCTGCTCGCGCCCGAGGCGCTCGAAGTGCCCGCCGGCTGGTCCCTTGCCGGCAACGCCTTTGCCGCCTACGGCCCCCGCCTGGCCCCGGCCGCGGCGCGCCACGAAGTGCTGCCCACGGCCACCGCCATGCTGCGGCTGGCGCCCGCGCTGCTGGCCGCGGGGCGCACGGTGGATGCGGCACATGCCTGGCCGCTCTATGTTCGCGATAAAGTGGCGCAAACCACCGATGAGCGCGCTGCCATCAAGGCGGCCGCGCTGGCGGTTCCACCTGTTGCCAACCCATGAGCGCCGCGCCGGGCCGTCCCAAGCAAGCTCGCGCCGCAGTGCGAAGCACGGAGGTTATCGAATGAGCGCCGTCCTCCAGCCCGTCGAAGCCCGCCTCGAGCCGCTTACCGTCGAGCGGCTCGATGCCGTCTGCGCGGTCGAGCAGACGGCCTACAGCCATCCGTGGACGCGGGCCAACTTCATCGATTCGATGGCCGTCGGCTACCACTGCCAATGCCTGCTGGCCCCGGTTTCGCGGCCCGACCTGGGCACGCCGATCACCAGCCTCGGCGAGACGCTGATCGGCTACTTCGTCGCCATGAAGGGCGTGGACGAGGTGCACCTGCTCAACTTCACCGTGGCGCCGGTCTTCCAGCGCCAGGGCTGGGCGCCGCTGATGCTCGAGGCGCTGACCGGCTGGTCGCGCGCGCAGGGCGCGCAGTGGCTCTGGCTCGAGGTGCGCCAGAGCAACCGGCGCGCGCTCGACATCTACATGCGCCAGGGTTTCCGCAGCGTCGGCGTGCGCAAGGGCTACTACCCGGCGCATGAAGGCAAGCGCGAGGACGCGGTCGTCATGAGCCTGCGATTGAACGAATCAGGCTCTGCCTGGGGAGCCTTGCGATGAACGCGGTACAGACACTGAAGCTCGACGCCCGCCAGCGCGCGATGCTCGACGAGATGGGCGTGAAGGTCTGGTGGCCGATGCCTGAAGTGGCCGAGGCGGCGCCGGCTGCCGTGGAAACGGCTGCAGTGGCCGAGCCGCCGCCCGCCGTCCGCGAGCGCGCGCCCTCCGTGGCCGAAGCACCGGCCGCCGCACCCGCGCCGGCCGCAAGGCCCGTTGCAGCCGCACCAGCCCCGGCCGCGCGCCCCACCGCGCCCGCGCTGCTCGCGCAGGGCGCCGCCGTGCTGGTCGATGCGCCGCGCCGCCTCTATGCCGAGGCCTCGGCCGAGGCCGCCGCCGAAGCGGCGCAGGGCGGCTGGCTGGTGGTGGCCGACATGCCGCCCGAAGCCGACGGCCGCCACGGCGAGCCCTTTGCGGGCGATGCAGGCAAGCTGCTAGACAACATGCTGCGCGCCCTCAAGCTGCACGACGGCAGGACGCCGGTGCACCTGATGCGCACGCACCGCGGCGTGGGTGCCGGCCAGCCCGGCAGCCCGCGTCCGATGGACGAGGCTTTCGCGGAACATGCGGCCGCGCTGGCGCCGAGCCTGGTGCTCGCCATGGGCCCGCTGGCCGCCCAGAGCCTGATGCAAAGCACCGATCCGCTCGGCAAGCTGCGCGGCCGCGCGCTGCCGCTGCCTTCGGCCAGCGGCGTGCCGGTGGTGGCCACCTACCACCCCGCGTACCTGCTGCGAAACCCGGCCGACAAGGCCCGCGCCTGGGCGGATCTGTGCCTGGCCGCCGAACAGCAAACACCGTCGAACTGAGGCACGGCGGGCGGGTCCGTAAAATCGGACCCATGACCTTCCTCGACAAGCTGGCCACCGCACAGCAAAAAAACGGTTCGTTGCTCTGCGTGGGGCTCGATCCGGAGCCAGCCAAGTTCCCGGGGCAGCTCAAGGGCGACGCCAGCCGCATCTATGACTTCTGCGCGCGCATCGTCGACGCGACGGCCGGCCTGGTCATCGCCTTCAAGCCGCAGATCGCCTATTTCGCGGCCCACCGCGCCGAAGCCCAGCTCGAACAACTGATGGAGCACATGCGCCGCAACGCGCCCGACGTGCCCGTGATCCTGGATGCCAAGCGCGGCGACATCGGCTCCACGGCCGAGCAGTACGCCATCGAGGCCTTCGAGCGCTACGGCGCCGACGCCGTGACCCTGTCGCCCTTCATGGGCTTCGACTCGGTGGCGCCCTACCTCAAGCACCAGGGCAAGGGCGCCTTCCTGCTCTGCCGCACCAGCAACCCCGGCGGATCCGATCTGCAGGGCCAGCGCCTGGCGGACATCGAGGGCCAGCCCTTTCTCTACGAGCACGTCGCCAAGCTGGCGCAGGGCCCGTGGAACCTCAACGGGCAGCTCGGCCTCGTGGTGGGTGCGACCTATCCGGCGGAAATCGAGCGCGTGCGCGAGCTCGCGCCGACGGTGCCGCTGCTGATTCCGGGCGTCGGTGCCCAGGGCGGCGATGCCGTGGCCACGGTGCGCGCCGGCTGGCGCCCCGATGCGCCGATCATCGTGAACTCGTCGCGCGCCATCATCTACGCCTCCTCCGGCGACGACTTTGCCGCCGCGGCCCAAAAGGCCGCGCGCACCACGCGCGACGCACTGGAAACCGCCAAGGCCTGACGACGGGCTTCTCGTGGAACACCGCGGAACCGGCTTTGCCGGGCCGCTGGTGTTGCCCCCGGTGAGGGGGTTGGAGAAGCGACACGAAGTGCGCGAAGCCTGGGGGAGAGCCAATCACGCTCTGCGCAGGCGCGTGAAGGCCTCGAACTCCCAGTTGCGCATGCCCAGCAGCAAGGTGTAGCCCTCGCGGTCCTTGGCCGAGAGCTTCTGGTCGGTCTGGTGCTGCTGCGCGAAGTCCTGCGCCACGCGCTGCAGGCGTTCCAGGAACGCGGGCGCCAGCGAGCGGCTGATCGAGCCGTGCACCAGCAGCAGCCCCTCGGCCGGGCCATCGAAGCCGCCGCGGTAGTAGTCGAGCACCACGTTCTCGCGGAAGAACTCCATCACCGGCCCATGCGGCCGCCAGCGGAAGGTCTTGGCCAGCTTCAGCCGGTAGCGGTTCAGCGGTCGCAGCTCGATGATGCCGATGCGGTCCAGCTGCGCCAGGCAGCCGATGCACTCGGCCTCGCTGATCCGGTAGGAAGCCACGATCTGCTCCAGCGTCCACTGGCTCAGCACGCTGATGGCCACCAGCAGCAGCTTCTTGTCCTTGACCACCGCCTTTTCCTGCTCCTGGGTCAGCTCCTTCAGCAGCGGCTGGGCGTCGGCCACGCGGCGCGCCAGCTCGGCGAAGTCGATCTTGAGCGCGCGGCAGATCGCGTCGACACGCGACAGCGGCATGTCGCTCTTGGCCAGCATGCGCTTCACGCTGGATTCGGCCATGTCGAGCGAACGCGCCAGGTCGGCGTAGGTCATGCGGGCGCTCTTGAGTTCGTTCTTGAGGGCTTGGACGAGGTCGACGGTGGTGCTCATGAGGGTGGCGATGCGGAAAGGGGTATTGAAAAAAGATACCGAAAGGTGTGAATTAGTGCCTCGTATCGATTCTCGATGCCTGTAGGGAGGCTGGCAACTAAATTCCGCGGCTTCTGCCACCCACCACCGAGGACCGCCATGCCTTTGCCCACCCTCAGCCGCCGCGAACGCGGACTGCTTTTCACCTTCGCGCTGCTCGCGCTGGTGGCCCTGTTCGGGCCCGCATTGCCGGCGGCCGAGGTGGCCATTGCCTCGGTGTTCGCCGACGGCCGCAGCTGGCACGGCCTGCCTAATGCGATGGACGTGCTGAGCAACCTGCCCTTCCTGCTGATCGGCTTCTGGGGCCTCTACCGGCTCAACCGGATCGACCGCGCCCACCAGGAGGCACTGGCGCAGTTCCCGCTGGCGCCGCCGGCCAACGATCCGCCGGACAACACGCTCGACTGCGCCTGGCTTTTCTTTGCCGGGCTGGTCGCCACCGCCGCGGGATCGGCCTTCTTCCACCTGGTGCCCGACGGCGCCCGGCTCGCGGCCGACCGCGCCGGCATGGCAGTGGCCTTCGCGGGGCTGATCGGCATCGCGGTCTGCGAGCGCGTGAGCCAGCGCGCCGGCTGGCCGGCCGCCTGGTTCGTGCTGATGGCCGGGCTGCTGTCGGCCGAGGTGTTCCAGGAAAGCGGCAACGTGCTGCCCTGGGCGATCGTGCAGTTCGGCGGCATGGCGCTGGTGCTCACGCTCGCGCTGGCCACGCCGATGCGCGGCGCGGTCGGGCTCAAGCTGGGCTGGGTGATCTGCTTCTATGCCCTGGCCAAGGTCTTCGAGCTGGCGGACCACGCGATCTACGAGGCGACGCAGCACGTGATCTCGGGCCACACCCTCAAGCACCTGACCGCATCGCTGGCGGGCCTGCCGGTGCTGGCGGCGCTGCGCAAGCTCGACATGAACTGGCGCGCGACCCTGCTGCGGCACAATCCCGACGCAGCCGCCCTGACGGCATGACATGGGCTCGCTCCCCGGTCTTCGCGCACTTCGTGTCGCTGCGCCAGTGTAGATAACAAGAGGAGATGTTTCGAATGACAACCCCCGCCGCTGCTGCTGCCACTGCCGCCACCGCCCCCCACGAGGCGAACGCCCACGCCAACCAGTTCGCGCTTCTCGGGCAGCGGCGCTTCGCACCCTTCTTCTGGACCCAGTTCGCGGGCGCAGCGAACGACAACCTCTTCAAGTTCGCCTTCACCGTGATGGTGACCTACCAGCTCCAGCTGAGCTGGATGCCGCCGGCCATGGCGGGGCTGGCCATCGGCGCGCTGTTCATCCTGCCGTTCCTGCTGTTCTCGGCCACGGCGGGGCAGCTCACCGACAAGTTCGACAAGACGAAGATGATCCGCTTCGTCAAGAACCTGGAGATCGCGATCATGCTGATTGCGGCCTGGGGTTTCGTCGCGGCCGATGCGGTGGTGCTGCTGGGCTGCGTGTTCCTCATGGGCCTGCATTCCACGCTGTTCGGGCCGGTCAAGTTCGCCTACCTGCCGCAGGTGCTCGACGCGCGCGAGCTCACGGGCGGCAACGGCATGGTCGAGATGGGCACCTTCGTCGCCATCCTGCTCGGGCAGGTGGCGGGCGGGCTGCTGGTGGCGCTGCCGCAGATCGGCCACACGACGGTGGCGGTGGCCTGCGTGCTGCTGGCACTGGTGGGGCGCGGCGTGGCCCAGGCCATTCCGCGGGCGCCGGCCACCGATCCGGGGCTGGTGATCAATTGGAACCCGTTCAGCGAGACCTGGCGCAACCTCAAGCTCGCGCACGGCAACATCGTGGTGTTCCGCTCGCTCCTGGGCATCTCGTGGATGTGGTTCTTCGGCGCGGTGTTTTTGAGCCAGTTCCCCAGCTTCGCGAAGGAAGTGCTGCACGGCGACGAGCAGGTGGCCTCGCTGCTGCTGGTGGTGTTCTCGGTGGGCATCGGCGTGGGCTCGCTGCTGTGCGAGACGCTGAGCCGCCGGCAGGTGGAGATCGGCCTGGTGCCGCTGGGCGCGATCGGCATGAGCGTGTTCGCCATCGACCTGTACTTTGCGTCGCGCGGGCTGCCGTCCGCACCCGCAGCGGCGGCGGCGGGTGCTCTTGCCGCTCCGGCCGGCATGGGCCTGGGCGCCTTCATGGGCCAGGCCGCGCACTGGCGCGTGATGGCCGACCTGGCGCTGCTGTCGCTCTTCGCGGGGCTCTACAGCGTGCCGATGTACGCGCTGATCCAGCTGCGCAGCCAGCCGACGCACCGCGCACGCATCATCGCGGCCAACAACATCCTCAATGCGCTGTTCATGATCGGCAGCTCGGTGATCGCGGGCGCCTTGCTCGGCGCGGGCTTCACCATTCCGCAGATCTTCCTGTTCACGGGCATTGCCAACGCCGTGGTGGCGTTCTACATCTTCATGCTGGTGCCCGAGTACCTGCTGCGCTTCATCGCGTGGATGCTGTCGCACTTCGTCTATCGCTTCGAGATCAAGGGCGAAGAGCACATCCCTACCGAAGGCGCCGCGGTGCTGGTGTGCAACCACGTGAGCTTCATCGACGCGATATTGCTGATGGCCGCAAGCCCGCGCCCGATCCGCTTCATCATGGACCACCGGATCTTCAAGGTGCCGGTGCTCGGCTGGCTGTTCAGGCTGGCCAAGGCGATTCCGATCGCGCCGCAGAAGGAAGATCCGGCCGCCTACGAAGCAGCCTTTGCCAGGGCGCTGGGCGTGCTGCGCGAAGGCGACCTGCTGGCCATCTTTCCCGAGGGTGCCATCACGCGCGACGGCCAGCTGCAGCCTTTCAAGGGCGGCGTGATGAAGATCATCGAAAGCGCTCGCGCCGAAGGCATCGAGCCGCCCGTGATCCCGATGGCGCTGACCAATCTCTGGGGCTCGTACTTCAGCCGCATCGAATTGCGCGGCGGCGAGAACGTGGCCATGGCCAAGCCCTTCCGCCGCGGCTTCTTCAGCCGCGTGGGCCTCAATGTCGGCCATGCCGTGCCGCCGCCCGAGGTGCGGCCCGAGGCACTGCAGCAGCGGGTGAGCGGTTTGCTCGCCGCCTGAGGCGCCAAGAAAGTATCTTTTCAAGATACCAGAAGCGGCTCAAACCGGAACTGGTCGAAGCATTCGAGCCTCGCGGTGCGGGAGCGAACCATCATTCGCTCACCTTCACTACGCCGCGAGGCACTCATGCAAACCTTCCCTTCCACCACCGTTTCGATCCAGCGCGACACGCGGGCCTGGCAGTTCCAGGTCTGGGCTTCCTTCGCGATTGCCGTGTTCCTGTGCGCCACCGGCCTGAGCTGGCTGCCGGGCGAGGCGCTGGACCGTGCGTTCATGGTGATGGGCTATGTGTTCTGCCTGAGCACCGCCTTCATGCTGGCCAAGTTCGTGCGCGACAGCCAGCCGGCGGTCGCCGGCGGCACGGCGAGCCGCGACGTGCCGATGTGGCGCCTGGTGGTCTGGGGCAGCTTCTTCACCGCGATGGGCCTGACCGGCTGGGGCCTGGTCCGCATGGAGATCAACGAGGCCTACAAGGCTTTCCTGGGCGTGAGCTGGCTGTTCCTGATCAGCTCGGCTTTCACGCTGGCCAAGACCCTGCGCGACCGCCATGAAGCCGACCTGATCGACGCGCGCCTGCAGGGCCGCCGCGCCGCCCGCCAGGAAGCCGCCGCCTCGGCCGAATGAGCGCCGCTTTTTCGTCATCCATCCATCCACGAAAGATCGCCATGAAAAAATCCGTTGCTGCGCTTCTGATCGCCGCCTGCACCGCCTTCGCGGGTGCCACGCTGCCCCTTCATGCACAAGCACAGAGCGAGGCTTCGGCCGCGCTCTCGCTGCTGCCGGTGGCCTCGGTCGTGGGCGCCGCCTCGGCGGTGGGCGCCTCCGCCACGGCCGTGGCCGCGCTGCCTGCCGCGCTCGCGGTGGGTGGCTCGATGCTCACGGTGGTGGCGGTCGAGGCCTCGGCCGACGGCACCGTCTACCTGCTGGAGCGCGCCTCGGACGGCGCGCGTGCCAGCGTCAAGGTGATGGGGCGCGCGGCCAACGCCGCGTCGGCGGCGGTGGGCACGGGCGTGCTGGTCAGCGTGATCGGCAGCGGCGTCGTGCTGTCGGCCGCGGGCGAGGTGCTGGCCTTCGTGCCCAATGCCATCGGCCGTGCGCTGCTGCACAACGAGAGGCTGTCGTGAAGCGCGCGGTCTTTCCTGCGCTCCTGCTTGCGCTCTCGGCGGCGCTGCCGCTGCAGGCGCAGGCCGGCCGCTCCTGCGAGCAGGCGAGGCCGACCGCCGAGCTGATCGCCAAGGGCATGCAGCTGGCCGAGCGCACTTCGCAGCAGCTCGATGCGAGCGGCGCGCGCGTCGTGCTGCTGGCGCGCGCCGGGCAGGACCTGGGCAAGTACGGCCTGCGCTATTCGCACCTGGGCATCGCCTACAAGACCGACGAGGGTCCGTGGCGCGTGGTGCACAAGCTCAACCAGTGCGGCACTGCCGTGGCCGCGGTCTACCGGCAGGGGCTCGGCGAGTTCTTCCTCGACGACCTGTGGCGCTACGAGGCCGCCTGGGTCGTGCCCGCGCCCGCCGTGCAGGCGCAACTGCTGGCCGCGCTCCGCGAGCCGCCTGCGCGCATCGTGCGGCTGAACGTTGCGCCCTACAGCATCGTGAGCTACGCCTGGGGGCAGAAGTACCAGCAGTCCAACCAGTGGGCGGTCGAGACGCTGGCCGCGGCCATGGAGCCTGCCACCATCGCGAGCCGTGCACAGGCACAGGCGTGGCTGCAGTTCAAGGGCTACGAACCGACCGCGCTCAAGCTCGGCCCGCTCACGCGGCTGGGCGGCCGCGTGGGCTCGGCCAACGTGGCCTTCGACGATCATCCGAACGAGAAGCGGTTCTCGGACCGCATCGAAACCGTGACGGTCGACTCGGTGTTCGCGTGGATGCCGCGCGCGCGGCTCGGCGCCGCGCCGGTGGCGTTCAAGCTGCAATAGGAAATCTCTCTCACCCGAAAGAATGAAATGAGCAAGTCATTGCGTCTGTCCGAAAAATGGTTTCGCCGCGGGCTCTGGCTCGTGGCGCTGGCGTTCGCGAGCTTCCTGATCGGGCTCGGTGGCGCCATCGTGGACGATCTGCCGCAGGTCGAGCGGGCGCTCGAGCTCGACGACTTCATCGACCGCCCCGCGGCCGAGCCGCTGCGCAACACCATCAAGGTGTCGGAGGCCGCCGAGCTGCAGGCGACCCGGCAGCTGGAGCAGGTCCGCCTGCAGCAGAGCGCCGCGCGGCAGGCGAGCGCCAACGCCCGCGAGACCTTCGGCAACTGGATCGCCACGCGGCGCGCCACCGCGCAGCCCGACCAGGACACGGAGCTGATCGCACGCACCAAGGCGCTCGATGCCTTCAAGCAGAAGGAAGACGAGGTCCAGCGCCTGGTCAATGCGCAGCAGCAGATCGTGCTCGATGCGCGCCAGTCCGAGCAGCGCGCCCGCGAGGCGCTGTCGCTGCTGGAGCGCGATGCGCGCGAAAAACTCGATGCCGAGTACCGCCGCGTCGAGCTGCGCGTGTTCGCCTACCGCCTCGCGCTCACGCTGCCGCTGCTGGTCGTGGCCGGCTGGCTCTTTGCGAAGAAGCGCAAGAGCACCTACTGGCCCTTCGTCTGGGGTTTCATCTTCTTCGCGCTGTTCGCCTTCTTTGTCGAACTGGTGCCCTACCTGCCGAGCTATGGCGGCTATGTGCGCTACGCGGTGGGCATTGTGGTCACGGTGCTCGTGGGCCGCTATGCGATCGTCGCGCTCAACGCCTACCTCGCGCGGCAAAAGCTCGCCGAGCAGCAGCCCGACCAGGTGCGGCGCGAGGAGCTCAGCTACGACGTCGCGCTCGCGCGGCTCGGCAAGGGTGTGTGCCCCGGCTGCGAACGCCCGGTGGACCTGAAGAACGACGAGATCGACTTCTGCCCGCACTGCGGCATCGGCCTGTTCGACCACTGCGGCCAGTGCGAGACGCGCAAGAGCGCGTTCTCGAAGTTCTGCCATGCCTGCGGCACCTCCGCCGCGCCGCGCGTGCCGCAGGCGGCGGCCGGTGGATCGGTGCCCGGGTCTGTGGATTCGTTCACGCCCGGCGGTCCGCTGAAGCCGGCCGTGTAGCGGCGCTGCCGCATGCGCGTGCTACAACCGCCGGCTGCGACACGGACGTGCCGCGGTTTTCAGTCAGCCACCCACCTCGACGGAGCAAGAAGCATGAGCATTTTCGGCAGCATCCTTTCCAAGATCTTTCCTTCCGCAAACGCCGCCCCCGCACCTGCTGCTCCTGCAGCCCCGGCGCCCGCAGGCGCACCCGCCGCAGCGGCACCGCCGCCCGCCATCACGGTGGTGGACGTCGAGGCCCTGCTCGACGGCATGCCCGGCGCGGGCAGCCTCAACTGGCGCACCTCCATCGTCGACCTGATGAAGCTGCTCGGCCTGGACAGCAGCCTCGATGCGCGCAAGCAGCTCGCCGCCGAACTGAGCTACGGCGCCGACACCAGCGACAGCGCCAAGATGAACATCTGGCTGCATCGCCAGGTCATGACCAAGCTGGCTGCCAACGGCGGCAAGGTGCCTGCAGAGTTGCGCGACTGATCGTCCGCCGTCGACTCAGCAAAAAGCCCGGCATGCCGGGCTTTTTGCTTCATGTCCAGCCCGCATCCACCACGAAGTCCTGCGCCGTGCACATCTTCGAATCGTCGGCCGCCAGGAACAGCGCCATCGCCGCGATGTCTTCCGCCATCACGCGCCCCGGCAGGCATTGCGCCGCATCGATTTCCGCGTCGGATTCGGGCTTGACCCATAGCTTGATCTGCCGCTCGGTCATCACCCAGCCCGGCACGATCGAATTGACGCGGATGTTCTCTTTGCCCAGGTCGCGCGCCAGCGAGCGCGTGAGGCCGCGCGCGGCCGCCTTGCAGGCCTGGTAGACGGGATAGCCCTGGCCCTTGATCATCCAGCTGATCGAGCCGAAGTTGATGATCGAGCCGCCGCCCAGCGCGCGCATGTCGTCGGCTACCGCCTGCGCCGCAAAGAACTGGTGCTTGAAGTTGACGGCCACGAGGCGGTCGAAGTCCTCGCTCGTGACGTCGGCCATTTCGTGGCGCCGGTCGTTGGCGGCATTGTTGAGCAGCACGCCGATCGGGCCGAATTGCGCGCGCACCGCGGCAATGGTGGCCGCGAGCGCTGCCGTGTCGGTCACGTCGCATTCGCGGAACAGCGCGGGCAGCGCGCCCTGCAGCTGCGCCGCGAGCGCGGTGCCGGCGGCCGCGTCGAGGTCGCAGAAGCCGACCTTCGCGCCCTGCGCGTGGAAGGCCCGCACCAGCGCCTCGCCGATGCCGCTCGCACCGCCCGAGATGAAGACGGTGCGGCCGGCCAGCGAGGGATAGCGGGCGGTGTAGGACGAAAGTGGTGATGCGTCGGTCATGTGAATGCGGCAACAGCGATGGCTACGAGCGGCAAGCGTACCGGATGGGCGTGCCCCTGCATGGCGAGGGGCCGCCGGCCGGCGTATGGCTTCCGGCGAATGGCCGGCGCGGGCGTGCGTGGCTACGCTCCTTCTCCATGACGACGAACACGCTTCCCCGCCGCACCCTCCTTGGGTTCGCGCTTCTTCCCGCCGCTCTGGCGGTGCGCTCCGTGCGCGCCCAGTCGGCTGCGCCCGTGCAACTCTTCAAGCTGGTCTCGCCGCGCGACGAGGTGATCGTGGGCGCCGATGCGGCGCAGCTGGGCCCGGGTTCCAACCCTGCCGTGGAACGGCTGGCCGCTCAGCTCGTGGCCAAGGGCCAACTCACGCTGTGGCAGTACGCCTCGCACAAGGACGCGGGCGGCGCGCTGGTGCAGGCGCCGCTCAGGCAGGTCGTGGTGTTCAGGAACGAGCTGCTGCGCATCGAGCCCTACGCCACGCCGCTCGCGATCCAGCCGCCGAAGTAGCGCTCCCGCGTCAGACGCCGCGTGCGCGCTCCGACTTGAAGCGCGCGCGGAATTCCGTGAACGTGCCCGCCTCGAGCGACTCGCGGATCTCGCGCATCAGGTTCAGGTAGTAGTGCAGGTTGTGGATGGTGGCGAGCATCGGCCCGAGCATCTCGGCGCAGCGGTCGAGGTGGTGCAGGTAGGCGCGGCTGAAGCCTTCGCGCCCGCCGTCGTTCCAGCTCACGCCCGAGGTGCCCGCGCAGGCGTAGCAGGTGCAGCTCGGGTCGATCGGCTGCGGATCGTTCTTGTGGCGCGCATTGCGCATCTTCAGGTCGCCGAAGCGCGTGAACAGCGTGCCGTTGCGCGCGTTGCGCGTGGGC
>Ga0307406_10000720_pt1 | contig 18677 bp, 7 predicted proteins | sample 322Cmetagenome_3_FD_203706 | JGI IMG/M metagenome (GOLD analysis project Ga0307406, IMG submission 203706) | Maize rhizosphere microbial communities from greenhouse at UC Davis, California, United States - 322HYB-C-2 | ecosystem: Host-associated > Plants > Roots > Rhizosphere > Soil | place...
AATCTTTCAGACACTGAACGCGTGCGCCTGCGCTGCCAGCTGGCCAAACAGTTCGAAAAAACCGGCGACTATGCGGCAGCATGCCGCGTCATGGACAGTCTGTGGGCCGGAGTAGGTCTACGTCCTGACCTCGACACACTTGACGAGCGCACATCGGCTGAAGTGTTACTCCGCATCGGTGTGCTGTCGGGTTGGATTGGCGCCATCAGGCTGATCAAAGGTTCTCAGCAAGTCTCCCGGAATCTGATGACTGAAAGCGTGGCGATCTTTAAGGCACTCAGGGACGAAAAGAAAGTAGCCGAAGCCCAGACAGAGATGGCGCTCTGTTGCATGCGCGAGGGTTCGCTCGATATGGCCCGAACGCTCTTTGCCGAGGCCCTCGCTCGGCTTGACGATCGTGATGGCGATTTGAAAGCACTCGCGATACTGCGCAGTGCGCTGGTTGAAGTAGAGGCCGATCGCTTAAACGATGCCCTGAATATCCTGACGGGCGGGGCTTCGCTGTTCGACACTAGCGCTAATCATGCACTCAGAGGTTCCTTTCACGTCACGCTTGGCAACGTTCTAAATAGTATGGGTGCTCAAGAAAATCAACGAGGTTATCAGAGCGTGTTAAGGGAATATACGACTGCGAGTTTCCATTTCGAACAGGCCGGACACGCGCGCTATCAGGGGAATGTCGAAAATAACCTTGCGTTGTTTCTGATGGAACTCGGGAGATTTGCCGAGGCACACGAACATCTCGACGGAGCCCAGGCGATCTATACAAAACTCAACGATAATTTTCATCTTGCTGCACTCGAAGATTCACGGGCGCAAGTCCTGATAGCTGAAGGCGAGATCCGAAAAGCGGAGAAGATCATTGGCGCAGCTATCGGGGTACTTGAAAGAAGCGACCAGCACTCGTTGCTGGCAGAGGTGCTGACAACTCGAGGAGTCGCATTGTCTCGACTAGAACGGTGGGAAGAAGCACGTGAAACTTTCGCACGCGCAATTGACACTGCTGAGCAATCGGGTCATCTAGAGAGGGCGGGTCTGGCAGCCCTGGCTTTGATCGAAGAGTTATCCGAGCATCTCACCGCTAACGAACTCGTCTCTATTTTCGAACACGCGCATAACTTTCTAAAATTTACTCAGAGCACCACGATTCTGCATCGCTTGAATGAATGCGCCGGGCGCATCTTATCTGTAATTCACACCGCTCGTCCGGATTGGACCACCTTTTCGTTGGGCGAACTTTGAATCGCCATGAAGCACGATTCATTCAAATGGCGCTGGAAGATTCCGGCGGCTCAGTTACGAAAGCTGCCGCATTGCTGGGTTTACCTGGTCATCAGAGTTTGAATTTCATTCTCCACCGGCGCCATCCGGAACTTCTTAACGCAAGAACTCCCATCAAGCCGCGACGACGCAGTTCATTCAAGCTAATCACCCCGCAGAAAAAAGTCGCCGGCGGCGAAAAGCAATGATGAATGGTTTAGTACAAAAAGTAAGAGATGCCACGGGCTTGTCCCGTTGGAGTTCTCACGTTTACTGCTATTTAGCTGGGAGCGTGAATCTCCACGGCCCAAGGCCGTGGCATCCAGTTTCGCTGGTTGAGAGACTCGTGTAGCGACCAGCGTGACCCTCCACGGGACAAGCCCGTGGCATCTTCAATAACAAAGCTCTTTGATCGAAACCGCTCGGCGCACAATTGACACCACGTCCCTCGCGAAAACGTGGGCGGGGCCGGAACGACTGCCCAGATCGATCCGGCCCACAGTGCGCCACCATCATGGTCCTCCTCACCCCTCCCGAGCTGTGCAGGTCGCATGTTTGCTTGCCGCGACTCTCACCTTCGTAGAGAATAAGCGACATGCAACATGCACAGCTCCCTCGTCCCATATATTGCCCCAACCTCACGGAGGCAAATGAAAGTTCGCGATATTTTAAAACGGCTCACAAATGATGGATGGTACGTTGCTGTGACTGTTGGAAGTCACCGTCAATTAAAGCACCCAACAAAGACGGGTCGAGTCACCGTGGCTGGGCATCCGTCGGACGACATTCATCCAAAGACTTTGAAAAGCATCTTGACTCAGGCAGGATTGAAGAAATAGAGTTGATGTTATGCGTTATGTGATGATCATCGAAACTGGTAAGAAAAATTATTCAGCTTACTTACCTGATTTACCGGGCTGTATTGCGACTGGAAAAACAGTCGAAGAGGTGAGACAGCGCATGCGAGAAGCGATTGAACTTCACCTGGCAGGCATGCGTGAGGATGGATTGCCAATTCCCAAACCAACGAGTCTTGTTGATTATGTAGAGGCTGCTTAGGTCTTAACCTTGTAAAACCGAGAACCTCACTTTCGCCATCAATTGTTGCGTGCTTTCGGCTTCTGCTTCCTTGCGACGATTCTCACATTCGTAGAGAATTAAAGCCGCATGGAACAAACGAAACCCACCCGCCTCATTGTGGGCATCACTGGCGCGACCGGAACGATCTTTGGTGTGCGCTTACTGCAGATGCTGCATGGGTCGGGAGTGGAGACACATCTGGTGGTGAGTAAGTGGGCGGCGCGCACGCTCACTCATGAAACCCCGCATTCACTAAAATACGTACAAAGCCTGGCGACACAGAGTTACGGTATCGGCGCGCAGGGAGCTGCGATCTCCAGCGGTTCTTTCGTAACTCTCGGCATGGTCATCGCGCCGTGCAGCATGCGCACGCTCGCTGCCATCGCACACGGCCTGGGCGATAACCTGATCCATCGCGCCGCAGACGTGGTTCTCAAAGAGCGACGCAAACTCGTCCTCGTGGTACGCGAGTCGCCGTTCAGCGAAATACATCTGGAGAATATGTTGAAACTGGCGCGCATGGGCGTCGTAATACTCCCACCCGTGCCCGCGTTCTACAACCACCCGCAAAATCTCGACGACATGATCAATCACATCACCATGCGCGTGATCGATCAGTTTGATATTCATCTGGACGTCATGAATCGCTGGGACGGCGTGCTGCTCGATCGCAGGCAGTCGGACACAGAATAGAGGAGAACGAACGATGGGAGAAATGGTCCAATTTCCGTTTGCCGGCGGCACGACCGGCGGGTATCTGGCTGAACCCGAGCAGGGCAGTGGTCCAGGTGTAATCGTGATTCAGGAGTGGTGGGGACTGGTCGATCACATCAAAGACGTCTGCGATCGGTTCGCCGCAGAGGGTTTCGTGGCGCTCGCACCCGATATGTATCACGGCAAGTCAACGAAATCTCCCGATGAAGCGGGCAAGTTGATGATGGCGCTTCGTATCGACGAAGCGGAACGAGATCTCAGCGCCGCCGTCGATTACCTCGAAACTCAGGACTCAACTACCAGCAAGAAAGTCGGTGTCGTAGGTTTCTGCATGGGCGGCGCACTCGCGTTGTACGCTGCGTCAAAGAATTCGAAGATCGGCGCGTGCGTGGTCTTTTACGGCATACATCCAAAAGTGAAACCCGATCTGCCGAACCTGCAGGCGCCCGTGCTCGGTAACTACGGAGAGAAAGACCATTCCGTCCCGCCCGCGGTGGTCCATGATCTCGAACGACAGTTAAAAGATCTCGGCAAGCAGGTTGATATGAAAATCTACAAGAACGCCGATCACGCTTTCTTCAACGACACGCGGCCGGAAGTCTACGACGCAGAGGCATCCGCGGACGCGTGGCAGCGCACGATTGCGTTCCTGCGCGAGCATTTATCTGTGTAATCCGTTAAGCTGTTAACGCCGGTCTAAAGCTCCATCTCTATTCAAAACCAAGAGGAAATCGTCTATGAGACTGTCTTCGTGCGCACTGACCGTGATCTCTCTGTTCTTACTACCGTCGCTCAGCGTAGTTGCACAGGAACCTCCGAGACCACCAGCTTCGCCGTCTCCAACAACAGTTGCCAGTCCGAGCCCTACACCGACACCCGAAGCATCCCCAACACCGCGCGATCCGTTTTCAACACCGACATTCAACGGACTGCGGCTGCGTTCGCTTGGTCCTGCTTTTACTTCCGGGCGCGTGGTCGGGTTTGCAGTCGATCCCACCAACGTTTCGCGATACTACGTCGCGGTTGCATCGGGCGGCGTGTGGAAGACAGTCAACGCGGGCATCACGTGGACGCCCGTCTTTGATAACGAAGGCTCTTATTCGATCGGCGCCATCACACTCGATCCGAAAAACCCGCTGACTGTTTGGGTCGGTACAGGCGAGAACAACAGCCAACGCAGCGTCTCGTACGGCAACGGTGTTTACAAATCTGATGACGGCGGACGAACGTGGAGAAACGTCGGTCTCAAAACTTCCGAGCACATCGGTCGCATCGCGATCGATCCGAAAGACTCAAACATCGTCTACGTTGCTTCGCAGGGACCACTTTGGGGACCGGGCGGCGAGCGTGGTCTGTTCAAAACCACTGACGCCGGCAAGACCTGGAAGAACATTCTCAACATCAGCGAGAACACCGGCGTCACCGACATCGTCATCGATCCAAACGATCCAAACACGATCTACTGTGCCTCATATCAACGTCGCCGCCACATGTGGACACTCATCAACGGCGGTCCGGAAAGCGCGATCTACAAGTCGACAGACGCAGGCGCGACCTGGAACAAGTTGCGTGCAGGTTTACCGACCGTTGAACTCGGGCGCATCGGCCTCGCCATCTCGCCTGTCGACTCGAACGTTATCTATGCGACAGTCGAGGCTGCGGATCGCAAAGGTGGGATCTTTCGCTCAAGCGATCGCGGCGGCAGTTGGGAACGGCGCAATGAGTTTGACGCGACCGCGATGTACTACGCGCGCATCGTTGCCGATCCGAAAGACGTCGAACGCATCTACTTGATGAATGTTTTCCTGATGGTGTCGGACGACGGCGGCCGCACGTTGCGCCGTCTCGGCGAGAAGAACAAGCACGTCGACAATCACGACATCTGGATCGATCCCGCGAACACCGAACACTATCTCGTCGGTTGCGACGGTGGTATTTACGAGAGTTACGATCGCGGCCAGAACTGGGACTTCAAACAGAATCTGCCGATACCGCAGTTTTATGACATCACCACCGACAACGCGAAGCCTTTCTACAACGTCTACGGGGGTACGCAGGACAACTTCAGTTTTGGTGGTCCATCACGCACTCGCAGCGCGTCAGGCATCGTGAATAGTGATTGGTTTGTCACCAACGGCGGCGACGGTTTCCGATCGCAGGTCGATCCGGAAGATCCGAACACGATCTACGCGTCGTTGCAACACGGCGTGATCGTTCGCTTCGACAAACGCACGGGGGAGCGCATCGGCATTCAACCGCAACCCGGCCGCGGCGAAGATCCGCCGCGTTGGAACTGGGACACGCCATTCATCATCAGCCCACACTTACACACGCGACTCTACATCGCTTCCGACAAACTCTATCGCAGCGACGATCGCGGTGACACGTGGACAGTGATCAGCGGCCAACTCTCGCGCGCACTCGATCGCGATAAGCTGCCCGTGATGGGAAGACTCTGGAGCATTGATGCAGTTGCGAAAAACGCGTCAACGGCATTCTTCGGTAACGCCTCCGCGCTCGCCGAGTCGCAAAAGAAAGACGGTTTGATCTACGTCGGCACGGACGACGGTCTGTTGCAGATCACCGAAGACGGCGGCAAAACGTGGCGCAAGATCGAGAAGTTTCCCGGCGTTGCGGACATGTCGTACGTAAGCCGCGTCATCACTTCGAATTACGATGCAAACACAGCGTATGTCGCTTTCGACAATCATCAGAACGCCGACTTCAAACCGTACCTGCTCAAGACCACTGACGCCGGACGAACCTGGACTTCTCTCAGCGCCAACCTGCCGAAGAATGGACCAGTGTGGGCCATCGCGGAAGATCATGTGAATCCGAACCTGTTGTTCACTGGAACCGAGTTCGGTTTGTTCTTCTCAGTGGACGGCGGACAGAAGTGGATTCAACTCAAAGGCGGCTTGCCGACGATCGCTGTGCGCGATCTGAACATTCAAAAACGCGAGAACGATCTCGTCGTCGGCACTTTCGGCCGCGGCATCTACATTCTCGACAACTACACGCCACTGCGTTCGATCAAGCCCGAAACACTGCGTCAGGACGCTGCTGTGTTTCCCATAAAAGACGCGTTGATGTACATCCAGTCGCAGCCGCTCGGCGGCCGCGGCAAGAGTTTTCAGGGCGAGCGTTTCTTCACTGCCGACAATCCGCCATATGGCGCGACGATGACGTGGTACCTCAAAGATGCGCTCAAAACGAAAAAAGAGAAGCGGCAGGAGAGTGAGCGCGAAGCGGAAAAGAAAGGCGCGCCGGTCGCCTGGCCCACACGCTCTGACCTGCGTGCTGAAGAAGAGGAAGAGGCGCCGGCGATCCTCGTCACGATCACCGATGCTTCTGACAACGTAGTGCGTCGGCTTACCGGTCCGGCAGGCGCGGGTATTCAACGTCTGACATGGGATCTGCGTTATCCGGCGGCTAATCTCGGTGCGCCGCAACCGCCTGATGCGGATCCTGATTTCGAACCTCCGTCAGGTCCGCTGGTTATGCCCGGCACTTACAAAGCAGCGATCGCAAAACGAGTTGACGGCGTAGTCACTCCGATTGGACCACCGCAAACGTTTCAGGTCGTGGTCGAAGGTCAGGAGACGATGTCCGCCTCCGATCATGCAGCGCTCGTGGAGTTTCAGCAGAAGGCGGTTCGTTTGCAGCGTGCGGCAACCGGTGCCACGCAGGCTGCGAACGCGCTTAAGCCTCGCCTCGCTGCGATCAAACGCGCGATCAACGAAACGCCTTCGTTGCCACAACGCTTACAGGACGACGCGACAACGCTGGACCGGAGAACGAATGAGATCCTGCGTGCGCTCAGTGGTGATACTGCGGCGCGCCAGCGGAACATGAACGTGCCGCCATCGATCAACGATCGTGTTGGTTACGTTGTGGGGGCGCAACGCATGTCGATTGCGCGGCCCACTCAAACTCAAATCGCTCAATACAACGCTGCGGCACTCGACTTCGAAAACACTCTGAATCAATTGCGTCAGTTGATCGAAGTCGATCTGGCGAGGCTCGAGAAACAACTGGAGGCGGCCGGTGCACCCTGGACGCCGGGCCGAATTCCCGAGTGGAAAAACCAGTGAAACATTAGCCGCGGATTGGACGGATAAACAACCGATATGAAGAAATGCTTTGGCATATTAGTGCTCTTGATCTGCTTTTACACTGTTCAAGCGCAGAAGCCGCAAACGCTCACAGAAAAAGTCGCCGGCATGCAGAAGTTTTCCGGCTTTTTCCCGTTTTACTGGGACGTGAAGGCGGGCAAGGTCTGGCTCGAGATCGACAAGTGGAACACCGAGTTTCTTTACGTCGAATCTCTGCCTGCCGGCATCGGCTCGAACGACATCGGCCTCGATCGTGGACAACTCGGCAACAGTGCGATCGTGCGTTTCGATCGCACTGGACCACGCGTGCTGCTGGTCGCGCCAAACTACGACTACCGCGCGATCACCAACAACGCGGACGAACGTCTCGCAGTGAAAGATGCGTTTGCAGAGTCGACGTTGTGGGGATTCGAGGTTGCTGCTGAAGAAGGCGATCGCGTGCTGGTTGATGCTACGAACTTCTACTTGCGCGACGTGCATCAGGTCACCAACACGCTGCAAAGAACACAGCAGGGAACGTATCGTCTCGACCCGACTCGCAGCGCCTTCTACCTGCCAAACACAAAGAACTTTCCGCAAAACACAGAAGTCGAAACCACGCTGACTTTCACCGGTGAACCGGCGGGACAGTTTGTCAGGCAAGTTGTGCCGGTGCCGGAAGCGATCACTGTTCGCGAGCGTCATTCATTCGTGCAACTTCCTCCGGCCGGTTTCAAGCCGAGAGTTTTTGATCCACGCGCGGGTTATTACGGCATCACCTACATGGATTTCGCGACGCCAATCGAAGAGCCGGTGACGAAGCGTTTTATCTCGCGGCATCGTTTGCAAAAGAAAGATCCAGCGGCACGCGTGAGTGAGGCAATGAAGCCGATCGTCTACTACGTCGATCGCGGTGCTCCCGAGCCGGTGCGCTCGGCACTGCTTGAAGGCGCGCGTTGGTGGAACCAGGCGTTTGAGGCGATTGGTTACAAGGATGCGTTTCGCGTCGAAGTCATGCCTGCGGATGTTGATCCGATGGACGTGCGTTACAACGTGATCCAGTGGGTCCATCGATCCACGCGAGGTTGGTCTTACGGCAACTCGCTCGTCGATCCACGCACCGGCGAGATAATCCAGGGACGTGTTTCACTCGGCTCGTTACGCGATCGGCAGGACTTTCTGATCGCTGAAGGCCTGCTGGCTCCTTACGACAAGACAAACACCGCTTCGCCGAAACTGATGGAGATGGTGCTCGCTCGTTTGCGGCAACTGTCGGCGCACGAGGTGGGCCACACGCTCGGCTTGCAACACAACTACGCCGCCAGTCCCGTGAATCGTTCTTCAGTGATGGACTATCCGGCGCCACGCGCAAAACTCGGCGCCGATGGACTTCCGGATTTGTCGGATGCGTATGCGAAAGGTATCGGTGAATGGGACAAAGTGGCGATCGCTTATGGTTATCAGGACTTCGCACCCAGCACTGACGAACCGGCAGCGCTCGATCGTACGTTAAGCGAAGCGTTTGCTCGTGGTCTGATGTATCTGACCGATCAGGATGCACGGCCGCCCGGCAGCTCGAGTTCGGTGGCCCATCTTTGGGATAACGGGACGAACGCGATCGATGAGTTGTCGAATGTCATGAAGGTGCGCGCGGCTGCGCTCAGGCGTTTTGGTGAGAACAACATCCGCGAAGGCGCGCCGGTAGCAACCATCGAAGATGTTCTCGTGCCGATCTACATGTATCACCGGTACCAGGTCGAAGCGGCGGCGAAAATAGTCGGCGGCCAGGACTACATGTTCAGCCTGAAAGGAAAAGGTGATCGCAACCCGCAGATCGTTTCGCCTGTGGAGCAGCGCCGTGCACTCGCAGCGGTGCTCGACACGCTCAAGCCAGAAGCGCTCGCAGTGCCCGAGTCGTTGTTGCGTTTGCTTCCGCCGCGTCCGCCCGGTTACCAGCGCACGCGCGAGGATTTTCGCCTCCGCACGACGCCGGCGTTCGACGCGCTTGCACCGGCAGAAGCCGTTGCCGATCACGTGAGTGGATTCTTACTGAACCAGGAACGAGCGGCGCGCCTGGTCCAGTTTCACGCGCGCGATCCGCGAAATCCGGGTTTGGCTGAAGTAATAGATCGGATACTTGGCGCGACGTGGGAAGCGCCTGTGGCAACAGGCTACGCGGGCGAGATACAGCACAGCGTCAACTCGATCGTCCTGTTGGATCTGATGGGTCTCGCGTCGGGTGAGCGTGCTTCAAATCAGGTACGCGCGATTGCTTCATTCAAGTTGGACCAACTAAAGAACTGGCTCGCGGCGCAACGCCGTTTGGCAGTTGATGAAAACCACCGTGCGTTTCTGTTTTATTCGCTCGAGCAGATCAAACTTTTTCAGGAAGATCCAAAGAAAATGAATCTCACGCCTGCCCAGCCGCCGCCTGACGGGCAGCCGATTGGAATGCAGTCGCGGATGGAGACGGACTTCGTGTTTATCTGCGGCCAATAACTGCGGTAGCATTGTGACTCATGTCCGAAGCTGAAGAATACGTTGGAGAGGTGCTTGACGAGAAGTACCGCCTCGAACACCTGCTGGGAAAAGGCGGGATGGGCGCGGTCTATCTCGCCACTCACCTCGGCACCGAGCGTTACGTTGCCATCAAGCTGATCTCGCCGCAGTTCATGCGGAATAATGAGTTTGTCGAGCGCTTCAAACGCGAGGCGCGCGCGGCCGGTCGTTTACGCCATCCCAACGTTGTTGACGTAACCGACTTCGGTTTTGCGAACGTGAAAGCAGGTAAGGTCGCTTACCTCGTGATGGAGTATCTCGATGGCTGCACGCTCGGCGATGTGTTGGCGGAAGAGAAACGTCTCCCGCTCGAATGGGTGGCCGACATTCTCGAGCAGGTGTGTTCCGCGGTTCACGAAGCGCACCAGCAAGGCATCATCCATCGCGACTTGAAGCCCGACAATATCTGGCTTGAACCGAATCGTCTCGGCAGTTATCGCGTCAAGGTGCTTGACTTCGGCATCGCGAAAGTCGGTGAAATTAGTGCACCTGTCTTTGATGGCGATCCGGCAGCGACGATCATCGACGATCCCGCGCCCGCAATCACAAACCTCGAGACGGATACGTTGCTGCGATCCGGCGAAGCAGTCGCGACACTGTTACACGAGCCACTCACCGTCAACGACGACGGCACGTTGTTATTTGATCAAAGGGCAACTGGTGGCGCGAGACACACGCAGCACAGCACGAAGATCGACCAGACTGCGGCGCTGACGCGTGTCGGTGCGATCATGGGCACGCCGCTGTACATGTCGCCGGAACAGTGTGGCGGCGGTCACGCAGATACGCGTTCGGATATTTACAGTCTCGGCGTGATTGCTTATCAGATGCTGGCCGGCGATCCGCCATTTGCGGGCAACACGTCGACTGTTATGCGCGCACATCGCGAGCAGAAACCGCAGGATCTGCGCGAACGCGCCAACAAGATTCCGAAGCGGGTTGCGAGTGTGGTGATGTCTGCACTCTCCAAGAATCCCGGTGAGCGACCGCAAACTGCTTTTAAGTTTGCAAGTACGCTCCGCGCGCAAAGCGAAGGCATTGGCGCCCTGTATCGTCGCGCTTTCGCTCTTTACAGTGAATATTTCCCGAAATTTATTAAGCTCAGCCTGATAGCGCACGTGCCGATGATCATCGCCAGCATCCTGCTGGTCGCTGCGTTCTTCTATTACAAGAAATGGCCACCAGTGGGAATCTTCAACAAGGTGATCGTGATCTCAGCGATCGCGATTCTGAGTTTGTTGAAGTTTGTTGCGACGACGATTTCCGCGGCTGTTATCTCCGGAGTCACGGCAATAATAATCACGCAACTGACTGCAGTGCCGTTGCGTCCAGTAAAACTGCGCGAGGCGTTTGTGCTGTTGCGCAAGCGGTGGCGTCCGTTTCTCAGAACGGTGATCCGGGTGACGCTGTACATCATCCTCGGGTTAATCCTGCTGATCATTCCGGGCATGGTGCTGTGGATGCGTTACTCGCTTTACGCTCCCGTTGTGCTGATTGAGGGACTGCAAGGCAAAGCCGCTATGCGACGCGCACGCGAGCTCGCGTCACGCTCGTGGAAGACCGTCATAGTCGTTGCGATTCTCCAGTTTATAATTCCGGCGATTGTCAGTTCCCTGGTGGGCTTTATGGCAGGACGGTCAAAGGTCGATAAAAACTCAGTTTCCGCACAGGTTTTTGGGCAGGTTGTAGATCTTATAAATATCTTCGTGATCCCGCTGATGTCTATCGTGCCTGCGCTACTGTACGTCAAGATGCGCCAGCTTGGGGGCGAATCGCTGACCAGCGTCTGGTCGCAAATCGAAGAAGGCGAGGGCAAACAGAGCGCCTGGCAGCAGCGCATGCGCACGCGTCTGAGCCTGCACACCCCGACGAGTCAGAGGACCACCACACCTTAGACCAACTGGTTCCACTCCCCGTAAATGTATGTACCCCAAGGACCGCTTGACATAAATCGACGGGTCGGGTTAACGTCCGCCCGTTCCCGAACCCGAGTTGTTTAGTGGTTCAGGCTTTCGTAAGCCTCACTTAACAAACTACAACTTAATAAAAAACTAACGCGCGTGCTGGTCCATCTCTGTGTTCTTGTGTGGACAAGTGCCCCAGTGGATAGGTACGCCCCAACATAAGGAGTTCCTCTCGAATTATGTCTTCCGCTCGCTCACACGCTAGTGCGTTTATTTCGCTGTTTCTCTCTTACTTACTGATCATCCTACTTTGTACGCCTTTCGCCGTCTCAGGCGGAACGCTCACTAAATCGGCTGCGTCGACGCAAGTACAGTCACCGGCTCTTTATCGTGACGGGGAATTGCTGGTCCGTTTCCGTGATGGAGTTTCACAGAAAGACAAGGAAACAATTCTCGCCACTCACGGAGTGCGACGTAAACAGCAACTCGAAGGTGATTCCGGTTTTGAAAAACTCGAGTTGCCTGCCGGTCGAGATGCCAAAGCAGCAGTGATGCAACTTCTGCAGAATCCCCAGGTCCAGTTCGCAGAACCTAACTTTTTGATTTCAAAAGAAGATCTGACACCCAACGATCCGCAGTTCAACGAGCAGTGGGCATTGCAAAACACCGGCCAAAACGGCGGGCAATTCGGTTCGGACATCAAGGCAGCAACTGCCTGGGACAAGACAACCGGATCGACGTCGACAGTGATTGCAGTGATCGACAGCGGTATCGACTTCACGCATCCGGATCTGGCCAACAACCAATGGACCAATCCGAAGAGCGAGAAAGGCGATCTGCACGGCTGGGATTTTGTTAACAACAACGCCGAAATCACAGACGAGCAAGGTCATGGCACTGCGGTCGCCGGAATCATCGCTGCCGAGGGTAACAACTCAGTGGGCATCACGGGCGTGATGTGGCGCGCGAGTTTGATGAGCCTGCGCGTGCTGGACAACACCGGCACGGGCGACGTCGCGAATGCGGTACAGGCAATTGATTATGCGGTCGCGCACGGCGCACAGGTAATCAATCTTTCGTGGGGAACGAGTGGCGAATCCGCCGCGCTGAAGGATGCGATCGAACGCGCTCTCAGGCGCAACGTGGTCGTAGTTTGTTCGGCTGGAAACGGCGGCAAGGATCTCGATGCAAATCCTTATTATCCGGCCTCGTTTGGTTTGAAGGATCTGATCACAGTCGCCGGAACCGACAATTTCGATCAGCCGGCGTCATGGTCCAACTATGGTGCGCGCACAGTTACCCTGGCAGCGCCCGGCACTGACATTCTGACAACGCAGATTAATGGCGCTTACCGGAGTGTAACCGGTACTTCAGCAGCAGCCCCGATCGTTACCGGCATCGCGGGACTGGTGAAGACTTCTCAGCCTGGTGCGAATGCCGCACAGATCGCGCGCGCGATTTCAGACAGCGCACGAAAGATCGCTTCACTTTCAGCAAAAGTATCGAGTGGTGGCGTCGTGAGTGCGGTCGATGCACTCGTCAAAGTACACGGCTCACCCAATCAATCACCGGCACTGCCGCCGCGTGGTATCGGCACCGGCGGCACTGGACCAGGCGGAACGTTCAATACCACACCTCCGCCAACCACAACTGATGCGCCGTTGGCCAACATGCCGAATCTCGACGAAGTGCGCAACTCGCATCCGGAACAGCCAAAAGCGAAAGCTCCGATTGAAGCTAATCTGCCGTGTGCGGACTGCGATCCGCAAGGCGGTGGTGGTGGAGCTGTGTACTACCCCAGCGGTGATCCGAATTTCTCTACCGCGCGTGTTCAACCGATTAATGAAACGGGTCAGCCCGGCGTCACTCTCGGATCGCGTAACTTCAATTGGAATTTGCCGCTCGTTTCTCTACCGGGACGTGCCGGCATGGATTTCAGTCTCACGCTTTACTACAACTCGCTCGTATGGACCAAAGACGGTTCGTACATAAAGTTCAATGCTGACCTCGGCAACCCCGCTCCGGGTTTTCGCCTTGGTTTGCCGACGCTGCAACAGAGGTTCTTTAATTCTCAGACCGGCATGTATGCGTACATGATGATCACTCCGTCAGGTGGTCGCATTGAACTGCGGCAGATTGGCACCTCAAACATTTACGAGTCGCAGGACAACAGCTATGCACGGTTAGACGCCAGCAATGCCAGTGCACCAATCGTACGCATGACTGATGGTACGCAACTGACCTTCACACAGGTCACAGTCAACAGCGAATTCCGTTGCACACAGATCAAGGATCGTAACGGCAACTACATTTCCGCGACTTACAACACGACTAACGGCCACATGCTTACGGCAACTGACACGCTCGGCCGTGTGATCACGTTTGTTTACGACGCCAGTGACAACCTGTCGGCGATCAGACAAACGTGGGCGGGCGTGACCCACGATTGGGCCACGTTCTCTTATGGTCAGGTTTACGTCGCCCCCGCTTTCGGTGGTGGCCTGACAATCAATGGACCAAACAACAACTACACGACTGTACTGACGCAGGTGAACCTGCACGACGGCAGTTATTACACCTTCAATTACAACAATGAGTTTGCGCAGGTGTTTCGCATCAACCGCTATGCGGCCGATGGGCATATCCTGGCCTACACGAATTACAACTTAAGTACGAGTGCTGGTCAGACTGAGTGTCCCCGATTCACCGAACGCCGCGATTGGGCCGAGAATTGGAACAGCCACAACGAAGTGGTGACGGGCTTTAGCGCAGCCAGTGACAATTCGTGGAGTCAACAAACCGCGCCGGACGGTACCATTTACAAGGAGCTCTACTACAATTCCAGTTGGGCGAATGGACTGGCTTACCAAACCGAAATCTGGTCCGGCGGAGTCAGAAAGAGCTTCACCGCGATCACGTGGACGGCGGACGACATGTACCTCGGTTATCAGAAGAACCCTCGGCAACTCGAAGTTCACACTTACGACGACGCGGGTAATCATAAACGTGTGGCAACAAACTACACGACCTACAACCTGCCCAACCCGGTGACGTTGCCTACCGAAGTGATTGAGTATAACGCCGACGGCATAACGGTGTTGCGCCGCACGACAACTACTTACTTCAACGGCGGCGCGAATCAGCAGGCGTACATCGATCGTCGCGTGCTTGGTTTGCCGCGAGAAGTTATCGTTTACAACGGAGCTAATCAGCCGCAGTCAAAAACGTGGTACGACTACGACTGGAGTGATGCCGCTTATTGGGCAGCACTTCCCGCAGCGGCAACGCAACACGACGCCAGCGGCACTTCGTACGGACGTGGAAACCTTGTCTGGGTTGGACGATGGGATGTCACGGACGTCAACAACAGCAGCAAAATTCTCAACAGCTATACCAAGTACAACAGAACGGGCTCGATCATTAAGACCGAGGACGCTTATGGCCAGGGCACGGCCACCAGTTACACCGATGCCTTCTCCGACGCCGTAAACCGCAACACGTTCGCGTATCCGACGTCGACAACGGACGCCGAAAATTATAGCTCGTCCACACAGTACAACTACGATTTCGGCGGCGTTACGCGCGTACAGGATCCAAAGGGTGCGGTGCAGACGATTACCTACGATGGGGCGGCGCGGCGCCTCCGGATTACGAACCAGACCACCGGCGCTTATACGCGTTGGGAATACGCAACGGCCAACACCTTTGTCGCTGCCTTCACCACAGTCGAAACCGGTCAGGGTGAGGCTTTCGAAGGAACTGCCTTTGACGGTGTGGGTCGCTATCGTGCCACTCAGCGCGAAATGCCCGGCAGTGTTGGCGGCTATTCGACAACCATACAAAGTTACGACGTAATGGGAAGATTGAAAGACAAGTCGAATCCCACTGAAATGACTGCATACTGGATTCCCTCGGGCGACGATGCAGCAACTGGTTTCGTGTGGTCGACTTATACCTACGATTGGAACGGCCGCCCCGCGGTGACCACCAATCCTGATGGAAGTACGCGGGAGAATACCTATAGCGGTTGTGGTTGTGCCGGAAGTGACCAAACAACCGCGCGCGATGAGCAGGGCCGTCGCAAACGTTTCACGAAAGACATAGCCGGGAGATTGATCAAGACTGAGGAGTTGAATTGGGACCAGACGGTCTATTCGACTACGAACTACACCTACAACGTTCGCGATCAACTCACGAATATCAATCAGGAAGGCCTGCAAAGAAGCTTTACCTACGACGGTTACGGGCGCACAGCCACGCGCATCACTCCGGAGCAGGGAACTACTACGTACACTCACTACAACAACGACTTGCTGCAAACAGTGACGGATGCTCGTGGGGCGATCACAACGTTCCTCTACAACGCGCGGCATCTGGTTACTAACATGAACTACACCGTTTTCGGTTCGGTTGCAGCGACACCAAATGTTACCTATGGTTACGACTCTGTGGGTAATCGCACGAGCATGACCGATGGACTTGGCTCCATAAGTTATGCCTACAACACTGATTCACAACTGACTTCCGAGACGCGCACCTTTAATGGTCTCGCCGGTTCCTACACATTGAGCTATACCTACGGTTTGGGCGGACAACTGAAGTCGATCACTAATCCCTGGAGCGCTCAGGTTGGATATGGTTATGACAAAGTGGGAAGACCATCAAATGTCACCGGTGCGAATTATGCCGGCGTGTCCAGCTATGTCAGCAGCGTGGCGTATCGTGCCTTCGGCCTGAAGCAGGTTAGTTACGCTAACGGCCGTACTCTCTCTGTGCAATACGACAATCGTATGAGAACGACGGAGTGGAGCACTCCTGGCGTGTTGCGTATGCAATACAACTACACGTGGCAACAAGACGGACGCGTAGGGTTCGCACGCAACCTCGACGATGAAACGCTCGACCGTTACTACGGTTACGATCATCTGGGTCGCTTAACTGTTTCTCGATCGGGTAACGAGGCGCGGCTGGCAATTCAGGAGCAGGTGCCTCTGATTCAAAATGGACCATACTCACACGGCTACTCCTACGATAAATTCGGCAACATCACTCAGCGTGAAGGTTGGGGTGGCACTAATCCCGTTTATTCCGTGACGTACAACAACAATAAGATGAACGGCATGACCTATGACGCGGCGGGCAATATGATTGATGCCGGCGGCGGTTGGACCTTCACTTATGACGCCACGGGACAACAAGTGACCAGCGCTGTCGGCGGTGTTCAGAACGTCTACGACGGCGACAGACTGCGGGGCAAGAAGAGTGAAAGTGGCACGACTTTCTACTTTCTGCGCAGTTCCGTGCTCGGTGGTCAGATAGTCGCCGAAATTGCTTCCAACGGTGATTGGGCCCGTGGCTACGTTTATATGGGTAAGGAGACGGTGGCAATCCAGTACGGCGGGGTTTACTGGGTACATCAAGACCCGGTTGTGAAGAGTAAGAGAGTTACCAACTCATCGGGAACAACCGTGAGCACGTTTGAGCCTGATCCCTGGGGTGGCGAGACTAATCGCAATAACAACCCGGACTTCCAGCCGTTCAAGTACGGCAGTTATTACCGCGACGGAATCGGGAGCGATGATGCGATGCACCGCCGTTATAACCGATGGTGGACTCGTTTTGAGCAGCCCGATCCATACGACGGCAGCAACAAGCTCACTGATCCGCAGTCGTTCAATCGTTATGCCTATGTGCAGAACGATCCCATTAACCAGACAGATCCGACCGGATTAATGCCGACGATTTGTGGAGTCGAATTCAGCTTCAATGATTGCGGCGGCAGCGCCGGATTCTGGGGTGGTAATTTCGGTGGTCACGTTGCTCAATACAATCGTGAGTTCGGTGGTTTACCGCCAAACATCGCGGGGGCGCTCGCCGGCCACAATGAGAGGGTAAGAAATTCGCTGGATGCGCTTCGCGCCACCGACGCTTATCACAAATGGATGGCGACCGGCCGAGCGGAAGACTACGACCGCTACGCCGAGATCATGAAAAACAACAAGACCCTTTTTAAGATAAGGGTGTTTTCGGATGTTCAGATCAACGCGCTTGCCTTGATGGCTCTCATTTTTGGTCAGGCTATCGCTGATCAGGTACGGTTTAAGGCAGTAGCGGAGCTTACGGGTCTGTCGGATTATATTCTTGACTACAAATACGACCCCACCCATCGAACCTTTGAGGTGCAATATACGTCTGATGTGGGTGATTTTCTGGCTACTAGTCCATATTTCGCTGGACCCGGACTAGCATTGTTACACCGTGATATCGGAGTGTTCGACTACAGGTCGTACACCGATATGATGGGCGGTTTAAGCTTGCAGGTTGTGCCCGGTAGAAACGGGGCGTCCGGCTATGCAGACTTTGATAAGGATAATCCTTATCAGGATGTTGCCAGCTTCTTTAGACATAACATTCCGATCATAGGAAGGAGGCTCGGCAGGCTGTTCTGATGAAACATTTAAGTCTAACAATGAGGACCATGCTGGCGCTTGCAAGCGCGGTCCTCGTCCTTGGATGTCTCTCACTTTCTAAAGTAAATGCCAGTGCGGGCGTTGCCGTCTCGGATGACGAGACGGCAACGAAAGCACGGGAGTTATGGGAGAAGGTGCTGGTGGCGAAGGGTGGCCGGGAGCGGTTGCGCAAGATTACAAATCTCTATGTCGCGGCCGATCAGGGGCAAGGTTATCGTCAGTCAACACTCAATGTCTTTCCGGATTACCGTTTTGACTTCTCATATGATCCAAAACGGGAAAACACGGCTATTGAAGTGAGCAATGCGAAGACAGGGATCGTGTGGTGGCAGGTCAGTAACGAAGCAAAACCGAGAAAGTATCAGGAAGAAGATGTTTATCGAAACTTGAGCCAGCAGTTCATCTACCTGCTGGTGACGAGTGAGGTGGATCCCGTCCCGCTGGGTTTGCGTAAAGAGTGGATAGGACTGAAGCGGGTAGACGTTATCGAGGTAGAAGCGAAGGATTGGCGTGTGGACTACTACATCGATCCGAAAACGCATTTACCATTGCGAGTAGTGTTGCCAAATGGCCTGAGAGCACACGATAGAGGTGAT
>Ga0307406_10000721_pt1 | contig 18677 bp, 19 predicted proteins | sample 322Cmetagenome_3_FD_203706 | JGI IMG/M metagenome (GOLD analysis project Ga0307406, IMG submission 203706) | Maize rhizosphere microbial communities from greenhouse at UC Davis, California, United States - 322HYB-C-2 | ecosystem: Host-associated > Plants > Roots > Rhizosphere > Soil | place...
TCTTCGCCGTCATCGGCGACACCGCCCTGCTGCGGGCGCAGGGACAGCCGGTCCAGTCCATTCCGCACATCAGCGAAGCCGCCGCCGTCTTCGCGCGCGCTGTCCCGGTGCTGGACCAGCCCCTGCGCGCCCCGGTCAGCCCCGGCCGGCCCGAGCCGGCCAACGCCGGTCCCGTCGCCGACTGGATCGAGCAGGCGGTCAACCTGGCCCTGTCCGGCGAAGCCTCCGGCGTGGTCACCGCCCCCATCGCCAAGGCGCCGCTCTACGCCGCCGGCTTCCGCTTCCCCGGCCACACCGAGTTCATCGCCGAGCTGACCGCCGACGCGCCCTACGCCGGCACGCGCGGGCCGGTCATGATGCTGACGGCGGCAGACCTGCGCGTCTGCCTGGTGACGATCCACGTTCCCCTGGCCGAAGCGCCCGAGCTGGTCACCGCCGAACGTATCCTGCGCACCGCGCGGGTGGTCCACGAGTCGATGAAGCGCGATTTCGGCATCGCCCGCCCTCGCCTGGCCGTCGCCGCCCTGAACCCGCACGCGGGCGAAGGCGGGGCCCTGGGCCTGCAGGAGATCGAGGTCATCGCCCCGGCGATCCAGGTCCTGCGCGCCGAGGGGATGGACGTGGCCGGCCCCCTGCCCGCCGACACCATGTTCCATGACGAGGCCCGCGCGACCTACGACGCCGCCCTGTGCATGTATCACGACCAGGCCCTGATCCCGGTGAAGACGCTGGACTTCTGGGGCGGGGTGAACGCGACGCTGGGCCTGCCCGTGGTCCGCACCTCTCCCGATCACGGCACCGGGTTCGAGATCGCCGGCAAGGGCGTCGCCCGCGCCGACAGCCTGATCGCCGCCATCCGCCTCGCCGGAGTGATGGCGGCGGCGCGCGCGGCGGGCTAAGCAGCATCCGTGACCACCGACCTTTCCCTTCGCGAACATCTCGACGCGCACGGCCTCGCGGCGAAGAAGAGCTTCGGCCAGCATTTCCTGCTCGACCTCAATGTGACGCGCAAGATCGTGCGTCTGGCCGGACCGTTCGAGGGCCGCGCGGTGATCGAGGTCGGCCCGGGCCCCGGCGGCCTGACCCGCGCCCTGCTGGAGAGCGACGCCGGCCAGGTGGTGTTGGTCGAGAAGGACCCGCGCTTCATCCCCCTGCTGTCCGAACTGGAAGACGGCGCCGGCCGCCTGACGGTCGTCGAGGCCGACGCGCTGAAGGTGAAGGAGGCCGAGCTTGTCGACGGCCCCGCCCACCTGGTCTCCAACCTGCCCTACAACGTCGGCACGCCGCTGCTGATCAAATGGCTGACCGGGCCGTGGACGCCGCTGTCCCTGACCCTGATGTTCCAGAAGGAGGTCGCCGAGCGCGTGGTGGCGAAGCCCGGCGAGGACGCCTACGGCCGGCTGGCGGTGATCTCCCAGGCGGTGGCCGAAGCAAAACTGGTGATGCATCTGCCCGCCGCCGCCTTCACCCCGCCCCCCAAGGTCGCCAGCGCCGTGGTGCATATGGTCCCCAAGGCCGACCGTCCCGACGCCGCCCTGCTGAAGGCGCTGGAACGGGTCACCGCCGCCGCCTTCGGCCAGCGCCGCAAGATGCTGCGTTCCAGCCTGAAGCCGCTCGGCGGCGCCGACCTGTGCGAGGCCGCCGGCATCAGCCCCGAGGACCGCGCCGAGGTCATCGACCTGGACGGCTTCCTGCGCCTGGCCCGCGCCGCCTCCGGGCAGACGCAACTGACGCCGCCGACGGACGGCGGCGCCACGCTGGCGCGGCGCAAACGCGTCTAGGCGAAAGGGCCGCTCCTGCCGGAACGGCCCCGCCCTGACGTCCGCCCTACTCGCGCGTCACGGTCAGACCGCGCGCGGCCAGCATCTCCTGCACGCTGTCGTCGCCGGCCAGGTGTCCCGCTCCCACGGCGATGAAGCTGACGCCCGAACCCTTGAGCAGGGTCTCGATCTGACCGGCCCAGTCGGCGTTGCGGCGGGCCAGGAAGGTCTGGTGCGTCTCTTCCGAAATCGCGCGGCCATTCTCCCGCGCGAACTCGGCCAGGGCGGTCTCGTCTCCCGCGACCCAGCCGGCGACGACGCGGTCCAGGTCGTCGGCGACGGCGTTCCAGGTCTTCAGATAGTGGCGCAGATAGACCTTCTGATTGTCGTCGCTCATCAGCGCCAAGCCGCGCATCTGCTGACCCACGGTCTCCAAGCCGTGGATCGGCTTGCCCGCCGCGACGGCTCGGGCGCGCAGGTTCAGTTCGACGCCGAGCGCCGGATCGAAGCCCTCCGCGGTCAGCGGGCCGGTGGCGATCATCAAGGCGGCGAACCACGGACGGAACGGATCGATCTGCGCCGGGTCCATGCCGGTGGAGCGTACGGCGGCGTCGAGCGCCGCCTTCTCCTCCGGGTTCAGCCAGCTGGACAGCGGTTGGCCGGGCTGGACGCCGTATTGCCGGACCAGCGGCCCCAGTTCGCTCTGGTCGTTCGGGTCGGCGATCTCAAGCCAGAGGTCCGAGGCGCTGGCGAAGGCGGCGTCCACCTTGTCCGAGCCCCAGGCCGTGCCCGGCTTCAGCATGTGGATCGTGCCGTACAGATAGATGGTCGAATCCGCGTCGCGAATGACCCAGAGAGGCGGACCGTCGCCGGCGGCGCGGGCGACGGGCGCCGGAGCGGCGGCCTGCGCCTCGGCCGCATGGGCGTCGCCGGCGAACAGCACGGCGCAGGCGGCTAGGCTCAGGGCGATGCCGGCGGCGGTGGATTCAAGGCGCGAAGCGGCGCGCCCCAGAACGGCCTGGAGAGTCATGGTCGATATCCTTTTGAGGAAGGCTGGATCCGGGGCCGCGGAATGCGGCGCCGGCAAGGACCGGTCGGCGACCGGTCGGAATCAGAGGGCGAAGACGGTCTCGACCGAGGGGTCGGCGCGTCCGGTCATGACGAGCTCCTATGTCTTTGTGACAAGCAACCTTTACGTCGCAGGCCGCGACGACGTCAAGTATATTTTACATTAGGACAATGAAACTTTCCATCGGGTCGAGGGAGGCCGCCCGCCGGACAGCAAAAAGGGCCGCCCCCTGCGGAGCGGCCCTTCCATTGTTCAGCCTGTCGGCTGGATCAGGCGCGAACCCCCGAGAGGGCGGAAGTCGCGTTCATCCGGGCCGTATACGGCGTGAGACAATGAGACATTCGACACCTCCTTTCGATTGTTGAAACAGCAGATTCCATTTGGGGAGCCGCTATTCGCACGCAAGGGGTGGTCCGCCGGCCTCAGACCGCCTCGTTCAGCAGAGCGTCCTTGTAGGCCTCGACCCAGATGTTGCGGCCGCGCTTGCTGCGTTCGGCGTGGTAGATGTGCGCCAGCTCCGCGTAGGAGCGGTCGAAGTCGTCGTTGACGAAGACGTAGTCGAAGTCGCTGCAGTGCTCGATCTCGCCCTTGGCGTTCTGGATGCGGCGCTCGATGACTTCCTCGGCGTCTTGCGAGCGGGTCACCAGGCGACGGCGCAGCTCTTCCAGGCTGGGCGGCAGGATGAAGACGCGGACGGCGTCGCCCGGGCATTTCTCGGCGATGTCGCGGGCGCCTTGCCAGTCGATGTCGAACAGCACGTCGCGGCCCTCGGCCAGGGCGCGGTCGATGGGGCCGCGCGGGCTGCCGTAGCGAGCGCCGTGGACGTCGGCCCACTCCAGGAAGGCGTCGGCGTCGATCAGGCGCTGGAACTCGGCGTCGTCGACGAAGTGGTAGTCGCGGTCCGCGACCTCGCCCGGACGAATGCCGCGCGTCGTCATCGAGACCGAAAGCTCCAGCCCCTTGTGGTCCGCCATCAGGCGGCGGCAGAGCGACGTCTTGCCGGCGCCCGAGGGGCTGGCGACGATCAGGAGGACACCCCGACGGGGCGTGCGTTCATTCGACATTCTGGACCTGTTCGCGGAGCTGTTCGATCACCGCCTTCAGCTCAAGGCCGATTCCGGTGAGCGGCGTGGTAGCCGATTTCGAGCAGAGGGTGTTCGCCTCCCTCATGAATTCCTGCATCAGGAAGTCGAGTTTCCGCCCGGCGGGGGGTTGCTGCAACAGGGTGCGGGCCGAGGCGACGTGGGCGGTCAGCCGGTCCAACTCCTCGCGCACGTCCGCCTTGGTCGCCAGGGCGGCGGCTTCGAGGAAGATACGGTCCTCCAGCCCCGGGGCGTCGGGCGCCAGTTCGGTGATGCGGCGGGTGAAGCGTTCGCGGATAGCCGCCACCTGGGCGCCCGCTTCGGTCTCGGCCTCGGCGACGAGGGTCTCCATACGGTCGATGAAGCCGGTGATGACAGGCAGAAGCTGTTCGCCTTCCCGCTCGCGCGACAGTTTCAGGGCGTCGATGGCGGCGTCGATCGAGGCGGCGATCCGGGCCTCGACGGCTGCGCGAGCCTCGGCGTCGTCGGCCTCCTCAGGGGCCTCCAGCACGCCGCGCAGGCTGAGCAGGCCGTCGGCCGACGGGGGCGTGGCGCCGTCCTCGGCCAACTGATTGGCCAGTTGCAGATAGCGGGCGAGGATGTCTTCGTTGACCTTGAGCGCGGCGGCGCCGGCCTCGGCTCGCTTGGCCTGCACGCCCAGGGTGACCTGGCCGCGGTTGAGGCGCGCCTGGCCCGAAGCCTTGGCCAGACGTTCCAGATTGTCGAAGCCCGGCGGGCCGCGGAAGCGGACCTCCAGATTGCGGCCGTTGACCGAGCGGGCCTCGACCGACCAGCTCCAGTCCCCCTCCGCCCCGTCGGCGCGGCCGAATCCGGTCATGCCGGAGAGGCGGCTCATTGCGCGGGCGCCGGTTGCTGGGGCACGCGGATCACCTGGGCGCCGGGCGGGACCTCGACCCCCGGGGGCAGGCCGTTGGGCGTGGCTTGCGGCAGCACGGGCGCCGCCGGCTCGGGCGGCAGGCCCTGACGGCGGCGCTCGATGGCGCGCCAGCGCGCGACATTGGCCAGATGCTCGTCATAGGTCCGGGCGAAGGCGTGTCCGCCACTGCCGTCGGCGACGAAGAACAGGTCGCCGCTCTGGGGCGGGTTCAACACCGCCGCGATGGCGTCACGGCCCGGATTGGCGATCGGCGTCGGGGGCAGGCCGTCGATCTGGTAGGTGTTCCAGTCAGTGTGCTGGTCGATCTCGGAGCGGCGCAGGCCGCGCCCGAGCGAACGGCCCTTGGTGATGCCGTAGACGATGGTCGGATCGCTCTCCAGCCGCATGCCCGCGCGCAGGCGGTTCGAGAACACCGCCGCGACGCGGGGCCGTTCGGCCGCGACGCCGGTCTCCTTCTCGACGATGGAGGCCAGGATCAGCGCCTCTTCCGGGGTGCGGACCACGCTGTTGGGACCACGCGTCGCCCACAGCCGGGCCATGTTGTCGTCGTGCGCCCGCTGCATGCGCGCGATCACCGAGGCCCGGGTCTCGCCGCGCGAGATCTCATAGGTGTCGGGCCACAAGCTACCCTCCTCGGGCACGGCGTCCACGGCGCCGTCGAGGATCGGCTGGCGCATCAGGATGTCGACCGCCTGGGCCGAGCTCCAGCCCTCGGGCAGGGTCACGTAGTGGCGCACCACCTTGCCCGAGACCAGCAGGGTCAGGACCGAGCGCAGCGACGCCCGGGACGGCACCTCATACTCGCCCGCGCGCAGGCGGCGATCGGCGCCGGTCAGGCTGGCGGCGGCCTTGAACATGTCGGTCGAACGGATCACCCCCGCCGCCTTCAGATTGGCGGCGATGGCGCTGACCCCTGCCCCGCTGGGCAGGGTCACGACGGTCGTGTCCCCTTCCCGCGCCGTCGGTCCGGGGGCGTAGAAGACGCTCCACGCCGCCACCAGGGCCGCGATCAGGAACAGGCTGAAGGTCGCCGAGGCGGCCAGGAAGGCCGTCTTGCGGCCCGGTGACCCCTTCTCCACCCCCCGACGGAACACTCAGGACACCTTCTTGAAGATGACCGAGGCGTTGGTGCCGCCGAAGCCGAAGCTGTTGGACATGGCGACATCGATCTTCATCGGCTTGCCCTTGTGCGGCACCAGGTCGATGGGCGTCTCCATCTCCGGATTGTCCAGATTGATGGTCGGCGGCGCGATCTGGTCGCGAATGGCCAGCACCGAGAAGATGCTCTCGATGGCCCCCGCGGCGCCCAACAGGTGGCCGGTCATCGACTTGGTCGAGGACACCGCCAGATCCTTGGCGTGATCGCCGACCAGACCTTCGATGGCCTTCAGCTCGATCCAGTCGGCCATGGTCGAGGTGCCGTGGGCGTTGACGTAGTCGAGGTCCGAAGGCTGCAGACCCGCGCGCTTCAGCGCCGCCTTCATAGCCCGCAGGCCGCCCTCCCCGTCCTCGGACGGGGCGGTGATGTGATAGGCGTCGCCGCTCATGCCGTAGCCCACGACCTCGGCGTAGATCTTCGCGCCACGCGCCTTGGCGTGCTCGTACTCCTCCAGCACCATGATGCCGGCGCCCTCGCCCATGATGAAGCCGGCGTGGTCCTTGTCGTAGGGACGGCTGGCCTTCTCGGGCGTGTCGTTGAAGGCGGTGCACAGCGCTTTACACGCCAGGAAGCCGGCGATGCCGATCGGCACGATGGAGCTTTCCGCCCCGCCCGCGACCATGACATCGGCGTCGTCCAGGGCGATCATCCGGGCCGCGTCGCCGATGGCGTGGGCGCCGGTGGCGCAGGCGGTCACGACCGAATGGTTCGGCCCCTTCAACCCGTGGCGGATCGAGATCTGGCCCGAGGTCAGGTTGATCAGCGACATGGGGATGAAGAAGGGGCTGACCCGGCGCGGGCCCTGCTCCTTCAGGATGATGGCGGTGTCCGCGATCGGGCCCAGGCCGCCGATGCCGGAGCCGACCATCACCCCGGTCCGCTCCTTCTGCTCGTCGGTTTCCGGCTTCCAGTTCGCATCGGCCAGCGCCTCGTCGGCCGCAGCGATGGCGTAGACGATGAAGTCGTCCACCCGCTTGCGGTCCTTGGGCGACATGATCTTCTCATGGTCGAAGACGCCGGGCTCGCCCGCCACGCCGCCGCCGCGCCCATCCACCGACGGAATCTCGCCCGCGATTGTGCAACCCCAGCCTTCAGTGTCGAAGCTGGTGATCGGTCCGATGCCGGACCGGCCTTCCACGATCCCTTTCCAGGTGTGCTCGACACCCCAGCCGAGCGGGGTCAGGAGGCCAAGGCCGGTAACGACGACACGACGCATTCCTGCGTTCCTTCACAGTGAATCTCGCGCAGAACAATAGTGAGGCGAAGGCTGCACCGCTAGGCGGGGAAGGAATTGGTTGGACGGGAGCAGCGGCGCGCCGTCAGGCGTCGGCGGCTCCGGCAGGCAGGGCCGAGGCCAGTCGTCTTTTCACGTCCTCCGTCAGCGGGAGCAGCGGTCGCGGCGGCAGCGCGTCCGTGAGCCCCAGCATGTTCGCCGCGGCGTACATCACCCGAAGGCCGCCGTGCGCGCGGAACAGGTCCCACAGCTCGGCGAAATCGGCGTCGCAACGATCCGCGACCGCGCGATCGCCCTTCATCGCCGCCGCCGCCAAGGCCGCGACGGGCTCCGGAAACAGGCCGGCGGCCACGCTGTACCAGCAGTCCGCTCCCGCCAGCAGCGCATCCTTGCAGCCCCAGTCGCCGCTGTAGCCCACGGACAGCCCCGGCGCCGCCTGACGGAAAGCCGCCAGGTCCGACGCCATATCCCGGGACGACGGGAGGGGCAGCTTGATGGCGGTCACCGTGGGAATCACCGCCAGTCTCGCGACGAACTCGGGACTGAAGGTGAAGTTCGTCGTTCCCGGGTTGCTGTAGATGCAGAGCGGCAGATCGCTGGCCGAAGCCACGGCGACGAAATGCTGGAAGATCTCCTCCTCCGTGAGCGGATTGTAGCTGACCGGCGCCAGCAGGACGCCCCCCGCCCCTTCGGCGGCCGCGTCGCGCGCGAGGGCTTGCGCCTCATCCGTCCGCAGCGCGCCCACCCCGACCATGACAGGGATCGACGCCGCCGCTTCAACGGCCGCCGCCACGGCGCGACGGCGTTCATCGCGACTGAGGAACATATAGGTCCCCGTGCTGCCCAACAGGCCGATGGAGTCAGCCCCGCCCGCCTCGATACGGCGCACGAGCCGCTGAAGATCGGGGACGATGACGCCGCCCTCCGGCGTCATCGGTGTGATGGGAAAGGCCGAAAGCCCCGAGAACAACGCCATGCTTCACCTCCGGAACGCCGCCCCGATGAAGCCGGGTTCGACGCGAGTCTCAAATCAGGCTTGGCTTCGATTTGTGACGGCCTTGCTGACCGTCAGACGGCGGGCCCGCCCGGATCGCCGTCCGGTCGCGTGAACAGGTCGGGCTCATCCAGCGCCTCGCGGACGGTCGGAAGACGGTTTCGGCTGATGGGCAGGGGCGTGCTTTCGTCCATCAGCAACCGGCTCCGACCGCCGTCCCGCTCGAAGCCGCGGACGTGGGCGAGGTTGGCGATCACCGAACGGTGGACCCGCAGGAAGCTGGCCGGCAGCTCCTCTTCCAGTCGGTCGAGGCGAGCGGCGTGCAGCAATCGACGGCCGCCCGTCAGCCGCAGTTCGACGTAGTCGTCCGCCCCGACGATGGCCACGATGTCTTCCAGCGGCACGCGCTCGACACCGCGTGAAGACGCCACCGTCAGGCAGTTCGGACGGGCGGCGGCGCGGGTCAGGGCGACCTCGCGTTCCTGATCGTCTCGGCCCAGCCGCACCACCTCGGTCATCAGCAGCGTCAGCACCAGACCGACGGCGAACAGGAAGTAGGACAGGTCGACGACCCAGCCGGGGAACAGGGCGCAGATCGCCAGGAAGACGGCGAGATAGGCCAGGGTCAGGCGCGCGCCCGGCATGCGGCGATAGACGGCGAAAGCGGCCACCGCGGTGGACAGCACCACCCCAGCCATCAGGGCCAGCACGGTCTTGCTGTCGAATCCGGGAGCGAAGCAGGTCGCCGCCACCGCCGCCACGGCCAGCGCGACCACCTGGCGCCGCGCCTGCGGCCAGAAGCGCGACACCACATAGGCCGCCAGCAGCACCGCGAAAACGGCGGTCAGAACCCAGATGCCGACCAGTCGCAAACCGTGGACGGGATAGTCGTAGGGGACCAGCACCCGCAGGCTCTCCAGGATCGCCTGCAGACCCGCGACCCCGGCCATGGCCGCCAGCGCCAGGCTGGACCCCGTCCGGCGCAGGATGTGGATGACGCCGAAGCCGAAAGCGGCGGCGAACAGGGCCCCCGCCGCCAGGAAGGCGATCGCCAGCGGGATCGCGCGCGATGGCCAGGGATAGGGGGCGACCATGATCGCCGCGATGGGGCCGTCCAGACGCACCGCCCCATGGAAGGACGACATGCGGATCACCACGACGTTCTCCGCCGGGCTCCACATCCGCTCGGGGATCGGGAAGGCCGCCTCGTACCGCCCGGCCGTCTCCGACGCGGGGGAATCGCCCGGTCGTCCGTTGGCGCCCAGCGCCTCGCCATTGAGCCAGACCTGCGAGGAGGCGACGCCGACGATATAGAGGGCGACGGGATCGTCACCCGCCGGCCGATGCACGACCGCGCGAAGCCAGAGCTCCCGCCCCTGCGGGTCGATCACGCCCTCGACGGGGCGACAGTCCTGAAGGACCGGCGCGGCGACGCCGGGCGCGCCGCGGCACGCCTGCCACGCCGGTTCGGCGGGCCGTTCCTGGGCCCGCAGCGCCGTCGAGACCGAGGCCAGAAGAATCGCGATGAAGAGAATCCGCCACATGGCGCGGACCCTATCGCCATTCGCCGGAGAGCGCTGCCGTTCGCCGATGCAGATGCGCCATTCGCCGAAGCGCGCCCCAGCCGCTCGAAAACCCTGCTTCAACCGTCGTCATGACCTACACATCCCTGAACCGCCGCTCCATCCTCGCCGCCGCAGGCCTCGCCGTGCCCGCCCTGGCGCTTCCCTGGAAAGCCCATGCGCAGGAGCCCGCCGGGCCCTTCCGCTACAAGGCCGGGAACGGCGAAGAGACCGACGCCGTTCGCGGCTACTTCGAGGCGCCCGAGGACCGGCGCATCCCCGGTTCGCGCCGCATCCGCCTGGGCTATGTGCGCTTCCCCTCGACCTCGCCGAACCCGGGCGCGCCCATCGTCTATCTGGCCGGCGGCCCCGGCGGATCGGGCGTGCGCACGGCGATGGGCCCGCGGTTCCCGATCTTCATGGCCCTGAGAGCGGTGGCCGACGTCATCGCCTTCGACCAGCGCGGCACCGGCCTGTCGTCCAGCATTCCCGACCGGGCCAACACCACGCCCTACCCCGCCCTGACCCATGCCGGCATGACCGCCTGGTACCGGGAGGAGATGCAGAAGGCCTGGATCGACTGGACCCGCGCGGGCATCGCCATGACCGGCTACAACACCGAGCAGAACGCCGACGACATCGAGGACCTGCGCATTCACCTGGGTGCGGAGAAGGTCAATCTGTGGGGCATCAGCTACGGCACCCACCTGGCCCTGTCGGTCCTGAAACGGCACCCGAACTCGATCGGCCGCGTCGCCTTGGCCAGCCTTGAAGGTCAGGACCAGACCGTCAAACGGCCCGCGCACATCGACATGTTCCTGGATCGCGTCGATCGCCTGATGGGAACGGACCCCGCCGTTCGCGCCGCGATCCCCAACATGCCGGCCCTGATGCGCCGCGTGCATGAGCGGCTCGAGGCCGATCCGGCGACGGTGACCATGCCCGCCGAAAGCGGCACGGTCGACGTCCAGATGGGCGGCTTCGGAGTCCAGCTCATGGCCTCCGCCCTGGTCGCCAATCCGCCGCAGCTGACCATGCTGCCGAAAATCTACCTGGCGCTCGACGCCGGGAAGACCAACGTCCTGGCGCCGTTGTTCCCGCCGCCCCACCGCTACTTCAGCATCTCCGGCATGCCGGAGGCGGTGGACCTCGCGTCGGGCATCACGCCCGCCCGCTTTGCACTCATCACCGAAGAGGCGAAGACGGCGGTTCTGGGCGACGCCTTCAACATTCCCATGCCGCACCTGCTTGGCGCCATCCCCGGCGTCGACCTGGGTGACGATTTCCGCGCGCCGATCCGCATCGAGACCCCGGCCCTTCTGGTCGCGGGCACGCTCGACGGCCGCACCCCGCTGGAGGAGCAAGCCGAGGTCATCGCCCAGTTCCAGAACAAGACGCGAGTGGTGGTCGAGAACGCCGGCCACAACGTCTTCGAGGCCCATCCGGAGGTGACGCCCCTGCTGGTCAAGTTCTTCAGCGAGCAGCCGGTGAGCGACACCAACCTGACCCTGGCGCCGCCGACCTTCCCGGTCGCCTGAGGACAAACGGAGGCCTGACGGCGTTCGCCGCGACACGCGAACGCCGTCGGGTCCGCCATCCAGGTCCGCCCCAGACGCAGAAAAGCCGCCGTGACGCCCTTCAGCGTCGCGGCGGCTTTTTGATGCCGTACGAAACGGCTGGTGAGCCTTAGCCCGCCAGCTTCTCGTCGATGAACTTCACGGCGTCGCCAACGGTCTGGATGTGCTCGGCGGCGTCATCCGGGATCTCGATGTCGAACTCTTCCTCGAAGGCCATGACCAGTTCGACGTTGTCGAGCGAGTCGGCGCCCAGGTCGTCGATGAAGCTGGCCTTTTCAGTGACCTTGTCCGGATCGGCGTCCAGGTGGTCGATAACGATCTTACGGACGCGTTCCAGGGTGTCGGACATGGTGTCTCTGCCTTCTGATGCCGCCATGGCGGCTGTTGTCTCAATCCTTGCCGTATGACGACGGCGACGGCGGCGCAAGCCTTCTAACGAAGACTCACCCCGACCGGTTGCAGCGCTCTAGCACAGCCGTGGCGGGGTGAAATAGTCCGTAGCGGTGCGGAACAAGCCTTACGCGACCCGGCTGACGGCGAAATCGGCCAGCAGCTCCAGCGCAGTCTTCCACTCGCTGTCCGCCAACGGCGCCAGCGCGGCCTTGGCCAGGTCGGCGTAGTCCCAGGCCACGTCCAGGGTCGCCCCGACCGCCCCGGCGCCGACCACCAGTTCGCGGGCGCGCTTGAAGTCGTCCTCGTGGCGCTCGCCCTTGTTGATGGTGCGCTCCCAGAAGCCGTCGTCGTGGCCCTTGGTGCGGGCGGCAGCCAGCAGCAGCGGCAGGGTGACCTTGCCTTCGCGGAAGTCGTCGCCGGTGTTCTTGCCCAGATCCGCGGCCTGGCCGCCGTAGTCCAGCGCGTCGTCGGCCAGCTGGAAGGCCAGGCCGAGGTTCAGGCCATAGGCCCGCAGGGCCTGGACCGCCGTCTCGTCGGCCCCGGCGCCCACCGCGCCCGATTCCGCCGCGGCGGCGAACAGTTCGGCGGTCTTGGCCGAGATGATCTGCAGATAGGTGTCCTGGTCCAGCCCCAGGTCGTGGGCGCGGGTCAGCTGCAGCACCTCGCCCTCGGAGATGACGCTGGACGCCCGGGCCAGAATGCCCAAAGCCCGCATCTGGCCGGTCTCGACCATCAGCTCGAAGGCGCGGGCGAACAGGAAGTCGCCGACCAGCACGCTGGACGGAGCGCCCCAGATCAGGTGAGCGGCCACCTTGCCCCGGCGCAGGTCCGAGGCGTCGACGATGTCGTCGTGCAGCAGGGTGGCGGTGTGGATGAACTCGACCGAGGCGGCGAGGCGGACGGCGGCCTCCATGCCATTCGGGGCGCCGACGGCGCGCGCGGCGGCCACGGTCAGCAACGGGCGGAGGCGCTTGCCGCCCGCCGCCACGATGTGGTCGGCCAACATCGGGATGACCGGAACATCGGACTGCATCCGCTCGACGATCAGGACGTCAACCACCGCCATGTCGTCGCGCGCGAGCCGGATCAAGGGCTCGACCTCTCCCTTGCGACGGGACTCGGCGACGGTGACAGCGTCCAACGGAATACTCTTCGGGAACGGCGCGGGAGGAGGATCGCGCCTGAAAATCCAGCCGCCGCCTTGCCCGGCGGCGATGCGGCGCACAATGGTGATCGGGTCAACAGGGGTCAAGCCGCGTGACCGTCGCATCCGCCACTGAATCGTCATCGGAAATCGTCGAGAACGCCCTTCTCGGCGGTCGCGTGCGGTTCCTCCAGCCCGCGAAGGGCTATCGCGCCGGAATGGACGCCGCCCTGCTGGCCGCCGCCTGCGACGCCGCACCCGGCGAGCGGGTGATCGAGGCCGGCTGCGGCGCGGGCGCCGTGCTGATGCAGATCGCGGCGCGACGCCCCGGCGTGGCCCTGACCGGGCTGGAGCGCGATCCGGCCATGGCGGCGCTGGCCCGGCGGAACGCGGCCCTGAACGGAGCCGACGCCACGATCGTCGAAGGCGACGTGGCCAAGGGATTCCGCGCCCTGGACCTGCCGGTGTTCGATCGCGCGGTGTCTAACCCGCCCTTTTTCGACGATCCGGGCGCCCTGCGCGCGCCCTCTCCCGGCAAGTCGGGCGCCTGGATGGCCGACGACGGCCTGGGCGCCTGGACCCGCTTCCTGCTGAAGTCGGTGCGCGAGGGCGGCCGGATCGTGGTCATCCACCGCGCCGACCGTCTGGCCGACCTGCTGGCGGGCCTGGGCGAGACGGCGGGGTCGTTCGCGATCCGCCCGATCCACGCCTTCGCCGACGAACCGGCCAAACGCGTCCTGGTTCAGGCCATCAAGACCGGCAAGGCTCCGCTGCGGCTGCTGCCCCCGCTGGTGCTGCATGCCCGCGATGGGGCCAAGCATACGGCGGAGGCGGAGGCTGTGCTGCGGGGCGAAGCGGGGTTGGAATGGTGACCCGTCGAAACCGGGCCGCCTGAGGGGTCGCCGGGTGGGCGCCCGTCCCAGGCGGACCTCCCCCGGCGACCGAACGGGATGGGATCAGCCGAGGTCAGCGCAAACGCGGAAATGCCAATCCTGCGAGCAGCCGATCGTGCCGTCGCCGTATTTCTCGCAGCCGAAATTGCGCAGACACATCTCATAGGGGCTGCTGTAATCCCAGTTGCCGTCTCCGGGGCCGGCCACTCGGGTCTGCGTATAGGCGGTTTGGGGCGCGTCCCCGGTCAGGGGCTCCGGAGCGGCGCCCGCCAGGAACACGATCGAGGTGACGGCCAAGGCGATTTTCAGCATGGTTTTCCTCCTTGCTCCGAATCGGCCGGCGCAGGTTCAGACAGCAAGCTGAGCCTTCCCAATCACAATAACGTCAGGTTGAGGCCCGCACGCATCGAGCGAACCGGAGGATGCTAGTCCCCGGACCTCCCCTCGCCTTCACGATCGCGCGCATAGTGTCGGGTCAACGGGAAAGACGGCAGCCAGCGTTCGCGTCGGACGGTCCAGTTCTCGTAGGTCGGGATCAGTTGATCCGGCGCGTCGAACGCGCCCACGCTCACCTCGATCTCATCTCCGCTGCGAGCGAAAACGGACGAACCACAATACGGACAGAAATGCCGCCCGGCGTATTCTCCGGTCTCGCCTTCGACGCTCACGGACGTTTCCGGAAAGATGGCCGTCGCCTGAAACAGCGAGCCTGAGTGTTTGCGGCAATCGAGGCAGTGGCAGAGACCAACACGGTAGGGGCGCCCCGTGGCCACGAGCCTGACCGCGCCGCACAGACAGCCGCCGTTGAACTGATCCATGTTGGTCTCCTTGGCTTCGTCAAACGTCCGAAGGAGACGGGGTTTCCAACCCTCGACCTTCTCCCCTTGCGGGAGAAGGGCTATGCCACCGCCATGTCCCTGCGCCCCCTCTTCGTCACCCAGGTCTATGAGGCCTCGCTCGCCCCCTCCGCCGGCTTCGCGGCCTTCAACGCCGAGCTGGTCGACGCCTGCCGGATGCTGGCGGCCGAGGACATGGCGGGACGCCAGTGGTGCAAGGAGCACGGCTATCGCGGCTACACCTCCTACGGCTCCCTGACCGACCTGCCGGTGCGGCTGCCCGAGTTCGGCGAGCTGAAGCGGCATCTCGACAAGCACGCGCAAGCCTATGCCAAGGCTCTGAATTTCGATCTGGCGCGCAAGCCGCGGCTGGACAATCTGTGGGTCAACATCCTCAAGCCCGGCGGCGGTCACACGGGGCACATCCACCCCCACGCCTTCCTGTCGGGCACCGTCTATGTCGAGGTTCCGGACGGCGCCTCGGCGCTGAAACTGGAAGACCCGCGCCTGCCGATGATGATGGCACGCCCCGGCGTCCGCCCGGATGCGTCCGAGGCCGAACAGCCCTTCGTCTACCTGGCCCCCAAGGCCGGGACGGTGCTGATATGGGAAAGCTGGCTGCGCCACGAGGTGCCGACGAACGCCGCCAAGTCCGAGCGCATCTCGATCAGCTTCAACTACGCGTAAGCCCCGCCAGCCCGTCCCAGGCCAGCATGGCCGCGCGGGCGGTTCCGGTCAGTTCATCCGCCGTCGCCCCCTCGCGGGCCCGGAAGGTCATGCCCTGCTGCACCGTGGTGTAGAAGGCGGCCAGGGCCGCGGTGTCGGCGTCCGGCGCGATCTCGCCCGCCGCCTGACCCGCGCGCAGCCGATCCTGCATCTTCGCCATCGCATCCCTGCGGATCGCCGCGACATCGCCACAGGCGCCGTCCGGCAAGGTGTCGGGACTGACGAGCGACACCGCCAGCAGACAGCCCTTGGGCTGGTCGCATTGACCGCTGGCCGCCGCCGTGGCCAGCAACAGGCCCTCGATGGCCTCGCGCGCCGTCGCGGCCTCGGTCATCGAGGCCCACAGGGCCGCGCCCTGGGTGTCGGTGTAGAGCCGCACCGTTTCCCGGAAGAGCGCCTCCTTGCTGCCGAAGGCGGCGTAGAGGCTGGGGGCGTTGATCCCCATGGCCCCGGTCAGGTCGGTCATGGACGCGTCCGCATAGCCCTTTGTCCAGAACACCTCGAGGGCGCGGGACAGGGCTTCATCACGATCGAAACTGCGAGGACGGCCGGCCATGGCGTCTTTCGGACCTCTTTTTCTAACGAGCGATACATAATCCCTTGACGACGGCAGGCAAGCTTTCCATCTGGCGTTCTGTAGCACTCGTTACAGAATGGAAACCTGAACATGACCGCCTCTCTCCCCCTCTCCGGAAAACGCGCGCTCGTCACCGGCGCCAGCCGCGGCATCGGCGCCGCCATCGCCCGTCAGCTGGCCGCCGACGGCGCCGATGTCGCCCTCACCTATGAAAAGTCCGCCGACAAGGCCGAGGCTGTCGCCGCCGAGATCCGCGCCCTGGGCCGCAAGGCCGTCGTCCTGCAGGCCGACGCCGGTTCGACCGATGGGCCGAAGAAGGCCGTCGAGGGCGCCGTGGCCGGACTGGGCGGTCTCGACATCGTCGTGAACAACGCCGGCATCGCGGGCGGCGCGATGTTCGCCGACCAGTCGGCCGAGGACATCGACGCCCTGCTGAACGTCAACATCCGCGGCGTCATGCTGACCACCCAGGCCGCCCTGCCCCATCTGGGCGAAGGCGGCCGCATCATCTCGATCAGCAGCGTGCTGGCCGACCGCGTGCCCTTCCCCGGCGTGACCGTCTATTCGGCCACCAAGTCGGCGCTGCAGGCCTTCACCCTGGGCCTGTCGCGCGAGCTGGGACCGCGCGGAATCACCGTCAACCTGGTCAAGCCGGGCGCTACCGACACCGACATGAACCCCGCCGACGGCCCCAACGCCGCCGGCCTGCTGGCCGGCACCGCCCTGGGCCGCTTCGGCCAGCCGCAGGACATCGCCTCGGCGGTCGCCTTCCTCGCGGGACCGGGCGCCGCCTACATCACCGGGACCAGCATCTTGGTCGACGGCGGCATCGGCGCCTGATCGGAGGATGAGGGGGCCCCCCGGCCCCCTCGTCGCCACATTCCGCCCTAGGCTCCCTCGCAGTGAAGCTTCGAGGGAGTCGGGTATGAAGGCGTTCGGTCTGGCGATGATCCTGTTGGCGGCGTCCGCCGCCGCATGCACGGAAAGGGCGGACGCCCAGTCGGCGCAAGCGCCTGTTCAGACCGAAGGCGCGCCTTACGTGCTGAAGGGCACCCAGGTCTGGACCGTGCCCGATCCCGTCTCCGGCCGCGACTACGAGGTCTTCGTCAGCCTGCCCGCCAGCTACGAGACCAGCCCCGGACGCCGCTACCCGGTGCTGTACGTCACCGACGCCGACTATGCCTTTCCGATCATTCGCCAGATCGCCCGCCGGGTGAACCTGGACGGTCCGGTGATCGAGGAGTTCATCCTGGTCGGCCTGTCCTATGCGCGCGGCGACAACCCCGCCGCCAGCCGCAACCGCGACTATACGCCGACCCCGAACGGGCCTCGGCGCGCTAGGTCGACCGTCCATGGCGGCGGCCCCGCCTACCAGACCTGGCTGAAGACGCAGGCCCTCCCCTTCATCGAGAACCGGTTCCGCGCCGATCCCGCGCGCCGGGTGCTGCTGGGGCATTCCTACGGCGCCCTGCTGGGCGCCCAGATCCTGTTCACCGACCCGGCGCTGTTCCACGGCTATGTGCTGGGCAGCCCGTCCTTCTGGTTCGACCAGCAGCACATGATGTCGATGGAGGCCGAATACGCCCGCACGCACCGCGACCTCCCGGCCGAGGTCTTCATGTACATCGGCGCCTATGAGACCCCCGGCCCCGGCCCGCGCCACACGACGGACGCCGACATGGTCGGGGACGTGCAGACCATGGAACGCACCCTCAAGTCCCGCGCCTATCCGGGGCTTCGGGTCCGGTCGACGGTGCTGGAGGACGAGGATCACCTGACCGTCGCCCCGGTCGGCTTCACCCGCGCCCTGATGGCCCTCTTACCGGCACAACAGTAGCGCTTTTCAAGGAACCGATCCGACCGTGGCGACCTTCGTTCAAAGTTGCCGCACCAGGGGGTCTCTTGAAGAAAAATCCGCTCATTCTCATCGCTCTTGGCGTCGTCCTGATCGCGGTCGGCGGGTGGATGCACTTCACGGGTGGCGCGCCGACGGCCGATCCAGGCCTGAGACAGGCCTGCGAGGCCTCAATGGCCGAACGGGGGGCCGATGCCGATCTGATCGCTCAATGCAAACAGGTCGCTTTCGCCACCGCGACCACCGCGACGGACGCGGAATCCGCCGCCCGATCCATCAGCGCGGCGAACAACAGCGAGGTCGGGGGCGGCGCCGTCTCGATGTTTTTGATGGGCGCCGGTTTAGCCCTGGTTGTCGGCGGAATCGTCATCCGTCGCGGCGTCGGTCGCGTCGCGACCTGACGGCGATGTCGCCCGCCTGCCCCAACGAGCGCGTCACCGACGCGTATAGGCCTCGCCGTCGTAGTCCAGCGACGCGGGGCGTCCGTCGGCGTCCAGCCGGAAGGTGACGATCTGGCCGGTGTAAGGTGTCAACTCGACCCGCAGGCTTTCCGGATCGGTGAAATTCTCGGCGACCGCCGACTGCACGCCGATGGCCAACCGCAGGCGGTCGCCCTCCTCGCTCACGCTCAGGGTTCCGTAGGCCGGGTTGAGGTAGTCGCCGACATAGGCGGCGTTCGAAAGGCTCAGCGTGCGGGGCCGCTGCGCGCGGGCGGCCAGGTTGGCGCCGATCCCCTCGCGCCGCCGGTCCCGGCGAACGGCCAGCTCGGCCAGCTTCGCATCATAGACGGCGTCCACGTCCGGCAGGTTCTCGAACCAGTCATAGGCGTAGTTGGCGACCAGGTCGGCCAGCTCGCCCGCGAAGGCGTCCTCGTTGACCATCACGGCCACGCCCAGATGGCGCTCGGGCATGAAGGAG
>Ga0307406_10000723_pt1 | contig 18627 bp, 15 predicted proteins | sample 322Cmetagenome_3_FD_203706 | JGI IMG/M metagenome (GOLD analysis project Ga0307406, IMG submission 203706) | Maize rhizosphere microbial communities from greenhouse at UC Davis, California, United States - 322HYB-C-2 | ecosystem: Host-associated > Plants > Roots > Rhizosphere > Soil | place...
TTATTGCGGCGGGGCTCACCTCTTCCCATCCCGAACAGAGTAGTTAAGCCCGCCTGCGCAGATGGTACTGCAGTTATGTGGGAGAGTATGTCGTCGCCTTTCTTTTAAAAACCCTGTTTCTTACGAAATGGGGTTTTTTGTTATATTTAAATCTGATTTTATATTTTTAATTTCTCATTAAATATTAATGTGTCTTGAAATTTAATACTTTTACACATTATAAATTTGCTAAATCATAATGAAAAATATATTTTTAAAAGAAAATGTTTTTGAATACATTGATAGGATAAATGAATTAAGTCCTGATTCTAAAGCATTATGGGGAAAAATGAGCGTAAATCAGATGTTGGCGCATTGTAATGTTTCTTATGAAATGGTTTATGAAGATATTCATAAGAAACCAAATAATTTTGTCAAAATAGTATTAAGATTATTTGTGAAAAATAAGGTGGTTAATGAAAAACCTTATTCTAAAAATAACCCTACTGCTCCTCAGTTCATTGTAAAAGATGAACGTAATTTTGAAATTGAAAAAAACAGATTAATAAATTATATTATCAAAACTCAGGAATTAGGAGAAGATACATTTGAAGGGAAAATATCTCATTCTTTTGGAAAATTAAGTTCAAAGGAGTGGAATAATATGTTTGCCAAACATTTGGATCATCATTTGACTCAATTCGCGGTTTAATAATCCTGATTAATAAAAAATTATTCTCATGAAGAAGTGTTTAATGTTAATTTTTCTTTTTATCGGAGTATCTTCAATGGCCCAAAAGCAAGATGTGCAAAAAGTTATAGAAGATTTTTTTGTTGCATTTCATCAAAAAGATACGATTAAATTACAATCTGTCTGCTCTGATAAAATTATTTTGCAGTCTATTAGTGAAAGTGTGACGAAAGGAAATAAATTGTCCACTGAATCTAGTGCAGAATTTTATAAATCCATTTCATCGATACCTTCGAGTATGAAATTTAATGAAAAAATATTGAGCTATACTATTCAGATAGACGGAACAATGGCTCACGTTTGGGCTCCATATGAGTTTTATCTTAATGACAAATTAAGCCATTCAGGAGTTAACACGTTTACTTTATTTAAAGAAAAAGATAATTGGAAAATTATTTATCTAATTGATACAAGAAGAAAATAGTTAAATGACTTGAGTTTGATAATATAAACAATCATCAGCCATCAAACAGATTTCACATTTTGGTTTGGGTCTGCATATTTCTCTCCCTAAAAAGGAAATTGCCATACCAATTTCTGACCAAATTTTATTTGGAAGCACTTTCATGAGTTCTTTTTCAACCTTATTTCCATCTTTACTTTCTTTTATTATTCCAAGCCTCGGTGCTACACGTATAACATGAAGATCTGCAATAATACCTTCTGCAGGCTGATCAGTTTCTCTTAGAATGACGTTAGCTGATTTTCGGCCAATTCCTTTTAGCGCAGTTAATCCTTCCATTGTTAATGGTATATTTTCATCTTTTTTTATGATTTGTGCTATTTCAAGTAACCAATTTGCTTTAGTTGGGTAATTTCTAACTTTGCTTATGTATGGAATAAATTTTTCAGGATCTGCTTTTGACAAGCTTTGAAATGATGGGAATTTTTCAAATAGAGCAGGTGCTATTTTATTTATGTTCGCATCAGAATCTTGCGCAGACAAAACTACCATAACAAGTAATTGATACGTAGATTGATAATCTAAAGGATGTTTTTTGCCTTTATATTTTTTTATAAGTGGTTTTAATGCTTCTTCCCAGTTCTTTGTTTCCCCAAATAAATCCATTTTGCTCTATTTAAATATTAATAAAAACACAAGTATTATAAAGTTAATTACTTTTAATAAAATCTACGATTTTTTTTATAACAATTTGATTTCCTAATATTTTTCTGTGTCCTAATTTATCGGTAACAAATAAACTTCCATTTACCAAATGTTTGTGAATATGAATTCCGGCCTTTACAGCAACCTCCGGATCATCATTATCGTGAATTACTAAAACAGGAACCTTTATTTTTGCAGCAGCTTTGTATGCTGAATAATTATCCATTACTGTTTTGTATTTATTTTCAAAGTGTTCGCGTAAAAGCTCGCTTATTTTTGGTTTTAGTTCTAATTTAGAAATAAAATCATCTAAAATATCCTGAACAATATCGCCACTGCCAATTACAACAGCTTTATCTACTTTTAATCCATCTTTTATGGCGTTTAGGACTGACATTCCTCCCAAAGAATGTCCAATTGCAATTTTGAATGGCCCATAAATTTTGTCAATCTCTAAAATAGATTCTATAAAGTCAGACATTATGGTAGTTTTTCCTTTTGATTTTCCGTGTGCCGGAGCATCGAAACTTACTGTTGAATATCCGTTGTGCAAAAGTTCGTCAGCGATTTTAAATAATTGTGTTCCTCTTCCTGACCATCCATGTACTAATAAAATTTTGCGATCACTTTTTCCAAATTCGTAAACCACAATGTCTTTATTAATTTTTGGGATATGAATTGTATGTTGTGCGCTTTTACGATCCATTTCTAATTCTCTTTTAGGAACCTTATGTTTTATTGGAGTGGTGAAAAGTCTAGCTGTATATTTTGTAACCAATTTAGTAGAAATAAAAGCGCATATTTTGCAGGATATTATTATAACGCGTGGTATTTTTAAAGATTGAATAGGATTGGAAGTCTTTTTTGTCATTTTAATAATTTTTATTTCGACGTCAGAATTTGTTTATTTTTTCCTAAATTTAAAGAACATAAAAGTAGTACAAATAGTAAATGTTTGACTTAAATAATTGGGAATTTAATTTAAATGGAAATATTTCACATAAGTGCAGAATGTTACCCAATGGCAAAAGTGGGTGGCCTTGCCGATGTTGTTGGTGCATTGCCTAAATATCAAAACAAAGAAGGTCATCAGGTTCGGGTGGTAATCCCTTGTTATGACACTAAATTTTATAGTCAGAATAAATTTGAATGTGTTCATACCGGGAGTGTTAAGTTGGGAAATTTCCAATTCCTTTTTAATGTTTTAAAAGAAACTACAGATCAGTTAGGCTATGAACTATATTTAATAGAAATAAAGGAATTATTTGATCGTCCAAATATTTATGGTTATGAAGATGACATAGAGCGGTTCTTATCTTTTCAGATTGCTGCTTTAGATTGGATTTCAGAGCTTAATTCAATTCCTGATATTATAAATTGTCATGATCATCATACCGGGATAATTCCTTTTATGGTAAAATATGCTTATAAATATGAAAAATTAAGAAGTGTAAGGACAGTAATCACAATTCATAACGGCTTATATCAGGGATGGTTTGGTTTTGATAAATTACATTATCTGCCAGAATTTGATTTAATACATGTAGGGTTTTTAGAATGGAACAATTCTTTAAATTCATTAGCAGTTGGAGTAAAATGCGCTCATGCCGTGACTACTGTTTCGCCAAGTTATTTAAATGAAATTAACATTTTTGCAAATGGTTTAGAATCGTTATTTAATTCGGTTAGATATAAATCTAAAGGAATTTTAAACGGAATTGATATTGAAGTCTGGAATCCATCAAAAGATGAAATGATTAATGAAAATTATGATCTTTCAACTTTTGTCACAGGAAAACAAAAAAATAAAGAAAAGTTGTGTGAACAATTTGAATTAGATTCTTCAAAACCTTTATTTAGTTTTATAGGACGATTGTTTGAAGAAAAAGGAGGTGATTTACTTCCGCAGGCAGCAGCTTTGGCTTTGTCAGAAAATTTTGAAAATATTAATATCTTAATTCTTGGATCCGGAAATGCTGAAATCGAATCTCAGTTGATTCAATTACGCAATGATTACAAAGGGAATTATAATGTATTTATTGGTTACAATGAAGAACTGGCACATTTGATTTATGCTGGCTCAGATTTTATATTAATGCCTTCTCGTGTAGAACCGTGCGGCTTAAATCAGATGTATGCGCTTCGATATGGGACAGTGCCTATTGTAAGGAGAACAGGAGGACTACAGGACACAGTAATCGACTTTGGAGATGATGGAAACGGAATTTGTCATGATCAGGCTTCTGTAGGAGACATTTGCTACTCTATTAACCGCGCTGTTAAACTTTATCCGGATAAGGCCCATTTTAATAAAATAATAGAGAAAGGAATGGATACAGATCATTCCTGGGAAAGAGTTTGTAAGGAATACATCGAAATATACAACTTAATAATTCAGCAAAATGAAGTTTAAAAAGAAAAATGTAGTTGCCATTATTTTAGGAGGAGGACAAGGATCACGTTTGTTTCCTTTAACAGAAACAAGATCAAAACCTGCCGTTCCGATTGGAGGAAAATACAGATTAGTCGATATTCCGATTTCAAATTGTATTAATTCTGATATTTTTAAAATATTTGTACTAACACAATTTAATTCCGCATCTTTAAATGCGCACATAAAGAATACATTTAATTTTAGTATTTTCAGTCAGTCATTTGTTGATATATTGGCAGCAGAGCAAACTCCGGATAATCCTACATGGTTTCAGGGAACTGCCGATGCTGTACGTCAATGTATGTCCCATTTTCTTAAACATGATTTTGATCACGCTTTGATTTTATCAGGTGATCAATTGTATCAGATGGATTTTAACGAAATGCTTGAAGCTCACATTTCAAATAATGCTGAGATTTCTATCGCTACATTGCCCGTAAATGCTAAAGATGCTCCTGAGTTTGGAATTTTAAAAACGAATCATGAAAATGTTATTGAAGCTTTTATAGAGAAACCAAATGCGTCACTATTGCCTGATTGGGAATCTGAGGTAAGTGAAGAAATGCATGCAAAAGGCAAAAAGTATCTGGCTTCTATGGGGATTTACATTTTCAATAAAGACCTCCTGGTAGAATTAATGGAGGACCAGGAAACCAAAGATTTTGGAAAAGAAATTATTCCTGAAGCTGTCGGAAAACATAAAATTTTAAGTTATCAATACGAAGGATATTGGACAGATATCGGAAATATCGAATCTTTTTTTGAGGCCAATATTGGTTTAACAGCAGATATACCTGAGTTTAATTTGTTTGATAATGACAACAAAATTTTTACTCGTCCCAGATTATTGCCTCCTTCAAAATTTAGAAATTCAATTATTAATCAATCCCTAATTTCTGAAGGCTGTATTATTAATGCCAAGGAAATTAAAAGTTCTGTTATAGGTATTAGATCCAGAATTGGCGAAGGAACTATCCTTGAAAACTGTTATGTAATGGGGAACGATTTTTATCAGGATCTTGATGAATTGCATCATGAAAATGAGAACAATAAAATTCATGTTGGGATAGGAGAAAATTGTTTTATCAAAAATGCTTTAGTAGATAAAAATGTGCGTATAGGAAATAATGTACACATTAATGGTGGCAAGCACTTAGATAATTTTACTAATGAGCTATATAGTATTAAAGACGGAATTGTTGTGATAAAAAAAGGAGTTGTTCTTTCAGATAATTTCAGGATTGAATAAATTAAAATTTAATTGTTGCCTTAAAAACCAAATATGAATAAAGTAATTACGCATTCTCTTTTTACTGATTTTGACATCAATTTATTCAAAGCCGGGAAACATTACAAATTGTATGAAAAACTTGGTGCACATTTAATTGAAGTTGACGATATAAAAGGAGTTTATTTTGCGGTTTGGGCACCCACGGCAAATTCTGTTTCTGTTGTTGGAGATTTTAATTATTGGACAAAAGATGAACATCAGCTCCAGGTTCGCTGGGATTCTTCGGGAATTTGGGAAGGATTTATTCCCGGTATTGAAAAAGGGGCACTTTACAAATATAAAATTCAGTCTAATATTGACGGAATTATAACTGAAAAAGCAGATCCTTTTGCACGTTATTGTGAAAAACCGCCGCATACTGCTTCTGTAGTCTGGGATTTGGACTATAAGTGGAAGGATGAAAAATGGATGCAGACCCGTAAAGAGAATAATGCTTTAGATAAGCCTTATTCTGTTTATGAAGTTCATTTAGGCTCATGGAAACGTGCAGAACACAATAGATTTTTGTCCTATCTGGAACTTGCAGACGATTTAGTTAAATATGTAAAAGAGACTGGTTTTACCCACGTCGAATTTATGCCCGTTATGGAATATCCTTATGATCCTTCCTGGGGTTATCAATTAACAGGTTATTTTGCACCTACTTCCCGTTTTGGAAAACCGCAGGACTTTATGGTCTTGGTAGATAAATTTCATGAGGCCGGAATTGGCGTAATCCTGGACTGGGTTCCATCACATTTTCCTGATGATGCTCATGGTTTAGGCCTTTTTGACGGTTCAAACTTATATGAACATCCTGATCGTAGAAAAGGATATCATCCGGATTGGAAAAGTCTTGTTTTTAATTATGAACGAAATGAAGTTCGTGCTTTTTTAATTAGTAATGCTGTTTTTTGGCTTCAAAATTATCATGTTGATGGCTTGCGTGTTGATGCTGTTGCATCGATGTTGTATCTCGATTATTCAAGGAATGACGGAGAATGGGAACCTAATATTTTTGGCGGAAGGGAAAATCTTGCTGTTATAAGTTTTCTTAAAGAATTTAATGAGGTTATTTATGCCAATTTTGATGGAGTTCAGACGATTGCCGAAGAAAGTACTTCTTTTCCAATGGTTTCCAGACCTACATTTACGGGTGGTTTGGGTTTTGGAATGAAATGGATGATGGGATGGATGCATGATACTTTGCAATACTTTCAGAAAGAAACGGTTTATAGAAAATACCATCAAAATGAATTGACTTTTTCTATGACTTATTCTTTTACAGAAAACTTTATGTTACCTTTTTCTCATGACGAAGTAGTATACGGAAAAAAATCAATAGCCAGTAAAATGCCAGGGGATGAATGGCAGAAATTTGCCAACTTACGCCTATTATATGGCTATATGTTTACACATCCGGGAGCAAAGCTCTTGTTTATGGGATCTGAGTTTGGTCAAAGTGATGAATGGAATTTTGAAAAAAGCCTTGACTGGCACTTATTGCAATACGATTATCATTCAGGAATAAAAAAAGTTATTACAGATTTAAACCAATTATATAAATCTCAACCGGCGTTACATCAGAAGCAATTTAGCAGTGATGGTTTTGAATGGATTAATTATTCGGATCATCAAAATGCGGTTCTCACCTATATACGAAAAGGAAATAATGCTAAAGAAGACTTAATCATCGTTTGTAATTTTACTCCGGTTGTTCGTGAAAATTATCGAATTGGAATTCATCAAAAAAGAAATTTGGTTCCGGTTTTTAATAGCGACAATAAAAATTATGGAGGAAGCGGTGCAGGAAGTTTAGAAACTTTAAAAATTGAATTATCTCCTTATGATCGCAGAGATTATTCTGTACAATTAGTTTTGCCGCCTTTGAGTGTTATTGTATATTCATTTGAAAATTAATCTAAATTTTTTAAATGAGATTTTGTCAATTTTACGTTCGTAAATTATCGATTTTCTGATTTCATAAGATCTAATTTATCAGTCATGCAGAAAAAACGTTTTCGTGAATAAACCTCATATTTATAGAGGCTTATAAACTTTTTTTGTATGTTTGGAATTATAGACAGAGTTATAAACTAATTCATTTGACGATATGATTACGAATACATCATTAGAATATAAAGGCGATTTATATCCATCAAAAATCGTTTCGTATGAGCATGATGGAGATTCCATTTTTTTTCATACAGACAATAAAGTAATCTTAAAGGTCACAATTCTCAGAGACAGTTTAATCCGTTTTCGTTTTACAACAAAAGGCTATTTCAGCAATGATTTTTCATATGCAATTGACAAAACACAATTGCATGGATATAATTTTCTTGAAGTTACAGAAGAAGAAACTTATTTTCAGATCAGGACAAGCAAAGTAAAATGTAAAATCCAGAAAGCAGATCTCCGTTTATCAATCTATGATCTCAATGATCTTTTAATCCTCGAAGACGAACTCGGTTTTCATTGGGAAGAAAGTTATGAATATGGCGGGAATATTGTAAAAATGAGTAAATCATCAAAAGATGGTGAATGTTTTTACGGTTTGGGAGACAAAGCCACTCAAATGAATTTAAAAGGCAAACGAGTTGAAAATTTTGCCACAGACCAATACGCGTATCAAAAAGAACAGGATCCTTTGTATAAGGTAGTACCGTTTTATATTGGCCTTCATAATAAACAATCTTACGGAATTTTCTTTGATAACACATTTAGGACTTTTTTTGATTTTTGTCAGGAAAGAAGAAATGTAACCAGTTTTTGGGCAGAAGGAGGTGAAATGAACTATTATTTCATTTATGGGCCACAAATGCAGGATGTTGTTACTACTTATACAGATTTAACCGGTAAACCAGAATTGCCACCACTTTGGGTTTTGGGGTATCATCAATGCAAATGGAGCTACTATCCCGAGAGTAAAGTCAAAGAAATTACTTCAAAATTCAGAGAACTTCAAATTCCTTGTGATGCTATTTATCTGGATATTGATTATATGGAAGGCTTCCGATGTTTTACATGGAATAAAGAATATTTTCCAGATCCCAAAAGAATGGTTGCAGAATTGGCAGAAGATGGATTTAAAACCGTTGTAATTATAGATCCTGGAATAAAAATCGATAAGGATTATTGGGTTTACAAAGAAGCTCTGGATAATGATTATTTCTGCAAAAGAGCCGACGGGCCATATATGAAAGGAAAAGTATGGCCGGGTGAATGTAATTTTCCTGATTATACAAATCCCGTAGTCAGAGAATGGTGGGCCGGGTTATTTAAAGAATTAATTTCGGATATTGGAGTAAAGGGAGTGTGGAATGATATGAACGAACCAGCCGTGATGGAAGTTCCAAACAAAACCTTCCCGATGGATGTTCGTCACGTTTACGACGGAAATCCATGCAGCCATAGAAAAGCACATAATATTTACGGAACTCAGATGGCAAGAGCCACTTACCATGGCGTTAAGCGTTTTGCATATCCAAAAAGACCATTTGTGATAACAAGATCTGCTTATTCAGGTGCACAGCGTTATACTTCATCCTGGACTGGAGATAATGTAGCGACATGGGAGCATCTGTGGATTGCTAACATTCAGGTACAGAGAATGTCTATTTCGGGAATGGGATTTACAGGTTCTGATATTGGCGGCTTTGCTGAACAGCCAACCGGAGAATTATATGCACGTTGGATTCAATTGGGCGTTTTTCACCCATTTTGCAGAACCCATTCTTCCGGAGATCACGGAAATCAGGAACCTTGGGCTTTTGATGAAGAAGTGATTAACATTACCAGAAAATTTGTGAGCCTTCGTTACCAGTTATTGCCTTATTTATATACCATGTTCTGGCAATATATTGAAGAAGGGATTCCGATGCTGAAACCTCTTTTTTATTACGATCAGGATGATACTCAGACGCATTATCGTAATGATGAATTTATATTCGGAAATCAGATTTTGGTTTGTCCTATTCTTGAACCTAATTCTTTAGGCAGACGTATGTATATACCAAGAGGTGAGTGGTATAACTACTGGACAAATGAACTTTTTACAGGAGGAAGAGAGGTATGGATTGATACGAAATTTGATGAAATTCCGATTTTTGTAAAAGCAGGTGCAATTATTCCTAAATATCCGGTTCAGCAATATGTGGGAGAATTAGAATTTGATGAAGTAACGCTTGATTTGTATTTTAGAAACGGCAAAGAGAAATCATTTGTATATGAAGATTCTCAGGATGGTTATGATTATAAAAAAGGACGCTATAGCTATTTATCATTTCAGACAATTGGGAAAGAAAAAGAACTTATTGTACAGTTGCATAAAGAAGGAAAATTTGAAACTAATTATTCTAAATTTAAAATTAATTTAATCGGACTGCCTTTTAAAGTTACTGAAATTGAGATTGATAATGAAAAGATTGAGTTTAATGCAATTAATTTTTCTGAAAATAATTATCTTATCATTAATAAAGAATTTAGTGAATTACACCTTATTGGCGAATAGCCTTATTTTGATATTTTTTCTTAAAATTATATAAAACATAATTTTATATAATTTGTATTTTTGATTACTTAAATACCAAAAATTATGAAAAAATATTTATTAACAGGAATAGTAATTATTCTTTTCGTTGCATGTGCAACAAATCCAATTACGGGGAAACAGAATTTAAATTTTGTTTCAAACAGCGAATTATTTCCATCTTCGTTTCAACAATACAATCAATTTTTGACAGAAAATAAAGTTATAACAGGAACAGCAGATGCAAAACGAGTTGACCTTGTGGGATCAAGAATTAAAACCGCTGCTGAAAAATATCTGACATATCTTGGACAAAGTCAGTATCTGAAAGATTATCGTTGGGAATATAAATTGGTTGACAACAAAGAGGTAAATGCATGGTGTCTTCCTGGCGGAAAAATTGTTGTTTATTCAGGAATTTTACCTGTAACCCAGACAGAATCCGGACTGGCAACAGTAATGGGACATGAAGTATCTCACGCATTAGCCAATCACGGTGCACAAAGAATGAGCGCTGCACAACTGCAACAAATTGGAGGTGTAGCCTTGGGAGCCGCAACAAGTGGTAAATCAGAACAAACACAGCAAATATTTTCGCAGGCATATGGTCTGGGGACAGAAGTGGGAGTGATGCTGCCATTTAGCAGAAGTAATGAAACTGAAGCTGATAAAATAGGATTAACACTTATGGCAATTGCCGGTTATAATCCAGATGATGCTGTTACTTTTTGGAGCAGAATGTCTGCCAAATCAGGCGGTGCAGGAACACCGGAATTTATGAGCACACACCCGTCTGATGCTACAAGGATTGCAAATATTAAATCGTTGATACCTGAAGCAAAAGCTACTGCTCTTAAAGTAGGTATAATTAAATAAGTTTTAAAAAAGAAAACAAAAAAAGCTATTCTGTTTAGAGTAGCTTTTTTTTTGAAAAAAAAATTGGTTCTTAATACTGAAATAATGAATACTTGATAAAAAAGAGATAAATTCGTAGCCAATTAACAAAACCATCTATATGAAAAACCTAAAAAAAGGTGATAAAAAACTTTTAAATGCCTGGGCATTTTATGATTGGGCCAATTCTGTTTACACGCTTACTATTGCATCTGCAGTATTTCCAATCTTTTATGAAGCATTGTTTCCAAAAGACAATCATTATATTGATGTTTTTGGTCTTCATCTAAAAAATTCTGCATTAATTAGTTTCATAACCGCTTTTGCCTTTTTAGCCATTTCTTTTATTTCGCCTCTATTATCCGGGATTGCAGATTATGTAGGGAACAAGAAATCTTTTATGAAGTTTTTCTGCTATTTGGGAGCTTTATCCTGTATGGGATTATATTGGTTTGATTTGGAAAATATTTATGTAGGATTGTTGTTTTACTTTTTGGGATTGATCGGATATTGGGGAAGCTTGGTTTTTTATAACTCTTATCTTCCGGATATTGCTTTTGATGAGCAACAAGACAGAATCAGTGCAAAAGGATATTCTCTTGGGTATGTGGGAAGTGTAATTCTACTGGTTATTAATTTGGTTATGATAATGGGTGCTGAAAGTACGGAGGCAAGGATGCAAGCAATGAAATATTCTTTTGTAATGGTTGGAATCTGGTGGATTTTATTTAGCCAGTATACTTACTATTACTTGCCAAAAGGAAACAAAGAAACCAATCAAAAGTTTACTAAAGACGTTATATTTAACGGTTTTAAAGAGCTTAAAAAAGTTTGGGCACTTCTCAAAGAGAATGTACCTTTAAGAAGATATTTGGGAGGATTCTTTGTCTCAAGCATGGCCGTACAGACTGTAATGTTGGTTGCAACTTATTTTGGTGCTCAGGAAATACAATGGTCTTCTGAGGAAGAAAGTACAATTGGTTTAATTAAGTGTATTTTAATAATTCAGTTAGTGGCAGTAGTGGGTGCTTATTTAACTTCAAAAGCCTCTGCCAAATTTGGAAATATTCCTGCTTTAATTTTCATAAACATCATTTGGGCCGTATTTTGCGCTTTAGCTTATTTTATTACACTACCAATGCACTTTTATGTAATGGCAACGGTTGCAGGATTTGTCATGGGTGGAATTCAGGCTTTATCGCGTTCTACTTATTCGAAATTATTACCGGAAACAGAAGACACAACATCATTTTTTAGTTTTTACGACGTAGCCGAAAAAATAGGAATTGTAATCGGAATGTGTGTTTATGGTATTGTAGACCAATATACGGGAAGCCCACGTGCCGCAATTGTCATTTTAGCAATTTTCTTTATTACTGCAATTTTCTTATTACGAAGAGTACCGAAAAATGCTACCTCAAAATAAAATATAATTTTTTTAAATAAAGAACGTCATGAGATTTGATTTCATGACGTTTTTATTTTAGCCTTGTTCGCAAAGTATTTCTATTATTGTTATACTTTAGAAATATTTCCAGATCCTGCAACTTTTACATCACGTTTCTCCGGATTTCCTTCATATTTAATATTTCCTGAACCGGAAACTCTTGCGGTTAAATTTTCGTTGCAGCTTACCTTACTATTTCCTGATCCCGAAACATTTACATCAACATTCTTAGACTTTAGGTCAGATGCATCAATATCTCCTGAACCGAAAAGTTTGCTGGTAAAGTTTGCCGCATTTCCTTTTAATCGGACATTGCCTGAACCGCTTAAATTAAGATCCAGATCATTTGAATTTATACTTAGGTTAAAATTCCCCGAACCAGAAAGACTAGCAGAAATTTTATCATTCTTAATATCATTTTTAGTCTGAATATTTCCTGAACCGGATAAATTCAATTCTGATATTTTTTCAAAAGGAACTGTAATGTGTATTTTTTGGCTTCGTCTGATGTTTGTATTGCTCTTCATATAAATTTTCAGCGTGTTCTCTTCAACTTCTACTTTTACAAATGGCAGTAGATTTTCTTCTCCTTTGATCGAAATATTTCCTTCTTTGCCCGAAACTAAATCTACATCAAAAGATCCGGAAACTTTTATAGCGTCATAATCTGCTGTGTTTCGCGTTTCAGAAACTATTTTTCCGTTTCCTTTTACTTTCTCCTGATTTGATGACGATTGTGCATTTGCCGTAAAACTTAAAAGAAATATACCACAAACTAATAATTGAACTGATTTTTTCATTGTTTTTTGATTTAGATTATTTTTTGGTTAGCGTTACGCTGCCGTAATTAGAATTAATAACAAGCTTATTTTGTCCTTTTTTCTTATTGAAACCACTTATTCTCTTCACATTACTTTTGCTTTCTGAGACAGAAACATCCAAAGAGTTATCATTTTTAATATTTCCATATCGGGTATTAATATCAAAATCAAAAGCATAATTTGTATTATAACCCAGAGAAACATCAGTATATCCACAATTTATATTGACATTATTGGCCCTGTCGGTAATGTTAGAAACATTTATTTTACTGTAATTGGTGTTTACATTTATACTATTTGAAATCTCGGCTATAGAAATCGTAAGATAATTTCCTGACCCTGAAAATGTATTTATTTTTTGAAGTTTAAAATTCCCGTAATTACAATCGTACTTTATGTTTTCTCCTTCAGACATTACCAAATCAGAGTAACTGGTATCCAGATTCAGATTTCCTGATTCAGTAATTTTCAATCCCGAATAGCGGGCTACAATAGTACCGTTTTTGATATAGTCGATACTGGAGTTCTGGCAATAAGCAATTTCAATACGATTGCTGTTCCCGTTTAATTTCCCAAGAGTAACTTTACCATATTTGCATGATATATCTGTCGCGGCGTCTACACTAAAGATATTGATATTCCCGTATTTATTGTCAAGTTTTACCGTTCCGTTTTTAGGAATTTTAATAACATAATTTATTTCAAAACTATTACTGCTTCCCCTGCTTTTCAAAGAAGAATTTCCAATTGAGGTAATTGCAGAAACCATAGACTTTAAGGCCGTAATATCAATATCAATACTATTAATTCTTTGATTTACCCAGTCTTCATTTCCTCCGGTAACTTTAATCGTAATGTCAAGATCAATTTTGTCCTCATCCCAGGTGCTTACAGAAATATTACCATATTTATTTTCAATATTAATTCCGGCATTTGAGTTAACGATATAAGTTTTTTTGATGTTTTTTTGTTTTGAAATAACAGTTTCATCATTTGAAAATCCCAAAAAAGGAATTAAAATAAATAAAATTAGAATGTTATAATGTTTTTTCATGAGTGGTGTTTTTTAAATTTTCGTTTTCTTCAATTCTCTTTAAAACCGTTTGCAAAAATGAAATACGGGTTTGCAGATTACTGATCATCGCATAAATAATTTGTTTGTTCTCTCCGTTTTTTTGCAGCTCATTTATGATTTTCTGATAATCTGCATCAAAAATTTTCATTTGAGAAAGCGCATCGTTTATAATCTGCTGATTCTCTGGAGAACTTTTTTCTTTTAGTTTAACTAATTCATTATCAATTAAAATATTGAAAATAGAATCGGTTCGTTGGGTTTCTTTAGAAGCAAATTTAAATTCTCTTGGTTTTTGATTTGTATTATAAAAAATAGATATTCCCAGCAACAAGACTATCGAAGCAGCGATTCCTAAAACAGCATAATAATTCTTTTTAGGTTTCTTTTTATTATTTAATTTATTTAAGAAATCAAGCTGATGGTCAGAATTCATTTCCTGTACATCCCATTGATTTTCAAATTTTTGAAATAGTTGGTCTAAATTGTCATTTTCCTTTTTCATATATCCTCTAATTTTTTTCTTAAACTTTCTTTTGCTCTGCTCAGTGTTGTTCTGCAATTAGCATAACTTATATTCAGAATTTCACAGATTTCCTCCTGGTCATAACCTTCAATGTAAAAGAGTGTCAATACCATTCGGTAACTGTCTTTTAAACTTAAAATAGTATCCAATACCTGTTTTACTTTTAAAGAGCTCAAATCAATATTTTCAGAAAAGAAGCTGTCATTTTCCTCTATTTTATAAAGAGTTTTACTCAAGTCTTCAACCTGAAAGGCATTGTTTTTTTTATAAAAGTCAATACTGTAATTGACAATTATTTTTTTTAACCACGCACCAAAAGCAACTTCCTGCCTGTAGTCATTAATTTTTGTAAAAGCTTTCAAAAAACCCTCCTGCATGACGTCTTGTGCATAATGTTCGTCCTTTACAATTCTATAAGCTACATTATACATAGCTTTACTATAGCGATTGTAAACTTCAAATTGTGCTTTTTGATTATTCTCTTTACAAAGCGTGATTAATTCTTCGATATTTTGGTTGGTTATATTCAAGTAATTTTGCTGGTTTCTTATAATGACTTTAGTTATTTTGGTTTGTTACAGTTTTATAAAAAATAATTGCAATTTATTTTTAAAGGCTCCTCTTTCTTAATTCTTAAAAATAGCTTTTTATTCTAATTTTCTAAAACTCTCTTTGGTTTTGGCATAATGATTGTCTATTTTTATGACCTACCTTGTAAATGATACACTTATCATTATTTTGTTAAAAACTAATGAAGCTTAGATTTTGTTTACTGTTAGAATTAATAATTTAATGACAAAACGACTTATATATTATTATGTCAAACCATAAAATACTTACCATTGACAATCTGTCACTTCAGGAATTCGATTCAGAAGCAGAATTAATTCCATTATTAACACCGGAAGACGAGGAGGAAATGAACAATGAAGAATTGCCGCTTTCCTTGCCAATTCTGCCTTTACGAAATACAGTTTTATTTCCAGGTGTTGTAATTCCAATTTCAGCAGGAAGAGATAAATCAATAAAGCTTATTAATGATGCAAATGCCGGAGGGAAAATCATTGGTGTAGTTTCTCAAATAAACGAAGAAGACGAAGATCCGTCAAAAGATGATATTCACAAAATCGGAACTGTAGCAAGAATCCTGAGAGTTTTAAAAATGCCTGACGGAAATGTCACTGTAATTTTACAAGGTAAAAAGCGTTTTGAAATTGACGAAGTTGTTTCTGAGGAGCCTTATATGACAGCCACTATAAAAGAGGTGTCAGAAGAGCGTCCTGATGAAAATGATACTGAATTTACTGCTATTTTAGATTCTGTTAAAGAATTGGCCATTCAGATTATAAAAGAAAGTCCAAATATTCCTTCTGAAGCTACTTTTGCGATTAAAAACATTGAAAGCCAGTCGTTTTTAATAAATTTTGTGTCGTCAAATATGAATTTATCAGTAAAAGAAAAACAAGGTCTTTTATCGATAAATGGTTTAAAAGAGCGTGCTTTAGAAACTTTGCGTTTTATGAACGTAGAGCTGCAAAAACTAGAATTAAAAAATGACATTCAGTCAAAAGTTCGTTTTGATTTAGACCAGCAACAACGTGAATATTTTCTTCATCAGCAAATGAAAACCATTCAGGAAGAATTGGGAGGCGTTTCGCAGGAAGAAGAAATGGACGAAATGGGGCAGAAGGCGAAAACCAAAAAATGGGACGAAAAAACACAAAAACACTTCGAAAAGGAATTGTCTAAAATGCGTAGAATGAATCCGCAATCTCCGGATTTTGGAATTCAGCGCAACTATTTAGAATTGTTTTTGGAATTGCCTTGGGGCGAATATTCCAAAGATAAATTTGATTTAAAATATGCCCAGAAAGTATTAGATAAAGATCATTTCGGACTTGAAGAAGTTAAGAAAAGAATGGTAGAGCATTTGGCCGTTTTAAAATTGCGAAATGATATGAAATCTCCAATAATTTGTTTGACAGGACCTCCGGGAGTCGGAAAAACATCTATTGGACGATCTGTAGCTGAAGCTTTAGGACGTGAATATGTTCGTATTTCGCTTGGTGGATTACGTGACGAAGCTGAAATTCGCGGACACAGAAAAACTTATATTGGTGCAATGCCGGGAAGAATTATTCAAAGCTTAAAGAAAGCGGGAACTTCTAATCCTGTTTTTATTTTAGATGAAATTGATAAACTATCCAGCGGAAATAGTGGTGATCCTTCTTCTGCCTTATTAGAAGTTTTAGATCCCGAACAAAACAGCTCTTTTTATGATAACTTCCTGGAAATGGGATATGATTTGTCTAAAGTGATGTTTATTGCCACGTCAAATAATATGGGAGCCATTCAGCCAGCCTTGCGTGACAGAATGGAAGTAATTAAAATGTCGGGTTATACTATTGAAGAAAAAGTAGAAATTGCTAAAAGACACTTATTTCCAAAACAATTAGAAGCGCATGGTTTAACAGCTAAAGATCTGACAATTGGAAAAAAACAATTGGAAAAAATTGTAGAAGGTTATACGCGCGAATCCGGAGTTCGTAATCTTGAAACAAAAATTGCTCAGATTATTCGTAATGCAGCAAAAGCTGTTGCGATGGAAGAAGAGTATAACAAAAAAGTAACAGACGAAGATATTATAACAGTTTTGGGAGTTCCAAGACTTGAGCGTGATAAATACGAAAATAATGATGTTGCCGGCGTAGTGACAGGATTGGCCTGGACAAGTGTTGGCGGAGATATATTATTTATAGAATCATTGATTTCTGAAGGAAAAGGCGCACTGACAATTACAGGTAATCTTGGAAATGTCATGAAAGAATCGGCTACAATTGCATTAGAATATATTAAGGCTAATGCTAAGAAGTTAGGTCTGCCAATTGAATTATTTCAGAAATACAATATTCACCTGCATGTTCCCGAAGGAGCGACACCAAAAGATGGCCCAAGTGCTGGTATTGCAATGCTTACCTCATTGGTTTCTTTGCTGACACAAAAGAAAGTAAAGAAAAGCCTTGCCATGACAGGAGAAATTACACTTCGTGGAAAAGTTCTTCCTGTTGGAGGAATTAAAGAAAAAATTCTGGCGGCAAAAAGAGCTAATATCAAAGAGATTATTTTGTGTCACGAAAATAAAAGTGACATTGATGAAATCAAAGCCGAATATCTGGAAGGCCTTACTTTTCATTATGTAAAAGAAATGAGTGAAGTTTTAACTTTAGCCTTAACAGATCAAAATGCCAAAAATGCTAAAACTTTGAAATAACTTTTAGTTTTAAATTCCATCCCGATAGCTATCGGGATTAAATTCCAAATTCCAATCTGTCAGCATCAGTTTGGAATTTGGATTTTTTTTATTAAAATTTTATTGCTGAGTGCTTTCTCTGTATTTTCGGTTTAACGAAAAGTGTAAAAACTTGACACAATAACTGATTTTTAAATAGTTATAAAAATTATTTTTTAAATTATATAATTTTATATTTGTATTTGCGTTATTCCCATATAGGAACGCCACACAAAGCATGATAAAACAACTTGTTTTATTCTTATTGATATTATTAAGTTCGGTTTCTTTCGGACAAATTGGAGGGCGTTATACCTATCAGTTTCTTAATTTAACTACTTCACCACGGCAGGCAGCGTTAGGTGGAAAAACAATAACAATTTATGATGAAGATGTCAATCAGGTTATGTTTAATCCAGCAACTTTAAACCAAGATATGGATAATCACCTGGCAATGAATTACGGAAGTTATTATGGCGAAGCCTCTTACGGAACGGCTTCTTAT
>Ga0307406_10000724_pt1 | contig 18616 bp, 18 predicted proteins | sample 322Cmetagenome_3_FD_203706 | JGI IMG/M metagenome (GOLD analysis project Ga0307406, IMG submission 203706) | Maize rhizosphere microbial communities from greenhouse at UC Davis, California, United States - 322HYB-C-2 | ecosystem: Host-associated > Plants > Roots > Rhizosphere > Soil | place...
ATGCGCCGCGCCAAGATCGCGGACATGAAGGAAGACATTGTCCGCAACGATCTCAACAAGCAGCATGCCGGCTCCACGCAGCTCGGCGGCAGCCCCTACACCCCTTCGATCTTCGGCCGCTTCCCCCAAAGAATCCCCGCCGAGATCACTCCGGAGTTCGTCCGTAGCGAAGTCGCCGCCGGCCGCGCCATCATCCCGCTCAATGTGAACCACCCGGAGTGCGAGCCGATGATCATCGGCCGGAACTTCCTGGTGAAGATCAATGCCAACATCGGCAACTCCGCCGTCGCCTCCTCCATCGAGGAAGAAGTCGAGAAGATGCGCTGGGCCACCAAGTGGGGCGCCGACACGGTGATGGACCTTTCCACCGGCAAGAACATCCACGCCACCCGCGAGTGGATCCTTCGCAATTCCCCCGTGCCCATCGGCACCGTGCCGATCTATCAGGCGCTCGAGAAGGTGAACGGCAAGGCCGAGGACCTCACCTGGGAACTCTACCGCGACACCCTCATCGAGCAGGCCGAGCAAGGCGTCGACTACTTCACCATCCACGCCGGCGTCCTGCTGCGCTTCGTCCCGATGACCGCCAGCCGCATGACCGGCATCGTCTCCCGCGGTGGCTCCATCATGGCGAAGTGGTGCCTCGCCCATCACAAGGAAAACTTCCTCTACACCCATTGGGACGAGATCTGCGACATCTGCGCCGCCTACGATGTCTCCTTCTCCATCGGCGACGGCCTCCGCCCCGGCTCGATCGCCGACGCGAATGACAAGGCCCAGTTCGGCGAACTCGAAGTGCAGGGCGAGCTCACCAAGCGCGCCTGGGCGAAGGGCTGCCAGGTCATGAACGAAGGCCCCGGCCACGTCCCCATGCACATGATCGAGGAGAACATGGCCAAGCAACTCGAGTGGTGCCACGAGGCCCCCTTCTACACCCTCGGGCCATTGACCACCGACATCGCCCCCGGCTACGACCACATCACCAGCGGCATCGGTGCCGCCATGATCGGCTGGTACGGCTGCGCCATGCTCTGCTACGTCACGCCAAAGGAACACCTCGGCCTGCCTAACAAGAAGGACGTCAAGGACGGCGTCATCACCTACAAGCTCGCCGCCCACGCCGCCGACATCGCCAAGGGCCACCCCGGTGCCCAATACCGCGACAACGCCCTCAGCAAGGCCCGCTTCGAGTTCCGCTGGGAAGACCAGTTCAACCTCGGCCTCGACCCCGAAACCGCCCGCGAGTTCCACGACGAAACCCTTCCTCAGGACGGTGCCAAAACCGCCCACTTCTGCTCCATGTGCGGCCCCCACTTCTGCTCCATGAAGATCAGCGAAGACGTCCGCCAATACGCCGCCGAACAAGGCATCGCCGAAGAAGAAGCCATCGCCAAGGGCATGGAGGAGAAGAGCAAGGAGTTCGTCGAGAAGGGGGCGGAGGTTTACACGCCGGCTTGATTACTGGGTGCGCCGAATCGAACATCTTCAAACGATGCTCAAGCGGACTCGTCGCGAGTTCGCTCGAAAATATTGCCTTCATCCCGACGCGCCCAACGGATGCACCAAGAAAATCGTTTCGGCCCACAGCGTCCAACGAGCGCTTTTGAAGAACTTCATCGCTAAGAATGGGCACGTTGTTCAAATAAAAGCATCCGTACTTGCTGAACCCGTAGGCCTTGTAGCAAACCCCGAGTCGGTCGGAATCAATGACGCGACGACGTTTTCTGGCTTCTGTTCAAAGCATGACAACGACGTTTTCCGGCCGCTAGAAACATCGGAATTCGGATTTTCGCGCCATCAAATTGCCCTCTTGGGCTATCGCTCTATCTGTCGCGAGCTGTATTCAAAGGACGCGGAAATTGCCGCCGCGGAATCGGTCTGGAGCTACTGTTCGGTTAACCCCGACATCCGCGGATTTCATGAGAAACGGGCCCAACACCAGATCGCGCAACTCGCGCGCTACAACTCCCGAACAAATCTACTTCAAGCAAAGAAGATTTTTGAAGGATTACTTAGCGACGACACTCCGCTGCGGTTCTATTGCATCGAGTTCTCCGAACCTCCAGTTTACCTAAATTCCGTAGCATTCTTGCCTGAATGGGATTTTGAAGGCCGCCAGCTTCAGGATCTGAGTTCAATCGCCGAGTACAAACCGGTCTGCTTTTCCGCTTGGGCAGCAAACAACCACGCAACTGCGGTATTTTGTTGGCACGAATCGGCGAACGACATCTGCACACGATTCATTGATTCTCTTCGCAGAAGCCCTCCCGAACGCATGGCTAATCGAATTCTTTCCATGGCTTTCGAAGTCTCCGATAATGTAGTCTTTCGGGCTGATTGGTGGGAGTCGATTTCTGAAATTGATCGCCGCCGAATTGTGGATCGTGCTTTCAGCGGTGTCGGAAGCTTTGACCGAAATCCAGATTGCTTGACCGACGATGGGCTCCAAGCAATTCCATGCTCGATTATCAGCGAATACGTGGGTTACCCGTAAAAGTTCCGCGAAGCCTTGCGATTGAATCGGGTCAGACCACGCATCGGAACATTTCCCCGAACCGTCGCCCCTGCTACGCCAGCTTTCCGCAGGTCGTCGCAGGAAACCCCGGGGGTCAGTCCTTGAATTTGTTAGAAGCGAATCGGCCTTTTGCGCGGTCTCCTCAACAGCGGTCCCGGAGGGATCCCAGCAAGTAGCCGGTGGTCGAGCGCAGCGACTACCACCGGCTGGAGAGGAAAGAGGACAGGAACCCCAGACCGGGCTCAAGCGGGGCAGAAGCCACTCCACAGGAGACCTCATCGATCCATCTCCATCCCCCGCCTTGCTTCACGCCCTGCTATCATCCCCCGGGTGCCTTTCCCTGCGCGTGATTATTCCATTCTTGCCTGTCCCTTAGTCAACGATCACGAAGTCGGAGATTCCCGTTCGCAGTTGGGAGGGCTAAGACGTTCGGCAGAAGAATGAAACTACCATCCGGCATCAAACTCTTGGCTGAGATTGAGGGGTATGGCAATCCGCTTGAGGACAACGATCGGTGCGATGTGGTTCTCAAGTTCTACCGGAATCAAGGAGAACCCTTACTCATGAGGACCGCGCTTACGGAGCCGATTCCGTATGTGACAGATGGAGAGCATGGACTTCAGATCGGTTGGGAAGCTCCTCCAATGACCGAAAGCCATGTCGTGATTGCCCGCAATCTCGCCGTTTCCCGGGGTGCGGACATTCTGCCTGGCATCTACTACACCCTGTTGGGTATGCGCACCGGTGGGTTCCGGCACGTCGCGATCCCGCCCCATCTCTATGCGCATTCGATGCATGAGATCCACGGCATTGACCGCGAATCCGTCATCAAGCTAGAGTGCTTCGTAACTGCTAGACGATAATCAGGGATGGGGTCAGTCCTCGCATCGAAACATTTCTCGAAAAACGTCTGAGATCACTCGGCACGCTCCACCTCTAGAAGGCCCGAAACGCCTTCCCTCAACCCTCCCACAAGCCCGACTCGAATTGACACGACCCTCGCCGGCGGTCTTCGTGGGGCGTGGCGAAACGCTCGGTCATCGCTGTCCCGCTCGCACTGGTGCTACTCCTCGGTGCAATCGTCGCCGTTCTCCCAAGGCATCGATCCAACGAATCGGGATCCGCACCGCCATCCACCCCGGTAGCGAAGTCGCCGCCAACCTCGAATCGATCTGCCGTCGTGCCAGGTTTCGATTGGCCGAAGATCGCGGCGGGGATGCAAGAGCCGCACCCGGATGGCCGGATACCGGACAGCAGCATCTATGGCCAGTTCCTGGAATCGGTCCATGAAATGGACGCGCAAGCGCTCCTTGCCGCCTGGGACAGCCTCCAGACAGCACGTCTGTCACCCCCCGAACGGCAACGGTTGCGGTCCACCTTGGTGGAAGCCTTGCTCAAGAAGGATGCGGAGCTAGCCCTGAACCAATTCGCGACCCACGCAGCCGACCTTCGCGATCCGATGGCGCCGCAACTGTTCGGTGGCTTCCGCAGATGGGCAGTAACGTCGCCCTCCAAGGCTGCCTTCTGGCTCGACCAGAACATCGCCGCGGGAAACTTCAGCGACCCACAAGCCGCTGACCCCGCAGCCCCTGCCAAGATTCGCCTGAACTACGAGCGCGAGTTGATCCGGGTCATGATCGGGCTTGGACAAGACCAAGCCGCGCTCCGCATGGAAACCGTCCCGCCCGCCCTGCGAGCCGACGTTCTCAAGGGGATGGATCCAGCCCGGAACCAAAGCACCTACGCCCAGCTGATTCGCAAATACCTGGAGCCAAGGGATCAGGAGCAAGAGTTCATCCGCATGGCCAAGACCGCCGCTTACCAAGGCGGAAAACCCGGCGTGGCTGCCTTGCTCGATCTCATCCACGCCTCGCCCGCGGAACGTGAGCGGATCCTCCGCGAGACCGCGGATTTTAATCCCGGCGTCATTCGAAAAGAAAAGAGCTCTCCGTCAGATTAGCTGACGCGTCTTAGGGGTCAGTTGCCCCGCCATGAGACCAAGAGCGGGCGCTTGATCCGCGCCATCGGTGTTTCCCTCCAGCCATGCGATGGCGGTGGCTGCGGAGGACTGCACCCAGCGCCCGGCCATCTCCTAGAAGGCTCCCGACAGCCTCGGGACCGAGGTAAGATTTCCGCCCATGCCGTTGATGAAATCGGCAAGCGGCGGTCTCATGGAATGCTGCTGGCCGCTCATCAGCAGTTTTTCCCGATCCCTCGCCTCGGGCAACTGCGCTGCGATCTCATTGAGGCCGGTGATGTCGCTGCCATTCCCAAATGCGGCATTCATGGCTCTGGATTCCGCCACACTCCGATAATCCGATATATAGGCATTCCGGATTATCGGAGTCCTCTCGGTCCATATTCAGGAATGGCGCGGAGGTTCACGCGCCCGCCTAAGTTCGCCATAACTTCGCCTGCATTTCCGGAAACCGCGGGACAACTCTGTTTCACCCGCCAAACCCTTGGTGCGACAAGGTTTTCCCGACTTCTGCCGTCGCATGAAAAGGTCATTGCAAGGGCTTTGTTGGAACCTCATGAAATCATGGTTTGACCACGTCTGTATCCGTGGTGCCCCTCGAACCCAACCCACTCAGAACCCAACCCATGAAATCCAGTCTCTCCCCATTCAACAACACCCGCGGAGCCGCTCTATCTCTCAGCAGCTTCGCGGCATTGGTCCACATGGCTGCGGCCGTGCCGACGACCTCCTACAACACCGGCAGCCTTGGCAAACTCGCCGATGGAGCGAGCACCACGGGCGTGGTGGTGGACCAGCCCGGTGCGATCGCCGCCTATCAGGACTTCTCATCGAGCTACTCGCTGGGCGACCGCACCGAAATCCCTTTCCGGCCCGAACTCAATCCCGCGTCCGGCAGCCCGTTCACGATCGAGTTCTGGGCGAAGCCCACGGCGAGCGACAACGCCGATGCCCCGATCGGCAACCGACTCGGCGGAAATGTGAACCGGTCGGGCTGGGTTTTCTTCCAGCGCGCCACGGGCTGGAACTTGCGGATGTACAACGGCAACGGCACCACAAACGGCTGGGACATCACGGGTGGCCCGGCACCGTTGAACGAGTGGACGCACGTGGTTGCGGTTTGGTCGGGCACCGAAGCGAAATTGTTCGTCAACGGCGCCGATACGGCCGCCACGAACAGTGGACCCGGCGGCTACAACGCGAACACCACCGAGGCATTCCGCGTGGGTGCGCTGATCGACGGTGACAATGGTTACGCCGGCGCGGTCGATGACGTGGCTTTCTATTCCTCGGCCCTGACGCCCACCCAGATCAGCAATCACTACACCACGGCCTCCAGCACCGTGTCTGGAGCCTATAGCTCGATGGTGCTGGCAGACGGAGCCGTCCTTTATCTCCAGCAGAATCCACCGGCGGCGAAGCTGGAGGTGACGAGCTTCTTGCCGCTTGCGACCAAGGTGACCTTCACCGGCATCCTCGCCCAGTCGACGGATCTGACGACTTGGACCGACCTGACGACCGCCACCAGCCCCTACACGCCTTCCTCACCGCAGCCGGGCAAGCTGTTCTTCCGCGCTCACCGCTGAAGGACTGACACGTTCTCATTCCCACGCAATGGCCCTCCCTATGGAGGGCCATTGCCATTTCAACTCAAAGGACCAAGCTTCTGGACTCAGAATAATTCACCCTGAGTCGGGGGGATCGGATTGCGCGCCCCTTCCTTACTTTGCCTTTTATCCCTTGGATTCGGCACCCCGCTCTCCACTTGGAAGAGTCCGTCAGGACGATGGAAATCCGGCAGGGCATCGCCGTTCAGCCATGGGTCGATCTCACGGTCGAGCAAGGCGACCAGACAGCGGTCGTGCCCGGTGGCAGCCACCTCGGCATTCGGTTCGGTGGTCAGCATCGTGTGGCAGAAGCCGAAGTCCGGACTCTCCTCCCACAAGCCAGCCACGAAGAACAGGTCTCCACCCATGTGGAAGCGATGCGTCTTCATCACGCCGCCTGGATAAGCCCACTCGTAGAAGTCCGAGACCGGAATAATGCAACGACGATGGAGGTAGGCATCCCGCCACATGGGCTCCTCCATCTTCTCGCACTTCGCGTTCACCACCGGCTTCGCGGCAGTCTTGCCCTTGCCGTCCTTGCGCCTGAAGGAGCGACGAAATCCCCAGCTCATGGTTACCACTTCCCGCTCACCCGTGATGACCGGTAGCGGCATCGTCGGCTCGACGCCCTTCTCATCCATGGCGTCGAAGGCGGCGATCAATTTCTCCACCAAGTCCTTGGCGACGTTGCCGTGCCGGACGGCCTTCTTCAAGCGACTGTGGTGGTAGGTGCACATGGAGGCGAAATCCCAAGAACCAAACGACCCCGGACTCTCGCAGATTCTTCCAGGTCAATCAAGGGGAGCGCCACTGACCGCCTAAGGGTGAACAGATTGCTGCCTGCACGGTCCATCTTGCCGGATCATCACTAAATACAACACAATCCGAATGACTATCTGAACACCTCACTTTCGTACAATTCCAACTAACTCACTTCGTTGTCTAAGGTTCGCGACAACCGACAAACCCTCACGAAACCCGTCGCGCTCCGCACCGCTAACTCTCGACCTCCCCGGCGAAGTCCGATCCCCCGCACAATTCGAGGCCCGTTGATTCCCTCAGGCGGCAGATCACCAAGGAACAACGGCTTCGTGAAAAATCATTTCGTCGAAACCAACCGCAATCCGGAGACCCTCGCGGACCCGAAGCAGCTCTGACCCCTTGATCACCCTTTCCATTTGCGGCCGGACACCCACAGCAATCTAACATCTCGAACTTTCGCGTCCGCCATGAAGGCACCGTCCAGCCCCGCGCTGCTTGGCTTCATCCTGTTAGGTCTTGCCGGAGTCTTTGTCGTGTCCACTCGTCATGACCGGGCTCCCGGCCGAGGCGATTCACAGGCTTCCGCCGGACACCGGCATCCCGAGATACCGACACCGGATCCCACGCCGGCGAACTCGAGTACCAGCATCAAGCAATCACAAGAAGAGAAGCCTCCATTGTTGCTCACGGAGGAAGGCCTCGCCGATTTTTCCAATTATGATCGAAACGGCGATGGCGATCCCGAGATCAACGCCTTCCTCGATGTCTACCGGCGCTTGGACTCTAGCGCGAGCAGGATCGACATGCTCGAGAACATCCGGACCTTCGACACGCTCGATGAGCCGCAACTGAACGACTTGCTCATCGACCAAGCCGCCCGTTCCGAAGATGCGGAAATTCGCAGGGCGGCCAGGGAAGCCCTGTTCGAACATGGCGGTGCGAAGGCTCATGAAGCGCTCGCGGCCTATCTGGAATCGGAGACCCGCGCCGCCGATCGACAGAAACTGGAAAAGCTCCTCGGGGACCTGCAGCGCCCCTCCCTGAGTCAGGTCAGATCTCGTTCAAAGAACCCTACGACAGTCCCATCTCCCCCCGGAACCAACAACTGAGCCAATGAAACCAACCATCAAAGCGGCACTTGCCGCCGTCATCGTGCCGCTCCTGACCGTTTCTGCCAACGCGCAGAACGACGTCGCACGAAACAATTACAAGGTGAAGATCAACGCGAGTGCGCAACTTCAAACCTCGGTCAATGACACCACCCCCGTCAAGGTTGGCACCAGCGACGTGATTGCCGGCCTGCTGGATGCCCTTGGAGGCGCGAAGCCCGCGGGAACCACGTCCTCGCAGTGCGACATCATCGCCCACTACGCAAACAACGAGGACATCATCGACAACGTGGAATACTACCTCGTCCGCACCCGCGGTCCTCAGGGTGGCCGTTTCAAGGTGCGCATCGATCCCTTCTTCTTCGACACCACCGGGGGAGACACCGTGTTCAAGCGCACGTTCAGCGCCAACAACACGACCGTGAAGGCCACCTTCTGGGATGCCAACACCCTGGCGACCTTCAACGCGGGTGACGTGACCCTGCAGGGCCGCGGTCTCACCACGGGCAATGTCACCATCAAGGACGTCGGCACCCTCAATGCCCGTCTCAACCAAGCGAACGCTAACTTCGACGGCTTCATCAGCGGTGACGTGGACGGCGACGATGCCGTGGGCTCGTTGTCGATCAACTTCGGAAGCTCGCTGAGCAACGACGTCTTCGATGACCTGCCGTCGATCCTCTTCCCTTCCATCTAGTCCGAAGCCCTGCGATCTTCGAGATTCACGGCAATCCGCGCACGGCGCAGATTGCCGTCTTCTTTTGTCAACCGGTCGCCGCCTCCTGCCACAGGACTTTTGCCCTTGTCTCCCGATGCACTGCCCGTTGATTTCAGCCATGCAGCGGATGTGGCCTCGACCGATCTTTTTTCTCCTCCAGTGCATGGCGCTGTCAGGGACAGCCTGGACTCTCACCGGGCGAGCCATGGCGGACGAAACCCAAAAGATCGCTCCCGGCGGCCCCCTCGAAGCGACCGCCAGCCGCGGGGTGACGGCGCGCGATCCATCCACCATCATCCGCGAGGGAAATACCTTCTGGTGTTTTTTCACTGGCCGGGGCGTGCCATCGCTGCATTCGAAGGATCTCGTCACTTGGGAGCGCGGTCCACGCGTCTTCGACAAGGCGCCAGAGTGGATCACGAGGGAGGTGCCGAAGAACGACGGCGTCTACTGGGCACCGGACCTGATGAAGGTGGGCGGGCAATATCTGCTCTACTACTCGGTCTCCAGCTTCGGCGCGATGCACTCAGCGATCGGCCTTGCGACAAACCCCACCCTCGATCCCAAGAACCCCGCTTTCAAATGGACCGATCACGGGCCGGTCGTCCAGTCGTACGATGGCGGCGACTTCAACACCATCGATCCCTCCGTCTTTCTCGATGACGATGGCAAGCTTTGGTTATCCTTCGGTTCACAGTGGAGCGGCCTGAAGCTGGTGGAACTCGATCCCAAGACCGGCAAACGCTTGAAGCAGGACGAGCCAATGACACCGATCGCCGCAGGCCAATCGATCGAGGCTCCGTGGATCTACAAGCGGAAGGGCTTCTATTACCTCTTCCTGAATCGCGGAAATTGCTGTGCGGGCGTGAACAGCACCTATCACATCAAGGTCGGCCGCAGTGAAGACATCAAGGGTCCCTATGTCGCCAAGGACGGCTCGCTGATGATCGACGGCGGCGGCACCATGGTTCTCGACTTCAAGATCGGTCCCCTCACCGGCCCCGGCCATGCCGGCATCATCGAAAAGGACGGCAAGAGCTGGTTCAGTTGCCACTTCGAAGCGGACGATCGCATGGATGGCAAAGCCACCCTCGGCGTGATGCCGATCCAGTGGAGCGAAGACGGCTGGCCTGAAGTCCTCCCGCCGGACAAGGCGAAGTAGGAGCCACGATTTCGCATTGCGCTCCAGCGGGGACTGGCGAGTAGCTTTTGTCCCATGCCGGAATGTGCGGTCGATCAGGTCAAGGAACGTCTCGATACGCTCTACCGTGAGGAGTCCGGCCGCATTCTCGCGACGCTCATCCGCCTCCTCGGCGACTTCGATCTGGCCGAGGACGTCATGCAGGACGCCTTTGCTGCGGCGCTGCAACGCTGGCCGCAGGATGGCGTGCCGGAGAATCCCCGCTCGTGGTTGGTTTCCACCGGACGCTTCAAGGCGATCGATGCCATCCGCCGTCGCGAGCGATTTGATGCCGCGCAGGAGACGATCGTGGAGGAACTCGGCTTGGAACCTCGCGATACCGAGCCCGAGGCCGACGAAAGCGTCGAGGACGATCGCTTGCGCCTGATCTTCACCTGCTGCCATCCCGTGCTGGCGCCGGAGGGCAGAGCTGCACTGACCTTGCGCGAGGTTTGCGGCCTGACGACCGAGGAGATCGCACGGGCCTTTCTAACAACTCCGGCAACTCTCGCCCAGCGCATCGTCCGCGCGAAGGCGAAGATCCGCGACGCGCGAATTCCCTATCAAGTCCCTCCCGCAGAGGAATTGCCGGAACGTCTGGCAACGGTGCTGCAGGTGGTCTATCTGGTTTTCAACGAGGGCTACTATGCCTCCTCGGGAAGCTCGCTGACCCGCGCGGATCTATCAGGAGAGGCAATCCGGCTCGGACGCCTGCTGCTGGAGCTGCTACCGGAGCCGGAGGTGATGGGCCTGCTCGCCTTGATGCTCTTGCAGGAATCCCGTCGCGCCGCCCGGGCCACATCCGAGGGTGAGCTGATCTTGTTAGAAGATCAGGACCGCTCGCTGTGGAACCACGGGCAGATCGCGGAAGGCGTGGCACTGGTCGAGCGGGCCCTCGTCTCGCGGCGCTTCGGTCCTTACACACTGCAGGCGGCGATTGCCGCGGTGCATGCCGAGGCGGCCGATGCCGCCTCCACCGATTGGCCGCAGATCGTCGCTCTCTACAATCTGCTGTCGCGGGCGGAACCCTCGACGGTCATCGAACTCAACCGTGCTGTGGCGGTGGCGATGCGCGACGGTCCGGAGGCGGGACTGAACTTGATCGACGCCATTCTCGCGCGCGACGAGTTGACGGACTACCATTTCGCACACGCGGCACGGGCGGATCTCTGCCGCCGGCTGGGACGGACCGCGGATGCCCGCGAATCCTACGAACGAGCCCTAACGCTGACGCGGCAGGAGCCGGAACGGCGGTTCCTCAAAAAGCGGCTACAAGAATTGGACGAAAATTTTTGAGGGCCCTGTCGAATTCCGGATGCCCCGTTCGACTATGTAATGAACCGTCTCCCTTTACGACGGCTACAAACCAACCACTACCGAACGATGAAATTCCTGATGCTGATGATCCCCCATGGTTACCAGCCTGGCACTCCGCCCGCGGAGCGCATCGATGAGGGCACTACCCTGCAACTCGAAGACCTCGATAAGATGGGGAAATTCAACGACGAATTCGCGAAGGCCGCCAAGATCCTGGACATCGACGGACTGCGTCCCCTCTCCGCGGGCGCACGCGTCACCTTCGATACCGGGAAACCCGTCCTGACCGACGGTCCCTTCATCGAATCGAAGGAAGTGATCGGCGGCTACTGGATCTTCGAAATCGGATCGCGCGAAGAAGCCCTCGAGTGGGCCCGGCGCGTGCCCGCCGAGCCCGGCGATGTGATCGAGCTGCGCCCGATCTGGGACATCTCGGAGCTTGAAGGCCAAAAGTAAGCGCCCTTTTCCCCATCAACCCTCTATTCCACCTCTTCCCTTTCCCACCATGAAATACATCTGCCTTGGCTACATCGATCCCAACAAACTCCCGAACCTCTCGGAAACCGAACTCCACTCGATGGTCGACGAGTGCTTCACCTACGACGACGAGCTTCGAGCGAAAGGTCACTTCGCAGGCGGCGAAGCGCTGCAACCGCCACAAACAGCCGCGACCCTGCGCTGGGAGAATGGCAAGGTCGCCATCACCGATGGGCCCTACGCCGAGACCAAGGAGCAGATCGGCGGCATCCTCATTTTGGAAGCCCACGACCTGAACCACGCGATCCAAATCATGTCGAAGCATCCCGGCGTGAAGGCGGGCCCGTTCGAAATCCGCCCCGCCGCCGACCTCAGCGAAATGATTCGCGAAAGCGAGCAGCGTCGCGCCGGAAACAAGTAAGATCGTCTAACCCACAAGCAACACGACCATGTCCAAGCTACGCGTGAATTGCTTTGCAATGTCTCTCGATGGATTCGGCGCGGGGCCGGATCAAAGCATCGATCACCCCTTGGGAATCGGCGGTATGAACCTTCACGATTGGTTCATCCCCACGCGGACTTTCCAGAAGATGCAGGGGGCAGATGGCGGGACCACCGGCGTGGATAATGATTTCGCCGAGCGCGGGATGGAGGGCATCGGCGCGTGGATCCTCGGCCGAAACATGTTCGGGCCGATCCGCGGCGACTGGCCGGATGATCAGTGGAAGGGGTGGTGGGGCGAGGAGCCGCCGTATCACACGCCGGTCTTCGTGCTCACTCACCATCCGCGCAAATCGATCCAGATGGAAGGCGGCACCGTTTTCCACTTCGTTACCGAGGGCATTCACGCCGCGCTGGAACGCGCCAAGGTAGCTGCGGGCGAGCTGGATGTGCGCATTGGCGGCGGAGCGGAGACCATCCGGCAGTATCTAAAGGCGGGCTTGATCGACCGGTTGCACATCGCAATCGCGCCGACCATCCTCGGCAGCGGGGAGCCACTTTTCGCAGGCATCGATCTCCTGAAGCTGGGATACAAATGCACCCAGCACGTCACCAGCCCGGGTGCCATGCATCTCGTGCTGATAAAGGAGTGACTCCACACGCCCGGCGGACGGGCCGCGAAAATTTTTCGCGATCCTGTCCTCGCCGCCGTCGCCCATTCGTTATTGTATCGAAACAAACCTCATTTCCCATCCCTACCATGAGCCTCGAATTGACTGCCCCGCTCCAAGTGACCGGCCACCTGCTGCTTTTCCGCAAAACCGATTGGGCTGAGCAGGGCCTTTCCGAAGACGAAATCCGCAACGTCATGGACCGCATCAACGCGTGGTTCGATCAACTGACCGCCAGCGGCAAGATGCTAGGTGCGCAACCGCTGATGGAACAAAGTGTCGTGATCACCGGCGAAGGTGGTGGCACTGTGACCGACGGCCCCTTTGTCGAGGCCAAGGAAGCGGTCGGCGGCTACGTGCTGCTCTCGGTGACTGACTTCGATGAGGCAGTGGCGATCGCCCGGTCCAATCCCATGCACGATTACGGCCTGACCACCGAAGTGCGCCCGACGGCCAACACCTGCCCACATCTGCTCCGCGTCCTCGCCAACTCGACAAAAGCACCGGCAGGGCTGCAGGCCGTTTGAATTTGATTGGCGGTATCACCGGGATGCCGAAGCTGAGCAGCGATGGCATCCCGCCCCAATCTCCTGCTCTTCCTGCTGATCCTCCCATGGATTGCGTGGTCCGCTTGGCGGCCCTACGACCGGCTGACGTGGTGGCTGGAGGTGACACCGGTTTTCGTCGGCTTCATCGCACTGGCAATCGCGGCGCGGAGAGGCTGGCGCTTCTCCTCCTTCGTGCTCGTGTGGCTCGGCTTGCACATGGTGCTACTTCTGGTCGGAGGCCACCACACCTACGCGCTGTCGCCGCCCGGCGAATGGATGAAGGAGTGGTTCGGCTTCACCCGGAATCACTACGACCGCATCGGCCACCTGTTCCAAGGGATCGTCCCCGCGCTGGTCACCCGCGAGATCCTGCTTCGCAATCAGGTCTATGCGCGACGAGGTTGGCTGAACTTCACCGTGATCTCCTTCTGCCTCGCGTTCAGCGCATGCTACGAGCTTGTGGAATGGGCCGCAGCCCTGATCTCGGCAGAGGCAGCTGAGTCTTTTCTCGGTACGCAGGGCGATTCGTGGGACACGCAAATGGACATGTTCCTTGCAGGCATCGGCTCACTGGTTTCCTTGTTTCTCCTCAAGCCTCTCCACGACAGATCCATCGCGAAACTCCATGGCCATTGAAATCGAACGCAAGTTTCTGGTCACTTCCGACGCTTGGCGTGACGGGCCTCCCGGCGTGCGGATTTGCCAAGGCTACCTGACCCGTGATGCCGCGCGCACGGTGCGGGTTCGCCTCGCCGGGGAGAAGGCCTTTCTCACGATCAAAGGAGGCACCGCCGGCATCTCCCGACAGGAATTCGAATACGCCATTCCACCTGACGAAGCGCGGGCGCTACTCGATCTCTGCCTGCCACCACTGCTCGACAAGATCCGTCACGAGCGCAACCACGGCGGACACGTGTGGGAGGTCGATGAGTTTCTCGGAGCGAATGCCGGACTCGTCGTCGCTGAGATCGAACTCACCAATGCCGACGAAGCCTTCGAGCGCCCGGCGTGGCTGGGGCGCGAGGTGTCGGACGATTCTCGCTACTTCAATGCCTGCCTCGCCGAACGGCCATGGCCGGAGTGGCGGGATTGAGCGTCAGGCCTGACTCCTACTCATCGAGCAATCGTAACTTGAAAGCGGTGGCTTGCCCAGGTGGCAGGGTAGCGAGCCACGCCTTCGCGGCATCCTCGGGGCGTCTTCGAGGAGAGACACGCGGGGGAAAGTCCTACCAAAGTCCTAGCAGATTCAGCCTGGACACGACGGTTCTCCGACCGTGGTCCTATGGTCGGATCTCCGCCCTTCCCTCATGGTCGACGACGTAACGCGAGCATCACAATTCCTGTGGGCCCGTCCGTCTCCCGCCATGAAAACCAACTTTTCTCCTCGTCGCTCCGCGACATCGCTGCTGTTCGCCGCGCTGGCCTGTGCTTGTGCGGCGATCTCAAGTGCCGCGACCTTCACGGTCACCAACAATAATAACAGTGGTGCCGGCTCGCTGCGCCAGGCGATGCTCGATTCCAATGCCACACCCTTCGGCCAATTCGAAGGCTCTCATACGATCAACTTCAGCATCGGCAGCGGAGCCAAAACGATCACCCTACTTTCCGCGCTGCCGACGATCACACGGGAAGTATCCATCGACGCCAGCAGCCAACCCGGATTCAGCGGTTCGCCGCTAATCGAGCTCAACGGGACATCGGCGGGAGCCACGGCGAATGGCTTCGTGATCGCCAATTCCACCGCAACGCTGCGCGGATTCATCATCAACCGCTTCGCCGGTGACGGCATACGCATCGACTGCCCACAGGCCGAAGAAGATGACGGGGTCAGAGTCTACGGTTGCTGGATCGGCACCAATGCCTTCGGGAACTTCGCGGCTGGCAACGGCGGCCACGGCGTCAACATCATCGCCTCCCGTGCCGGCGCCTATAATGAGATCGGCGAAGTCGGAGCCAACAACCGCAATGTGATCTCCGGCAATGATGGTGATGGCATCCACGTGGCACCCGACGTCCGGGGTGCCGTGTTCCTGATGAACAACTTCATTGGCGTCGGCCAGGACGGCTACAGCAACGTGGGAAATTCCGGTGACGGCATTGTCGCGGCTCCCTACAGCTACACTTGGGTCGACGCCTACTGGTATTCGGATGGCTGGTACTACAGCTACACCTACTATGGCATGTACATCGGCTACAAGGCGCACGGCACCGGCAACGTGATCTCCTTTAACGGTGGCAATGGCATCACCATCCCGGCGAGTGCCGACCAATCCGGCGACTATGTGCCGATCCGGCGCAACATGATCGGCACCGATGTCAACGGCACGATCGACTGCGGCAATATCGGCCATGGCATCTCGGTCGGGAATGGGACCGCCTGCATGATCGGCGGCGACACCTGCGGGAACACCATCTCCGGCAACGGTTTCAACGGCATCGATTTCCACGGAAGCGCCGCTTCGCTGAGCGACAACTACATCGGGACCAACACCATCGGCGGCAACCTCGGCAACGGCCTTCACGGCGCAAGATTCACCGATGTCCGCCACGTGAGCATCCAGGATTGCACGGTCGGCAAGAATCTCTTGCGCGGAATATCCATCGAGGGCGTCACCGACGACTGGGAACTGTCCGGCAATCGGGTTGGCACCAACACAGTAGGCACAAATCTGGGCAATGGCTCCGACGGGATCTACATCGCGGCTTTCGATCCGAACAGCAGCCACTCCAGCTTCTATGGATCCGGCGGCTATGTCGGACCTAACACCGAACTCGCGCTCCCCGGCAACAAGGTGGCATTCAATGGCGGCGACGGGCTGCGCATCGTCTCCCCTACCTCCTTCTGCGGCGCCATGGGCAACGAATTCTGGAGCAACGTGGGGCAATCCATCGATCTCGGAAACAACGGCGTGAACGCCAATGACGCCGGTGACAGCGACAGCGGCCCGAATGAACTGCAGAACTTCCCGGTCATCTCCTTCGCTACTCCCGCGCGGGTAGTCGGCACAATTCAGTCGAAGCCGAACATGGTGTATGCGATCGGCGTTTACGCCGCCGAACCGGAAGCGGGTGGCTACGGCGAAGGCAAGACCTTGCTGGGCACCGCCTATGCCAACACCGACGCGAATGGAGATGCCACCTGGGTGCTGGCAGGACTCAACCTGACTCCCGGGACGCAGGTCACCACCCTCGCAGGGGCGGCTTACAGCATCGGCGCAAACGGCAGCCACTGGGGGACCATGCCTACCACCTCGGAATTCTCTTTCAATGCCAACGTGGCTGCTTCCGATACCGGTGACTTCGGACTGTCGGTGGCCAGCGTCAATGTCACGGAAGGCACGCCCTCGGTCACCCTCACGGTGAACCGCACGGGCGGCTCCACCGGCTCCGTCTCGGTGGCCTATGCCATCACCGGCACCACGGCGACTGCGGGCTCCGACTATCTCGGAACCGGCGGAACCTTGAATTTCCAAAGCGGCCAAACCAGCCGCACCATCACCGTGCCAATCACCAACGACACGACCGACGAGTCGGATGAAACGCTCAAGGTCAAGCTGTCGAACCCCATGGGTGGCCCGCAGGTCACCGGCACCGCCGAAACCATCATCACCATCGTCGACAACGACAATCCACCTGTGATCTCGATCAACGATGTTTCCCAGGCAGAAGGCAACTCGGGCACCACGACCATGAGCTTCACGGTCAGCCTGTCCTCGGCCAGCTCCTTTCCGATCACCGTGAACTGGGCCACCGCCGACGGCACCGCCACCTCGGGCATCGACTACGCCCCGGCGAATGGCAGCCTTACTTTCGCTCCCGGCGACACCCAGAAAACCGTTAACGTCAATGTAACCGGCGACGCCATCACTGAAACAAACGAGACCTTCATCGTCACCCTGTCGTCTCCGAGCAATGCCAGCCTCGGCGACAGCAGCGGCACCGGCACCATCCTCGACGATGACTATGCCGGCGACCTTCAATTCGGCGCGGCCACGTATTCGGTGAACGAAGCGGCCGAGTCGAAGTCGATCATCGTCACCCGTAGCGGCGGCACGGCCGGCACGGTGACGATCCACTACCAAATCACCGGCGGCACCGCTGCGGTCGGCGATGACTACACGTCCTACAACACCTCTGGCACCCTTACCTTCCTCCACGGCGAAACGGCCAAGCAAATCACCCTCAGCCTGCTGCCGGATGATTTCGTCGAAGGCAATGAGACGGTCGTGATGATCTTGAACTCGCCCACCGGCGGCGCAGCGCTGGGCACGCAGTCCTCGACCACCCTGACGATCGTCGATGACGACTTCACCGGCTCGATCAGCGGCCGGGTCATGCAGGAAGACGGTGCCGGACTCCAAGGCGTGACCGTGACCCTCGGCGGAAATACCAATCAAACCGTGATCACCGATTGGATGGGCTACTACGCCTTCGCCGAACTCACCCTCGGCGGCAATTTTACGGTTACCGCGAGCTGCGCGGGAAAATCGTTCACGCCGGCGAACCACGCCTACCCCAATCTCAGCAATGCGATGCTGGACCAAAACTTCACCGCCGGCGAGCTGGTCGATCCCGAACTTCAGATCGCCCGCAATCCCAACGGCACCATGACCCTCAAGTGGAAAAGCGCGGCCAACGGCTGGACCTTGCAATCGAGCCCGGACATGAGCGCTGGTTCCTGGACACCGCTTCAAATGAAGGCCGCGATTGGCGACACATGGACCACCGTGACCTTCACCCCGGCACAGCCCAGGATGTTCTTTCGAATGGTTACTCCCTGATCTGATCGAATTCGTGTGAGAATCCCACCTCCGGACAGCGCCCAGTCTGCGCTTTCCGGAGTTCGTGTGATGGAGGTAGGCCGAAAAATCAGTCTCGAACCTCACTCCCCTGCCAACCGCTTCTCAAGCGCCGCGGCCTTCTCAGGAGGTAGCGTGGCGAGCCTAGCCTTTGCCGCATTGGTGGTCCGATAATCTTCCATGAGATGCTTGATCTGCTTCATGGGTGCGGTGCGTGTCCCGCAGCAGCAGCACTGCACCGGCGCGCTCTTCAAGACTCTGCAAGGAGCGGCTGAGCGTCGGCTGGGTGATTTTCAGGCGACGAGCACCGGCCGAGATACTGCCGGCCTCAACGATGGCGACGAACGCACGCAGCAGGGAGAGATCGTCGAAGGCGCTCATACACTCCGTGCATAGCCGTAATGCAAACCGGTGGCTACCGCAAAACGAAAACCGGTGGGATGCTGGCAGCGTTATGAATTCAAACGCTTCCACCACCAACGGTTCTCCTCTCA
>Ga0307406_10000727_pt1 | contig 18546 bp, 16 predicted proteins | sample 322Cmetagenome_3_FD_203706 | JGI IMG/M metagenome (GOLD analysis project Ga0307406, IMG submission 203706) | Maize rhizosphere microbial communities from greenhouse at UC Davis, California, United States - 322HYB-C-2 | ecosystem: Host-associated > Plants > Roots > Rhizosphere > Soil | place...
GAGTGCGAGAGCCATCGCGATCCAGGTAATCGTTTACTCCACTCTCGACGTCAACGATCAAAGGGACCTCGACGCGTATGAGGTTGAGTTGGCGGCAAAGATTATCTTCGATGTACCGCTTAACGATTGTGATCGCCTGCTGCGTGTCCTTTGGACTGAGCAAAGAGTTGTAATCCTGAGGTAGAACTTTCTCCAACTCCTCGTAATTACCAATCCCTGGGCCGGCGAGATCGGCTTGCTTGCTCACCATGGTACTCATTTCTTTTCACCTCTCAGTTATTATTGGTATGAAGAGACACGACTGGTTCTAAACAGATTTGCCTCGAGTGCCTCTGCTCGCAAGACTGCAAAGTTGTCCTCAATGAGAGTGCAAACGACATGCCGGGTAGGCTGCCAACAAATGCTCGCAGTCACACTAGTTTAGGCGTGCGTTTCTGTGGAAGGTTGCGCTCTTTTTGCGAGAAAACGCGCACGGGCTTCATGAGCCACTGGGGTGCATCAGTTCGGCTGTCTGACGAAGGACACAGCAAGTTGTTGCTTGTTGCGGTAAGAGGGAACGCTGCGGCCAGCTTTTGATTTGCCGGATTTGCGGACCAGGCCCGCTATGATGCCCGCATCGTAATCAATCGAATGCGGACACCAAACGGACATGGGATCAAAACTTGGTGCCCGCTAGTAGATTCGAACTACTGACCCCTCGCGTGTGAAGCGAGAACTCTACCACTGAGCTAAGCGGGCCTTTAGAATAAATAGTTTACAGCAATATTTGGACCAACGAATTGAAGGAAATCATGCTGTAAATGCGGCCATCTTAAACTATGAATGCCCGCTTGCGCCAGCAATAGGCACTCCCTAGGGCCAAAGCTGTGTTTTGGGTATTGAACATTTGTCGATACATCGCATCACCTGACGGCGACGTTCACACGCGGACATTTTTGCGATCCTCTTTGAAGCTGGCTATTTTGTTCATGCTCCCGTAGCTCAGCCGCATAGAGCGTTCGGCTCCTAAGCGGAAAGTCCGGGCGTTGAAACCGCGCGGGGGCACCCACTTTTCTGCGCAATTCGGAACCTCACCCCCTCGTTGCACTCTTTGGGCAATTTTGATTGGTGTCTGTGGCACCCCATCAAATCGGTATATACCCTGAACACCACATTTTTATTCGAGAGATGCCACGATTTCGCAACCCATGGCAACTCGAACAGCAGAAGAATGTCGCATCCCCATCCCTCGGTGTCACAACCCCTGGCTTTTTCCGACGAATCTGGAGGTCTGTGAGAATGAATCCGTCTCGGCTACTCGCTATTGCAATCGTTTCGTCACTTCTACTAGCGTTGCTCGTGTTGCTGTCAGCAACTCCCGAAAAGGCCCTAGCCGATAACAACGCGTTCACGTTTCAGGGGCAGTACACGGCTCCCGCTTGCGGACCTCGACACGACTTTGTGATTGGGCCGAACACCCGAACGATCGACGTCGTTGCCTCGACCGTTCCCGTCAACGACATCGTTCTGAAGTTGTACTACGGAGGTCAGGTCATCTCTCAGCAGGATACCGGCACAAGCCCGGAACCCATTCACTACGGAACCGGCAGTAATCTCGCGGCCGGCACGTATCAGGTGGAAGTCTGTCCATTCGGTGGGCAAGCGGTGCTGACGCCCTCCGACTATGCTGGTGTAATCACCGTTACTGAGGCGCCGGTTCCCGGAACTACGCCCCCAGCGACCAACCCGATAGTCCTGCCACCGGCGCCGATCGACTCCGGACCCGTCCCGCGCTACCAGAGCCACACGCCCACCGCTGCTCAGATCAAAGCCGGCATGACAAAGAACTCGCAGGACGAACCGAACATCGGCGTAAACTGGAGTAGTGGAGCAGTGATGTTGCAGGCACTGATGCAAACACTGCGAGTGCAGTTTGATGATCAGGCATGCCCGCAGACGCCGCCTACGACTTGGAAAGACGTAACACCCGTCACGTCGCAGGAAGGGTTCGACCCGATTCTCTTCACGGACCACGCGACGAATCGCACGTTTGTCACGCATCTGCTGCTCGATCCTGCTGCGAACGCTTCATCTTTAACCGATAATGACGGGACTAACTGGATTCCGAGTCAGGGCGCAGGCTTTGGTTCGGGTTTCGATCACCAGACACTCGGAGGAGGTCCATTCCACGATCCAGTTCCACCGCTTCCGGGCTACAAAAACGCCGTCTATTACTGCTCACAGGAGGTCGCGTTCGCTAACTGCGCTCTGAGTATCGACGGTGGGCTGACATTCGGGCCGGCCGTGCCGATCTATACCCTCGTGTCGCCCGATACCGCCACGTTGGGTCAGTGCGAAGGTCTTCACGGTCATGTGAAAGTCGGTCCCGATGGCACGGTCTATGTTCCTAACGCGGCCTGCGTTGGACCAGTCAACCCGAAAGAAAACGGCTTCGCTCTCTCCGAAGACAACGGAACCACATGGAAAGTGCGGACGATTCCCGGGACTGCCGGCGGCGGCAGTGATCCCTCGGTGGCGGTCGACGACGGCGGTCTCCTCTATCTCGGGTTCATGAACGAGGACAAATACCCGGCGGTAGCTGTGTCAGCCGACAAAGGGAAAACCTGGACCAACATGTTCGACGTAGGCGCGATGGTAGGTGTCAAAAACGCGGTGTTTCCAGCGATGGTCGCCGGCAGTGCGGGCCGCGCTGCCATGGCCTTCTATGGCACCACGGAGGAGGGTTCCGTCAACGATTTCAACTCCAAAGCTGTTTGGTACCTCTACGTCGCGCACACCTACGACGGTGGGGCGCACTGGATCACTGTTAACGCTACGCCGAATGATCCAATCCAGCGAGGAGGAATTTTCCTGGGAGGAGGCTCGCAGATTCATCGCAATCTGCTCGACTTCTTCGGCGCAGACGTGGATCGGTTCGGTCGCATGACAGTTGGTTACGCCGACGGCTGCATCGGCGCCTGCGTCCCGTCCGGCGATGACGCTCGCGGAAATTCTTATACTGCCTATGGCAGTATCGCTCGTCAGACTGGTGGTCGGCGACTCTTCTTCGGTTCGGATCCGACCAGCGCAACGGTTCCCGGTGCTCCACTGCTCACGGTCATACGCAATGGCTCGATCAGCACTCTCAGCTGGTCGCAATCGGAGAATGGCGGCTCGCCTATCACGGGTTACAAGGTGTATCGAAGCGCAGGCGGGCCTGAGCAGTTAATCGCAACGCTCGGAGGCGACGCGCGGCGGTACCTCGATAGCTCAGGCGATGCCACCAGCACTTACACGTATCGGGTGAGCGCCACGAATGCCATTGGCACGTCCTGCGGCACAAACGCCATTATCGCTGAGCCGGTGGGCAGCTCCTGCGACCCGAATGGTCTACGAATCCTGGAAGACGCATCCGGCGATCAGATTGGCGCACCGCTCGAAGGCGACATGGATATCCAGTGGGTGTCGATTGGTGAGCCATTCTTCGTTGGCGGCTCACGCAAGCTGGTTTTCAAAATGAAAGTTGCGAGCCTTGCCTCGCTCAAGCCGAACCGCATGTGGCGCATACTGTGGAGCTACCCGGATGCACCCGTGCCAGGAAACCCAACTTCCACTTCATTCGTGGGCCGTTATTACATCGGTATGAATGTGAATAGCGATGGAGTCGCCACATTTGAGTATGGCATTGCTCAAACTCTGAGTGCGGTGGTGGTGAACGCCTCGCCGGCGGAGCGCTTTGGGCCTGCCGATCCGGAGAGCAATTTCAGTGCTGATGGAACTATCACGCTAGTTATCTCAGCGGACAAGGTGGGTGGACCAAAGGCGGGCGACGTGATTGGCGCTCTTGTGGCGCGCAGTTATCCAGTGGCCCAGGACGTCACGCTGCGCGGTGACAGTGCCTCCGATGTGGCCAGCCTCGGTAGTACGTACGCCCTAGTTGGCAACGCCTTCTGCGGGTCTACGACCACATGTTTCGAAGATGACGCTAAGCAGATCGCCTACTCGTCGGGCTGGCATCAGGTCGCGGATTCAGACGCGAGCGGTGGCCACTTCCGCGTCAACCCCAACAAGAACGGCAGTGGCTCACTGAAGCTCACGTTCGACGTGAACGCCGGACGGACCGGCGCAGTGGTCTACAACTTTGCGAAGAGTACCAAGGGAGGCACGGCGGACGTGTATATCGACGGTGCGTTCAAGTCGCAGATCGCTTTCAATGCAAGCACGGGATCACTCAATGACCCGGTCTTCGGTTTCAACGCTCGCTTCGGTGGTCTGTCAGCCGGACCGCATACGGTCGAGTTGCGTAATGTGAGAGGAGCGGTTTACGTGGACGGCTTCTGTCTCGACAGCGCGGCTTCGAGCAGCGCGCCAACGACGGGACCGCAATCAACTACGAGCGCGATTTCTGGTCTAGCCGCGCTCGGCTCAATGGTCCAGTCTGTAAATGCTTCCACCGGCACGCAGTCCATCTCGGTTGTAGCCAGCGGCGATGGGCTACTGCGCCTGGTTCTCATCGATCCGGCTGGTCTAACTCTGGCGACTGCTGATGCGGTGAACGGCGCGGCGGTTCTCGATACGACGATCTCTCGAACCGGCGTGTACCAGGTTAAGGTAGTCAACGTGGGCGCCAATCTCACGCAAACGTGGGTGGCGGCAACGCCGTACGGGTTGCGCTGATGTGCGGCTTGGTCCACATGCGCGCAGTTGTTGTTTTCGGGATGCTTCTTTTGTTCGCGTCCACGCAACGCACGGTGGCGCAGCGCCACCGCGATCCCTGCCGGTTGCTCACCGATGTTGAGGTGCGCGCGGTTCAGGGGCATGCGCCCACACAGAAGATCCCGAGCGAACAAGCGGCGGGATCGTTCAGGTTCACGCAGTGTTTCTATCGAACAGCGGAGTTGTCGAGTTCGGTGAGCGTTGCACTGGGCATTCCACTAACGGACAGCAAACGTTCTGGACCACGAGATTACTGGCAAGCGCAGTTTAAGCGCGAGGAGCGCGACGAGCGCGAAGAGTCTGACGAAAAGAAGCAGGAGCCAAGGCGTCTGGCTGGATTGGGTGACGAGGCGTTCTGGGTCGGAGATCCCGTTACCGGTGCGCTTTACGTCTTAAGAGGCGAGGTCTTCCTTCGAGTGAGTGTTGGTGGTTCCCCCGACCAATCACAGAAGATCAAACGCGCCAGGACGCTTGCCATTTACGCCTTGAAGCGCCTTGACACAAGTGGTCCCGCTGCCCGCAGCCGATAGCATCCCTTCGGAGAATACGATAGGACTGATGGTTACAGTAGAACGAGAGATAACGATCGATTGGCTGAAGAACAAATACTTGGCGTTCACGATGGAATCATTCTTGAAAATGAAGCAAGGCAAGTTGTATAAGTTCCTAATTACTTGAGAAGCCTTTCCTTTCCATCGCTAAACTGGCAAGGAGTGTCTGAAAGTCCCAAGAGATCAAACTGATCACGATAGCGTCATCAATAATTCAGCTTGTCCCGAGCACTTTCAGACACCCTTTAAGCCACGGTCGTAAATCCTAAGATCGACATCGCCGACTATAGTGATTTCGAACGCCCCGGTGAGCAGGTTAACAACGACTATGCCGTACCCGTGCCCTGCGCCCCGGCAAATCGGGCCTGTGCCGCCGACGAAGCGAACGACAAACTTATCAGTAGCCTTAGCACTGCCAGGGAAGTGACAATGCGCGCTCCCGCTCTTACAAAACTCAACCGCAGGGAGGCGGACATGCTTGCAGATATCGATTATTCAAATTTGCCGAAGTTTCCTCAAAAGCTAGCGGAAAACTTAAGCAGATTCGAGGGCGAGCCGGACTCACTCCTGAAGAATTCGTGCGGCAAGTTACGCAAAAGACGGAAAGGCCATCAAGAAATATGAGAGTGGTAAAGGCAACCTTCCGATCTCAGTCTTAATGGGCTACTGGAAAGTGAGCGATGTGCCGTAGCGAATCTCCTTAACGATGATCGATTTGTGGTTTGGACACTTGCTCGACGTTTAGGTCCGATGGTTACTGACAGTGCTGCTCACCTTAATTCTTGCTAGAGGAGGACGGTAGCTTATGACGTGGTCGATTTGGATATTGATGCTGGCATTCCTGGGTGTAGCCGTCTTGTCTGCCTTCCTGATCAAACACCGAATGTCAGAAGACAGCATAGCCACCTGGGCTCAGATCACGACTATAATTGGCGGAGTTGCTGCAGCTGTTTCCTTGCTTTGGGCTGCCCATACTTATTACGCCAGTGCCAGTCTGCAAAGAGAACTTTCTGCTTAAACGGCTTATCAAGAGCACGTGAAAATAAGTATCGAGAAGCCGTGGCTTGCTAATGCCGAAATTGCGCCAAAACCACCCGGGCCGGATAGCTCGAACACTGAGAAAGAAAGATACGAGCAATATCAATGGTATGTCGGTCACGCGCTCTACAGCTTTGAGTCTATCTTGGAGATCTTACCTTACGATGATGGTTGGCAGGACACGTTTAAGGGATTTATCACTGAACACAAGGAATATATCGGCAGTAACAATTTTCCTTGTCGTCGTTACTCTTCTCGTCTTCAGCAGTTAGTAAAAGAGCAGCTCGGACGAGATTGCTCCAACTAGTTCTGGATAAAACTGCTACTTTATCTGCGGAAGTAATTCGGATTCATTTCGGGTTCCGATAGCTGAATTCGCAAGGCGATATGCAAAGGTGGATGTAGCTTGATGCTAAGTCAGCGACTTTCTTATTGCGGCAAAGGCAGTATGCTTATCAGAAGAGTAAACGTCGGGGCATATCACTTATGGCTGGTCGAATGCGGGTAACTAGCTCCGGCATTGGCGGCCGGTTAGTTCTTCCCGCAACCGATGATAAGCTACACTTGCCGAAGAAGTAAGAAGACGCGCTCCCGCTCCCACCAAAACTCAACCTCAGGGAGAAGCGACATGCCTGTAGACATCGACTATTCAAGGCTGCCCAAGTTTCGCAAGAAGCTACCGGAAAAGCTAAAACAGATCCGTGAGCGCGCCGGACTCACGCCGGAAGAATTTGCGCCGCACGTCCACGCAAAAGACGGAAAAGCTGTCGAGAAGTACGAGAAAGGCAAAGGCGACCTTCCGGTTTCAGTCTTGATGCGCTATTGGAAATTGAGCGACGTGCCGTTAGACAATATTTTGAACGATGATCGCGATCTCTGGTTTCGAGACTAGCGTCGCCGCTAGGTTTCCATTTCTTCGATCGCCGGATGCCAGTAGCGTTCGGTTTGGTGGTTCGCTTGATGATTACAGCTGGGGCAAGTGAAAAAGATCGGCATGTGAAAGTCGCCCTTGCCGTTCGTATCATCGGGCATTAAGACAGATCGAGTATTACACTCTCGACAGGTTGTGGTTATGTACCACTTTCCTGATTGCTCAGGTATTAGCCAGTTCATAAAGGCAACGGGTCGGGGTTACTAGACTACGATAGGGATTTCCTTAGGGGAATGACCTTATACCACGCACCGTTCGCTGCATACAATGATTTTCCGTATAGGGCTCGGACCCGTATGAGTCCGAAACAAACGATTATCGGTAGTCATTTTCATAGCAGTTCGTAAATTGCTTGCAGCGGTGTTCCCGGAACGGTGCGGGGATTTTGGGCATTCGTTAACGACGCGGCCGTGCATATACGCAAGGAGATAAAAAGGACTCGAGCGCGGGGCAAAAGATGGATCGAGAAGATCAAGCAGGACGAGGGAAATGTAGGACAAGGCGGTGAAGCAGTGGACCATAACGAAGCATGATAAAGATCAAGATTGCTCATCAGCAACAAGCGAATAAGCCAATCTTTTTGCTGCGGACGGGTGCCATTGAGTGTGGCAACTTTCAATATGACGGCCGATACAAGGAGAAGTTTAAGTTCTTATTCGAGAAGATAGCAGGACTCGCTCACACAAAACCGATAGACGGAGTGCTCGACGTATCACTATACAAATACTGGGACGCGATACGAATCTATGATGACTACGTCCTCGCGAAATGGCTTAAGTCGATTAGCGCAAGTAAGATTAAGCAATTCGCCGAGGAAGCAGAGGTTGTCTTACTGCTCGACGATATCAAGCACGAGTTCAAGAGAGCAGTCGGCTTGAAGTGGAAACGTATATTTCAAGAATCTGATCCAAATAACCCGAATACACCGAAACAAGCGTGGCAAATTCTGTAACGGGTGGGGGGCCCATAGAATGGCCCATCTTAAGCCCATTTGCAGGCTGAGTGTCGAAGATCATCCGGTCTTTCGCCAGGGTCTTGCCACGATCATCGAGACAGAACCGGACATGGTGCTCGTCAGGCAGGCGGCTATGGAGCTGTCGCAATAGCCGGCGGCATGGGAACAACCGGAGCTGTTCGTTGCGAGATGCGCGCTGGGGTTCAAATCGCTGAGATAGAAAACCGAATGGGATTTTCCGGCCGATGGGTTTTGTCGGTTCGTTGAATCCCTCGAATCACTTTTGCAAGAGGAGAAAAATCATGGCTCAAAAATCAGATGGCGCCACCAAGAATATCGTTCTCGTTCACGGCGGTTTTGTTGACGGCTCGGGCTGGGAAGACGTGTACCAAATACTTAACCGTGACGGCTACAACGTAAGCGTTGTTCAGAATCCAACGATATCGCTAACCGGTGATGTCGCTGCGACGCGAGCGGTGCTCGATACCCAGGATGGTCCTGCCGTTCTCGTAGGTCATTCATACGGCGGCGTTGTTATTACCGAAGCCGGCAACCATGCAAGCGTCGACACTCTCGTTTACATTACGGCTTTCGCTCCAGACGCCGGGGAATCGGTTGGGACACTGATCGCAAATCCGGCGCCCGGTGCGCCCGTGCCGCCTATCCTACCGCCCGTTGACGGCTTTCTCATGCTCGATATAGCGAAATTTGCGGAGTCATTCGCCGGGGATGTACCGCTAGCAAAAGCTGAGTTCATGGCGAACTCCCAAGTGCCTTGGGGATTAGACGCTCTCAATGGAGCCGTTACCACCCCTGCTTGGAAAACCAAGCCGAGTTGGTACTTGGTCGTAACCGAAGACAAGATGATACCGCCGCCGGCACAACAATTTATGTCGCGACGTGCCGGTTCGACGGTTAGAGAGGTCGGAGGCAGCCACGCCATCTACGTATCTAAACCTCAGGCCGTTGCGGACATCATCGAAGAAGCCGCAACCGGGAGTTCAAAGGCCGAAGCGCAAACGTCCTAACAAATCCTGGCTGTGTAGGTTGTCCAAAGGTTGGCAGCGGGTTAACGCCCGATCCGAACGCGTTATTCGGTACTCCAAAGTTCGGACCGATTGAGGACGTTGAAACTCTCCGCCAGCAACTGCAAATCGACTCTTCAGTTAGATGGATACGTCTGCTCAAACGCAAATAGAGCGAAGCAAAGTCGAAGAAACGGTCACTGTTTCGTCCAGACCAACCGGATAGTCATTATAACCACGGCGAGAACTTGTCTTCTTAATAAGAACGCGACTAATCTATACGCACAACCACTTGCAGTTTCACGACAAGGTAGCTGCTAAGTCTCTCTCCCAACCGTATTCGCCATAAAATCCGACGACAAGTTCGTCAGGAAACTCTCCCTGAAGCCGCCACTCTTCCGGCTGGCATTTCTCGAGGTCAACCGTTGATGGTTCGAGCAACGCATAGCTTGAACAGTTCCCCTCGTCGAAGGGAGTAGCCAAATGAAAGTATTCTGTCCAGAGCACAAGAAAGGTTTTTTCACTCCACGCCGGAATCCGATCAGGTGTGAGAATCGCGGTCACGTATTAGGCGAGTTTATTTTCCACGGCGATGCAAAGGCTCCCGCCGAAACTGTTTGGCAATATTGCTGCAACTGCGAACACTTCTGCCCCATAGAGTTAGGCCAGAAGGGGTTAGAGGCGTGTTCAGCTTGTGGCCGACCGATTTCTTTACTGTACGTCTGTGACCGCTGCTTCACATTTAGTTTTGAGTCTGGCACTCCAATTCAAACTAAAAATTTCACACTCACATCCGATAGTGTTCCACAACCGTCCTGCCCTGGGTGTTTTCAAGAAAGCTCGAGCGATTTGCGTGAGCACGATTGCGATGAACTCGGTGCACGTTTCGTAACTGCTCTTAACTCTTGTCCAATTTGCCTGGAGCAATTAGATGCGGGACCAGTTTTTCCGTCTTCGACCGCCCAGTACTTAAGAAAAACCAAAGCGGCCAACCAACTCACGGTCGCCTTCGATTACGCAAGCGGGCTCTTTCTTCCGCTGGATGATGGCGACTTCGTTTTGGTAAGTAATGGTACTCAAGACGGTAAACCGTTTGTTTTACCTCGATCGCTACGGTTTGATTCAAAAAAACCTTTCTACGAGCTCTATCAGGATTATTACCATTGCGCTAATGTTGATGCCGGCGAGGTGTATATCATCGAGCCTGCTTTTGTGGAGCGCGTTCGTGACGGTTGGGAATTAAAATCAATGGGCGTTCTTGAAATTGTGAACGCTGACGGGAAGACAGATGCTCTGGCCAGTGAGACTCCGATCGGGACGCATTCTCCAGTTCGCGAAAGGTCAGCACTGTTCAACGCATCTCTGCTTGAGGAAGAACCTGCATCAATTGAAAAACCAGCTACGCGAGTCATAGAGAAATCAGTGGCAATGACTTGCGCAGATTGTGGCGCGCTAGTGAAAGTCGAATACGCCTTTTGTTGGAACTGCGGCCACTCGACTCAACCTAACGCTGTTGCTCCGAAACGTGCTAACCAGACTATTGCCACGGCACACCGCATTCTTGCGAAGGATGATGATTCAACTGTTCAGCAAGATTTAGTCGATAACCAGGCGCCGATCTTTTCATGGGCGCTAGCAGAGCCTTCCAGGACTTCTCCGACATCTTCCACACTACGACGCATCGCGGTCGTCGTGAGTGGATTGCTGTTGCTAATACTCGCAGGATTCCTGCTGAAGGGACCGCTTTCACAATTGGGGCGCAATGCGGAGGCTCAACAAGTAGTGTCAAATTTGCAACCAGGTTCGGATTCAGCGCCGAGGGCAGAGGCGACGACTGTTGTGACTGAAGCGAAGACGCAACCAATTCAAACGATTGATACCGCGGAACAGGAGCTGCGCAAGCTGCGCGAGAGACGAATCAGCGCCTTACCCTCAGATCGATTAATGATCCTTCAACTCTTTGCCACCACCGAAAAACAATATCCGAGCGACTATCGATTTCCATACGAACGTGCAAAGCTAGCTATGAGTGGCCGAGAAACAAAATCACACGACGAGGCGTTCGATGCGCTTTCCCTTGCTGCCGAAGAGGCTATTAAAACCGGCAAGGCTCAGGAAATGTTGGAGGGCTTGGAAGCTGATGAGTTTGGTGATTTTCATAAACTGTCACATGGACACCGTGAGTGGAGCCAAATAATTGAAGCATTGAAAAGAAAAGATGTGACCCTCCTCAGTTCGAATTAGATTTCAAGGGACTGGCTACAAACGGGCAGGCAACCCCTGACCCCTGATTGAAGCGAATTGCTTGAGTGTCACTCCTAACTACGGTTTCGATTTCTCCGAACTGTGTGACCAGTGCTGAGTTTTGAAATCCAGCATTGACACCCTTTCTTTTAAGCAAGGATAATAGCCGCGCTTCGCAATCGCACGTGCTGGTTCCACCAGACCCAATCTTACCGGGACCAGGGCACACGTCTTATCAGCAAATCAAGGAGGACAGCGAAATGTATCGACCTTCACGTAAGCGGCTCTTGCTACCTTCTCTCGTTATCTTTGCGCTTCTAGCGCTGACTGCCGTCACCTCAGCAAATCACTCGTGGAACGGCTACCACTGGGCACGTCAAAGCAATCCCTTCACGGTACAGGTGGGTGACAACGTGTCAGGCCCATGGGATTCAGTTCTTGGCACCACTGCTTCCGATTGGAGTCAATCAACCGTTCTCAATACTGTCGTCGTAGCGGGTGGCAGCGCCCGAAGGAACTGTCGTCCGACAAGCGGCCGAGTTGAGGTGTGCAACGACACCTATGGTAATAACGGTTGGCTCGGAATCGCGCAGGTTTGGGTCTCTGGTTCACACATCACGCAAGGCACAGTGAAACTGAACGATACTTACTTCAACACGCCTACTTATAACACTACGGCGTGGAGGAATTTGGTTTCGTGTCAGGAGGTTGGGCACACGTTGGGATTGGATCACCAGGATGAGAATTTCAACAATGCGAACCTGGGAACGTGCATGGACTACACGAACAATCCATCGACAAACCAGCACCCGAACAAACATGACTATGATCAGTTGCTGAGTATCTATTCACATTTGGACAACACGAGCACTTTGGGTCAAATCGTAAATCGCGTGCAGGATCTTGTGCACAGTGCGCCGGGAGAATGGGGAAAGTTGATTCGTCACTCCGCGAATGGGAAGAACTCACTTTTCGAACTTGATCTGGGCAATGGCCGGAAGGTATTCACCTTCGTGATTTGGGCGTGATTCACGCTTAAGTGGATGCGCATTTGACTATAAAGGGTCAGGCAATTGCTTGACCCTTTGCCTTGTTTAAAATCAACTATTGCTCGCCGTACTATGTAAAACTACAATCTCAACTCCGCCGTTCGATTAACTCACGTCGTGCCCCGTCAACGACATTACCTAAAATGGAGGGAACCATGAAGTATCTTCGAATAACGATGATCGCAATAGCGCTTGCAGCCGCCTCTGTTGGACTTGGACTCTCTGCCGTCAACAGAAGCAGCGCCGAATCAAATGGGAGGACAGCCTGTCAAAGATGTGGAGATGGAATTTGCGCCAAGTCATGTGAGAACGCGCAGACTTGTCCGCAGGACTGCGCTCCGCAAACGTCTCGTTCGCGTTAACGCACACCGCGTGAACGCACTCTCGGCCGATTCATTCTGGGTTGCCCAGATCACGTTTGAATCGGCCCTTCAAATACCTGAGCCATTGATGCCAATGACCACGTCAAAGCCTATTCACCTCTGTTCATTTCTCTTACTCGTAATTATCAACCTGAGTTGCAATCGCTCAAGAGGTGACGCGTCTGTTTCGCAAACAAGGCCAGAATTAACTGCTGCTTCCGAACAATCCCTGGTGATCCGTCCAACGCAATCTCCTGCTGACGGCGACAGCCGCGAACCAGAGCTCACAGCGACTCAAGACGGTCGCGTAATCCTGAGTTGGGTGGAAAAGACAGGTGAGAAGCGATATGCGTTACGAACCGCCACGCTCGATCAAAAAGGATGGACCGAAGCGCAAACTGTCTCTCAAGGTGACAATTGGTTTGTTAATTGGGCCGACTTTCCATCAGTGATTGCTTTGAAGGATAGCTCGCTCGCCGCGCATTGGTTGGTTAAGAGCGGCTCTTCCACATATGCGTACGACGTAAACATCTCGCAATCGAAAAACGGTGGCAAGAGTTGGAACAAATCAGTCGTGCCACATCGTGACAACACTCAGACAGAGCATGGCTTCGTCTCACTAATTCCATTGTCAGATGGAAAACTGGGTGCCGTTTGGCTCGACGGTCGCAACATGAAGGACATGAAGGAGGCCGACGAGCATGCACCAGCGCCTCAGAGTATGACGCTGCGTTACGCAGCAATCGATGCAGACGGGAACTTATCTGATGAGACACAACTGGATGAGCGTGTCTGTGAGTGCTGTGGCACTTCAGCGGTACTTACGAGCCAAGGTCCGATGGCAGTTTATCGGGATCGCTCGCAAAACGAAGTGCGCGACATTTATATAGTGCGGCAAGTGAACGGAACCTGGACCACGCCGCAGCCTGTCTTTGCGGACAACTGGCAAATCAACGGCTGTCCTGTAAATGGACCAGCAATTGTCGCTGATGGTAATAAGGTAGCCATCGCATGGTTTACCGCCGCCGCTAACACTCCGCACGTCAAAATCGCATTTTCTCAGGATGCGGGCGCTACGTTTGGTCAGCCAATACAGGTGGACGATGGTGAAAACGTTGGGCGCGTAGACACTTTATTACTTTCGGATGGCTCGGCGCTTGTTTGTTGGTTGTCGGGAAACACTGAAGGTGGCCAGATAAAAGTACGACGCATTCAGGCTGATGGAACCGTTGGACTGGTTGCCGTAATCGCGCAGACTGATATTTCACGGTCGAGCGGTTTTCCGCGAATGGCGCGGCTCGGCGACGAGGTACTTTTCGCCTGGACCGAATTCGGTAAGCCATCGCGCGTGCGCATGGCCGTTACGGACGTAGCAACCTACAAATAATCTCTCCATTCTACGCAGGCACAAGTATTTACGCTGAGCTTCCTGCGCCTTGTGCACATTGCTTTACATACTGCTGCGGATTCCGATCAAATCTTCCTTTGCGGTTCTCGCTGCAAAAACAATAGGTTTGTCCCTGATATTCTGATCGGCCAGCAGCATTCTTTCGTCCACTTGCATATTGCAAACGGGATCTCGATGAGTATTTGCCATGATCTCCCCCCTGTGTTCGCACTCTTATTCTCAGTTTGAATGCTACCCGCACAACCTGAGGTCCGTTTGTGCGGGGTCTCACTTTTCTTTTGCTGACGCAGATCGTGAAAATATAAAGGATTATTGTATTTTCAGCAGTCTGCTACCAGCTCTTAGGTCGATTGCTCAAATGAGTGTTATAGTTCCTCCATCCCCTAAACCAGTATATGTTTCGGCGTATCCACAACGGTCGGGCACCATCGTCACTTCTGTGTGGGCTTCTATTCCTGGCCATTTGGAGCAACCTACTGGCCTACGCACTCTGCCCGCATAGGAGCACATCTCACCCTTGCTTTAAGCAAGAATCCCCGCTATCTCACAACGTGCCGCACGAACATGACACTGGCATGCAGATGTCCGACATGGATATGCAAGACATGCCTATGGGTACTTCTGCTACGCAAATGGGAGATGTGGAATTTTCAGAGTTAAAGACGAGCAATTCTCCTAATACTGAGATAAGAGATTTTAAACCCCTCGATTCAATCGTTGCTGGCACTATTACAGGACCGGATGAGTCATGCTCACACTGCATGATGCATTCGCAAACTCCGGCCAACTCCCCATCACCAGCTTCAGTGGTAAGCAATTCTACGCCTCAGATTGTGCCTGCGGCGGGAATTGCCGAGCCGACGCAGGTTTTATCGCCTCTCACTTTTATTGACGTTCATGACCATGGCCCACCCGGTTTGAACAGCCCGCGTTACGTACTGAACAGCGCCTTCCGTATTTAGCTTCAGTAAATTGCAGAATAACTGCGCAGGCAAAGGTCTGCGCGCGCGACGGTATGCCTGCCGTCTATTTCTCGACATGAAAACAGGGGGAATTATGCAGTTTAGGAGCAAGGTGATTTCGTCCAGGATACTTCCAGTCGTCTTATTGATTTTTGTGCTCGCCATAATCGGTTTCGGTCAACATCAGGGCCACCAGATGCCGAAACCGGCGGCCAGTCCCACACCTGTTGCTGCACCAAGTCCAGCTCCGTCGCCATCGGGCACACAAACTCATCGACACACGCCGGGAATGCCGATGCCCGCAGCTTCTCCTTCGCCAGACTCGAAGATGAATATGCCGATGCCCGGTGCCAGTCCTTCGCCGAACGCGATGGGCCAAATGGAGGGAACGCACACAATGGGCGCCATGGATATGGGTCCACTAATCGTCATGAACGGGGAGGACATGGGAATCCGCGTCGGCTCGAGCGATACAAACACGATGTCGATGGGTGCAATGGGATCCGGTACGGCGTGGCAACCCTCATCAGGACCGATGCACATGCAGCATTGGACCAAAGGTGACTGGCTGCTGATGTTTCACTACAACCTGTTCGCAGGCGTAAATCGGCAAGGTGGTCCGCGCGGTGTAACAAAGTTTGAATCAGCGAGTTGGTTTATGCCGATGGCTTATCACAAGCTCGGGAAGGGCACGCTGCAACTGCGAGGCATGTTCAGTGCCGAACCGTTCACCTTCCCGCCGGGAGGTTCACCTCTGCTGTTTCAAACCGGCGAGACTTACAAAGGTCAACCGCTGATCGATCGTCAACACCCGCACGATCTGTTTATGGAGCTATCGGCGCAGTACACGCTGCCGCTTGGCGAACGCGGTACCTGGTTCACTTACTTCGGATACCCGGGTGAGCCGGCGCTTGGACCAGTCGCATTTCCCCATCGCATGTCAGCTTCTGAGAATCCTTCGGCCACGCTTGCGCATCACTTGCAGGATTCAACGCACATCAGTTTTGGCGTGCTCACTACTGGCTTCACTTATCGCTGGTTCAAGTTGGAAGGGTCGATCTTCAACGGTCGTGAGCCGGACGAGCATCGCTATGACTTTGATGCCCACAAATGGAACTCCAGATCCGCGCGGCTCTGGTTCATGCCAAACAGTAATTGGGCCTTTCAGATCAGTCATGGATTTCTGCGTAGTCCAGAGGGTCAGGAGCCTGACGCCGATATTCGACGCACCACTGCTTCCTTGCAGTACAACAGACCTTTCAGTCGTGGGAACTGGGCTTCAGCCTTCGTGTGGGGACGAAATCACGTCAGTGAGCCCGGCGAGACTCGCAATCTCAACAGCTACACTGCCGAATCCACGGTTCAATTTCTTGACAAGAATTCTATCTACACCCGTCTCGAGCTAGTGGACAAAGACGAATTACTTCGTGCGGCAGACAGAGCATTGTTGGGGATTACAGAAGATCATCCCTCATTCCGAATCGGCGGTTACACGTTTGGCGGCGTGCGTGACCTATGGACCACGGATAAGGTGCAGTTTGGCATCGGCAGTGATCTGACGTTCTATTCCAAACCCGCAATACTCGAGGCGATCTACGGTAACAATCCGGTGTCCTGGAAACTCTTTTTCCGCATTCGTCCGGGCAAGATGGACATGAGTATGCATGGAATGCACGGAACCAGCGGAAACATGAACGAGCCGAGTATGCCCAAGAAACATTAGAACGGAGGTTTGAAATGAAAACCGTACTACTTGCGCTTCTGTTTGCGGTCTTAATAGTCGTCGTACTGTTTGGCGGTCTGTACGTATACGCGCGCGGTCATGGATTTAGTGCGCGTGAGCAACCCTCGTGGATGGAGCGAACGATGGCGCTCAATGCGCGCAAGATTGCCACTCCAGCCGACGCAAAAAGTCTGGCGAATCCGCGCCAGCAACAAACGGCCGAAATGATCGCTGAGGCTGACGAACACTTCGTCGAGCACTGTAGCATCTGCCACGGCATCGACGGACGCGGTGACACAAATATTGGAAGGAATCTTTACCCGAAGGTTCCTGACATGAGCCAGCAGGATACCCAGCAACTCAGTGATGGTGAACTCTATTACATTATCAGCAATGGTATTCGACTTACAGGAATGCCCGCCTGGGGTTCTGAAGACAAGCCCGAAGCGATCTGGGATCTGGTTAGTTTGATTCGACGTTTGCCAAAACTCTTCCCTGAAGAGTTGCAGCGGTTACAGAACGCGGCGCGTGAAGCTGGAGGTGAACTCAGTGAGCAGGCTCCTGAAGATGAAAGGAAAGAAACCCAGGAGTCGTCTAAGGAACGCACAGCCAAACCGAAACATACGCATACGCACAAACACTGATTGCCTGGTTGTTAATTATGGTTCACAGCTTACGTGAACGTTGGAAAGAGGTTTCCAAAATGCAACACCATTACGGTCGATTTCTCATAATGATCGTGCTTCATTTTATCGCCATGTACATATTCATGTACGCAATGGTGAATGTCTTCGACAACGTCTTCAATAGCCTCAATCAGGTCTATATGGCCGCTCTCATGACCGCGTCAATGGTGTTGATAGAGCTGCCTTTGATGAGTTCGATGTACCAGTCGAAGAAGTTGAACATGATCATCCTTGCGGCCGTCGCCATCATGCTGATCGGTGCCTGGTTTGGAATCAGACAACAGGCTGCGATCGGGGATCGTCAATTCCTCCGATCGATGATTCCTCATCATGCGGGAGCAATCCTGATGTGCCAACAAGCTTCGATTCAGGATCAGGAAATCAGAACATTGTGTAACAACATCATCTCCGGCCAGCGGGCTGAGATCGACCAGATGAAAACAATCCTTTCTCGGCTAGACAAATGAGGAGAGTCCGCGATGAATAGGGTAATCAGTCGAATCCGTCGGCCTGCGACAATTTTAGTTGCTGTAATCTTCGCAGTTGGATTCGCTTTTGCACAAAGACGTTCCGTTGGCGATGACGAAAAGGCAGTTCGCGATGTTCTGATGAGAGGCGCAACGAGCTTTGAAAAGAACGATACCGCCGAAGCGACGAAAGTTTGGGTCAACGATGAATCACTGACAGTGTTCGAGAGCGGCCATGCAAACTACGGGTGGACAGACTATCGCGATCATCACCTGTTTCCCGAAATGCGGGAAATGCAAAACACCAAGTACACGCTTAGCGATGTGAAGATTCATCTTGACGGCAAGACGGCGTGGCCACTTTCAAGTACACCATCTCCGCCGATGTAGGTGAGCCGGGGAAAACTCGTCACGTTGATGGTACAGGATTAGGCACAGCGATTCTTGAAA
>Ga0307406_10000728_pt1 | contig 18536 bp, 20 predicted proteins | sample 322Cmetagenome_3_FD_203706 | JGI IMG/M metagenome (GOLD analysis project Ga0307406, IMG submission 203706) | Maize rhizosphere microbial communities from greenhouse at UC Davis, California, United States - 322HYB-C-2 | ecosystem: Host-associated > Plants > Roots > Rhizosphere > Soil | place...
CCCCGGACGACGCCGAGCGAGGCGATCCGATCGAGTTCGGCTTCGTCCGGGGTGTGGAATTTGTCCGGGTTGTGCACGCCCTTGCGCGCCGCGGCCAGGTAGGGGCCTTCCAGGTGGATGCCGAGGATGCCCGGCACGCCCTGCTGGATCGCCTCGCGCACGGCGTCGATCGCCGCGACCATCACCTCGACGTCGTCGCTGATCAGGGTCGGCAGCAGGCCGGTGGTGCCGTACTGGCGATGGGCCTGGGCGATGCGACGGATGCCGTCGACCGTGGGCGTGTCGTTGAGCAGCACGTCGCCGCCGCCGTTGACCTGGGTGTCGATGAAGCCCGGCACCAGGTGCTGGCCGTGCAGGTCCACCGTTTGCGCCCCGCTCGGCGCCGGGCCGGGCACCACCGCGACGATGTGGCCTTCCTCGACGATGACGCTGAGGTCGGACTCGAAACCGCGCTCGCTGAGCACGCGGCCGTTGACGAAGGCGGTGGCGGACATGTTGGGCCTCAGACCGTTTCGGTGACTTTGTTGAGATGCGGCGGCAGGTCCGGGTTGTGCCCGCGCGCCACCGACAAGGCGTTGACCGCCTTGTAGAAGCTCGCCACGGTCAGCAGCGGGGTCAGGGCCGGATGCACCGAGCGCGCGGTCGGCAGCACGTCGCCGCCGGGCACGCCCGGCGCGGCCAGCCACACCGGCGCGCCTCGCGAGCGGAACTCGCGGGCCACCGCGACGGTGCCGTCGCCGGTGCCGTCGTCCTGGGCGAAGGCGAGCACCGGGAAGCCGGGGCCGACGATCGCCATCGGGCCGTGCCGTACTTCCGCGCTGCTGAAGGCCTCGGCGTGCAGGCCGCAGGTTTCCTTGAACTTGAGCGCGGCTTCCTGGGCCGCGCCGAGGCCGAGGCCGCGGCCGACCACGAACAGGTTGTGGGCATCGACCAGGCCGTCGACCAGCGGCGACCAGTCCTGGCGCCAAGCTTCGCGCAGGCCGTCGGGCAGGGCATGCACGGCGTTGAACAGGGCGGCGTCGTTGCTCCAGCGCGCGGTCAGTTGCAGCAGCGCGGCCAGCGAGCACAGGTAACTCTTGGTCGCCGCGACGCTGGTTTCCGGGCCGGCGTGCAGGCCGAGCACGGTGTCGGCGATCTGCGCCAGCGGCGAGTCGGTAACGTTCACCAATGCGACGACATGGGCGCCGGCGGCCTTGGCGATCTCGGCGTTGCGCACCAGGTCCGGGCTCTTGCCCGATTGCGACACGGTCACGAACAGGGCGCCGTCGAGCTTGGGCTGGATCGCATAGACCGAGCCGACCGACGGCGAGGCCGAGGCGGTGACCAGGCCGAGTTGGGTCTCGAACAAATACTTGCCATAGGTGGCGGCGTGATCGGAGCTGCCGCGCGCGCAGGTGACGATGAACCGCGGCGGGCGTTTGTGCAGGCGTTCGGCGAGGTCGTCGACGACGTCGGCGTTGGCGGCGAATTGGCGGGCGACGGCATCGCCGGCTTCCTGCGCCTCGGCGTACATGCGCGTGCTGGTGGCGTCGAGCAGGGTGTCTGTGGTCACGGCGTGGGTTCGCTCTGCAGTTCGGCGACGAAGTCGTAAGCGTCGCCGCGATAGAAGGATCGGGTGAACTCGACGACGCGGCCGTCGTCGAGGAAGGTGCGGCGCTCGATGAACAAGCCGGGGGCGCCTTCGGGCAGGTTCATCAGCCGCGCCTGTTCGGCGTCGAAGGCGATCGCGCGCAGGCGCTGCAGGGCGCGGGCCGGCTGGATGCCGAGCTTGGCGAAGGCCTCGTACAGCGAGTTCTCGACGAAGTCCGGATGAGCGATCACCGAAGCCGGCACCACCGTGCGTTCGAGCGCGAGCGCCACGCCGTCGGCGGTGCGCAAGCGGTAATAGCGGATCACTCCCGCGCCCGGCGACAGGTTCAAGGCCATTGCCTCTTCCGGAGTGACCTCGCCGAGGCTGCGTTCGAGGAAGGTCGAGCGCGGGTCTAGCCCGCGCGCGCGCAGGTCGTCGGTGAAGCTGGTCAGGCGCGAGAACGATTTGACGATGCGTTCGGCGACGAAGGTGCCGGCGCCCTGGCGCTGTACCAGCAGGCCATCGGCCACCAGGCCGGCGATGGCCTTGCGCACGGTCACCCGCGACAGGTCGAGCAGCTTGCCGAGCTCGCGTTCGCCGGGCAGGGCCTGGCCGGCGGTCAGTTCGCCGTTCTCGATGGCGTGCTGCAGGGACCGGCGCAGGTGCTGATAAGCCGGCGCGCGTCGGGCGTCGCTCTGGCGGCGGAACTCGCTGACCAAGTAGGGCTGCATGGCAAAAAGATACCAGTCGCAGACCACTGGCGGCAACAAGTGTCTGATTCGCCTGCGTAAATGATTGAAAAATGGATAATTTGTCGAAGTGGTATCTTACTGGTATCTTTACTGGTATGGTTCCTAACGAGACCTGTCCGAGCCCGCCCATGAGTGTCTACTCCGTGCCGACCCCCTCCCACGCCCCGCATCTGGCGCCGCTGGCCCCGTTCGACCTGGTGATTTTCGGCGGCACCGGCGACCTGGCCCTGCGCAAGCTCCTGCCCGCCTTGTTCCACCGCTATGTCGACGGCCAGATCGTCGCCGGCACCCGCATCGTCGCGATCGCCCGCGACGAACGCAGCGACGAGGACTACCGCGGCAAGATCCGCGAGGCGTTGCAGAATTTCGCCGGCGAGCAGGCGCGCGACGGCGACGCCCTCAACGGCTTTCTGGCGCTGCTGTACTACCGCCGCCTCGACCTCAGCTCCGACGCCGCCTGGCCCGAGTTCGCCGCCGAGTTTCCCGACGAAGAACGCGTCCGCGTGTTCTACCTCGCGGTCGGCCCGGACCTGTTCGGGGTGGTCGGCGACCGACTGCACTCGCACGGCCTGGTCGGGCCCAAGACCCGTGTCGTGGTCGAGAAGCCGCTCGGCAAGGACGGCGCCAGCGCCGACGCGATCAACGACGCGCTCGGCCGGGTGTTCGCCGAAACCCAGATTTTCCGCATCGACCATTACCTCGGTAAGGAAACGGTGCAGAACCTGACCGCGTTGCGCTTCGGCAACGCCTTGTTCGAGCCGCTGTGGAAGGCCGAACACATCGACCACGTGCAGATCACCGTCGCCGAGACCGTCGGCGTGGAATCGCGCGCGCCGTACTACGACAAGTCCGGCGCGCTGCGCGACATGGTCCAGAACCATCTGCTGCAACTGCTGTGCCTGGTCGCGATGGAGCCGCCGTCGTCGCTGGCCGCCGACGCGATCCGCGACGAGAAACTGAAAGTGCTGCGCGCCTTGCGCCCGATCGAGAACGGCAATGCCGCGCAATCCACCGTGCGCGGCCAGTACAAGGCCGGCGCGGTCGACGGCCGCGCGGTGCCGGGCTATGCGCAGGAACTCGGCGCGCAGTCGCTCACCGAAACCTTCGTGGCGATCAAGGCCGAAGTGAAGAACTGGCGCTGGGCCGGCGTGCCGTTCTACCTGCGCACCGGCAAGCGCCTGGCCGAGCGTTCGTCCGAAATCGTGGTGACCTTCCGCCAGGTGCCGCACTCGATCTTCGAAGACCTCACCGAACAAGACCCCTCCAGCCGGCTGGCGCCGAACAAGCTGGTGCTGCGCCTGCAGCCCGACGAAGGCGTGAAGCTGTGGCTGATGAACAAGGTGCCCGGCCCCGGCGGCCTGCGCCTGCGCCACGTGCCGCTGGACATGAGCTTCGCCGCGGCCTTCGGCGGGCGTCAGGCCGATGCCTACGAGCGTCTGCTGATGGACGTGGTGCGCGGCAACCCGATGCTGTTCATGCGTCGCGACGAAGTCGACGCGGCCTGGAAGTGGATCGACCCGATCCGCGCCGCCTGGGCCGCCAGCGCCGAGGCGCCGCGCCCGTACACCGCCGGCAGCTGGGGCCCGAGTGCCGCAGTGGCCTTGATCGAACGCGATGGGAGGACCTGGCATGAAGATGCAGGCTGAGCGACTGAAAGTGATCGAACCCTTGCCCCTGCCGTTGCACGAGCGTCTGTTCGACGACGGCGAGCAGCTCGCGCAAGCCTTGGCGAAACAGGTCGCGGCGGATCTGCGCGGCGCGCTCGCGCGCCACGGCGAAGCCTGCATCGCGTTGTCCGGCGGCAATACGCCGAAGCGCTTCTTCCAGGCCTTGTCGACCCAGACCCTGGACTGGGCGCGGGTGACGGTGCTGCCGATCGACGAGCGCTGGCTGCCGCCGGAGCACCCGCGTTCGAACGAGCGCCTGCTGCGCGAATTCCTGTTGCAGCACAACGCCGCCGTCGCGCGCCTGTTGCCGCTGTACCGCCCGACCGAAACCCCGGAAGCGGCGCTGATGCCGGTGCTGACCAAGATCGCCAACGAAGGCCTGCCGCTCGACGTCGCCGTGCTCGGCATGGGCGACGACGGCCACGTGGCCTCGTTGTTCCCCGACCTGGGTTACGACAATCCGGCCTTGCGCGAAATCGGCCTGCAGCCGCGCGGCCGCGCACCGGTGATGTCGATCCGCACCGCGGCGATGCCGGAGCCGCGCATGACCTTGACTCTCAGCGCGATCTTCACCGCGCCGGCGCTGTACCTGCACATCGAAGGCGAGAAGAAGCGCGCGGTGCTCGACGGCGCCCAGCGCGATCCGCGCAGCGCGCTGCCGATCCGTTCGGTGCTGAGCGGCGCGCCGGTCGTGCCGACCTTGTTCTGGAGCCCCTGATCCAGTTGCGCGCCGTTCGCTTCCGGCATTTGATTTCCCGATTCCCGATTCCCGATTCCCGATTCCCGATTCCCGATTTACGTCCCACGTTCCGTCTTTCTCGCTCCAAACTTGGAGTCCGCAGCACCTTGGACTCTCCGCAGACAGCCAGGCCCAGGCTCCCTCCCCTCCCAAGCTCAGGCCTTTGCTGTCGCCCCCTTCCCGAAGGGGGCTGCGTCCGCTTGGCGGGCGCGGGGGGATTTGCTTTTGCCTCGGCTTCTCAGGAAGGTGTAGGTAGAGCCAATCCCCCTAACCCCCCTTTTTCGAAGGGGGGAACTGGCCGGCGCCATCGCAGGCGCCCCGAACGAATCGAGTACCCGTGAATACCCCAATGCATCCCGTTGTCGCGCAAGTCACGCACCGCATCCAGGAACGCAGCCGCGCGCGCCGCAATGCCTATCTCGCCCGCATCGATGCGGCGTTGAGCAGCGGCCCGCAACGCCGACGTCTGTCCTGCGGCAATCTCGCCCACGGTTTCGCCGCCTGCGCGCCCGGCGACAAGAGCGCGCTGCGCTCGGGCCATGCGCCCAACCTGGGCATCGTCACCTCGTTCAACGACATGCTGTCGGCGCATCAGCCGCTGGAGCGGTTTCCCGATCTGCTCAAGGCCGCCGCGCGCGAGGCCGGTGCGACCGCGCAAGTCGCCGGCGGCGTGCCGGCGATGTGCGACGGCGTCACCCAGGGCCGCGAAGGCATGGAGCTGTCGCTGTTCTCGCGCGACGTCATCGCCATGTCGACCGCGATCGCGCTTTCGCACGACATGTTCGACGCCGCCCTGTACCTGGGCGTGTGCGACAAGATCGTGCCCGGGCTGCTGATCGGCGCGTTGCACTTCGGCCACCTGCCGGGCATCTTCGTGCCGGCCGGGCCGATGACCTCGGGCCTGCCGAACGACGAGAAGTCGCGGGTGCGCCAGCGCTACGCCACCGGCGACGCCTCGCGCGAGGAACTGCTCGAAGCCGAGGCGCGCAGCTACCACGGCCCGGGCACCTGCACCTTCTACGGCACCGCCAATTCCAACCAGATGCTGATGGAACTCATGGGCCTGCATCTGCCGGGTTCGAGCTTCGTCCATCCCAACACGTCGCTGCGCGATGCGCTGACCGCGCAGGCCGCGCAGCGCGCCGCGCAGATCACCGCGCTCGGCGACGACTACCGGCCGATCGGCCGCATCGTCGACGAACGCGCGATCGTCAACGGCGTGATCGGCCTGCACGCGACCGGCGGTTCCACCAATCACCTGCTGCACCTGATCGCGATGGCGGCGGCGGCCGGCATCGAACTGCGGCTGGAGGATTTCGACGCATTGTCTTCGGCGATCCCGCTGTTGGCGCGGGTCTATCCGAACGGCAGCGCCGACGTGAATCACTTCCATGCCGCCGGCGGCCTGGCCTATCTGATCGGCGAACTGCTCGACCACGGCCTGCTGCACGGCGATGTCGAAACCGTCGCCGGCCCGGGCCTGGCGCGTTACCGCATCGAGGCGCGGCTCGACGAGGCCGGCCACGTCATGCACGTGCCGTCGACGCCGACCAGCGCCGACACCGCGGTGCTGCGTCCCGTCAGCGAACCGTTCCGAGTCGACGGCGGCCTGCGCGTGCTCGACGGCAATCTCGGTACCGCCGCGATCAAGGTCTCGGCCGTGCCGGAAGACCGTTGGACCGTGGAAGCGCCGTGCCGCGTGTTCACCGAGCAGCATCAGGTCAAGCAGGCCTTCGAGCAGGGCGAACTCGACCGCGACGTGATCGTCGTCGTGCGCTTCCAGGGCCCGCGCGCCAACGGCATGCCGGAACTGCATCAGCTCACCCCGACCTTGAGCGTGCTGCAAAAGCGCGGCCATCGCGTCGCCCTGGTCACCGACGGCCGCATGTCGGGCGCCTCCGGCCAAGTGCCGGCGGCGATCCACGTCACCCCCGAAGCCGCTTGCGGCGGCCCGCTGGCGAAGCTGCGCGACGGCGACGTGCTGCGCGTCGATGCGATCACCGGAACCCTCAGTGTGCTGGCGCCGGTGGACTGGAGCGAGCGCGAGAACGCGGTCGTCGACCTGTCCTCGCACCACATCGGCCTCGGCCGAGAACTGTTCGCCGCGTTCCGCGACTACGCCGCACCCGCCGACCGGGGCGCCGGCGTGTTCGGTGCGCTGCCGCTGTGATCGTCCACCCGAATCCCTGATTTCCAACCTTCGGACCCTCATGCCCGCTCCCGCACCCACCACCTTCTTGTTCGATCTCGACGGCACCCTCGTCGACAGCGTTTATCAGCACGTGCTCGCCTGGAAACAGGCGCTCGATGCCGACGGCATCCCGCTGTCGGTGTGGCGCATCCATCGCAAGATCGGCATGAGCGGCGGTCTGTTCACCAACATTCTGCTGCGCGAGACCGGCATCGACATCACCCCCGAACGCATCGAGCGTCTGCACCGCCTGCATGCCGAGGCCTATGGCCGGCAGGCGACCCAGATCCGTCCGCTGCCGGGGTCGATCGAGTTGCTCGCCTATCTGACCGAGAACCGGATTCCCTGGGCGATCGCCACCAGCGGCCGCATGGAGACTGCGCGCCATAATCTGGTCGCACTCGGCGTCGACCCCGACGTCACCCCGGTGATCACCCGCGACATGGTCAAGCACGCCAAGCCCGATCCGGACCTGTTCCTGGCCGCCGCCGACAAACTCGGCGCCGACATCGAACATTCGATCGTGGTCGGCGACAGCATCTGGGACCTGCTCGCCGCGCGTCGCGCGCGTTCGCTCGGCGTGGGCCTGCTCTCGGGCGGCTACGGCCAGGAAGAACTCGAGCGCGCCGGCGCCTTCCGCGTTTACGAAGACCCGGCCGACCTGCTCAGGCATATCGACGAAGTGGCTGCGCGCGCTTGAGCGCGACGCGCCGAACGACAGGAGTGAGGCAATGAGTTCGATGCAGGATCTGCAGGCGCGCGTCGCCGCCGTGTTGGCGCTGGCGCCGGTGGTGCCGGTATTGGTGATCGACGACCTGAAGGACGCCGTGCCCTTGGCGCGCGCGTTGGTCGCCGGCGGCTTGCCGGCGATCGAAGTGACTCTTCGCACCGCGGTGGCGCTCGACGCGGTACGCGCAATCGCCGCCGAGGTCGAAGGCGCCGCGGTTGGTGTCGGCAGCGTGCGCAAGCCGTCCGATTTCGGCGATGCGCTCAAGGCCGGCGCGACCTTTGCGGTATCGCCGGGCAGCGCACCGGGCCTGATCGCCGCGGCGCGCGACATCGACCTGCCGTGGCTGCCGGGCGTGGCGACCGCATCGGAAGCGATGGCCTTGTTCGAGCACGGCTACACCCAGCTCAAGTTCTTCCCGGCCGAATCGATCGGTGGCGCCACGGCGTTGAAAGCGATCGGCGGCCCGCTGCCGGAACTGCGTTTCTGCGCGACAGGGGGCATCGGCGTGCACAACGCGCACGAGTACCTGGCGCTGAAGAACGTGCCCTGCGTGGGCGGTTCGTGGGTAGCGCCCGCGGCGGCGGTGAAGGCCGGCGATTGGGGCAAGGTGGAGGCGCTGGCGCGCGAGGCTGTGGCGTTACGCGGCTGATCGCCCGGCGATAGCGTGGTTTTGCTGTTGCTACTTTTCTGCCGCCACTTGAGAAGCCTTCCCATGTAGGAGCGACGTGAGTCGCGACCCCGGGATGCGTGGACGCAACAACACCGATGTCATCCATCGAAGCGGCGTGCCGTCGTGAGGGTAGGAGCGGCGTCCTAGTGGATTTCCTTCGGTCACAAGTCGCGACCGCGCTGCGACGGGTTTGCGACGATAGCGATGTTTCTGTTGTCGCTGTCGCTGTCGCTATCGCTGTTGCTGTTGCTGTGCGCAGCCTTGCACTCGCGAAGGCGATAGAAGACACGAAGGGCGGCGCGCAGGGATGCGCGCCGTTTTTCATCGGGACAGGGATGTCCCGTATGAAAAAGCCCCGCGTATGCATCGCTCGTGCGGGCCCTTGACTCAAAGAAAAGCATTTTTCTTTGGTTACCTTTCTTTTGTTGCTTATGACAAAAGAAAGTAACCCGCCGCTTTAGTGGCGGAAGCTCTTAGCGTTTGATCTTGCTTCTTCAGAAGCCTCGAGCAGAGCAGAGCTTCCGTCCGCTACGCGGCCGGGTTACTTTCTTTTGCTAAGCCCAAAAGAAAGGTAACCAAAGAAAAGGGCTCTCCTTGCAAGGGCACAGGCCACGAGTGCGATGCTGTCGCCGGGATTTTTCGATAGGACATCCTTGTCCTATCGAAAAACGGCGCACGTCCTGTGCGCCGCCCTCCGGGTCTACGGTTGACCGGAAAAACAGCAAAGTGGTAAAGCAGATCAAAATCTCGGCAACGGCAACGGCAACGGCAACGGCAACGGCAACGGCAACGGGCCCGCGTCGGATACGAACACAGCCGACTCAGCGTGGCCGAGCCCATCTCCGACGATCCCACCGCCCCAATCGCAACATCCGCATAGCCACGCCCGCGCCACCATCGGGCTTGGCTGCTATCGTGCTCATTCGGCGGCGCAGGCTTGGCGTCTGTCGCCCGGCACCGAGGTTCCTGAACGCATGTACTCTTCCTCGCGCGAACTTTCTTCATCGGCATCCGTGCCCGGCGGAGCGCGTGCGCTGGCCGCGGCCGGTGCGGTGCTGGCTGCTCTGGCGGTGGCCTTGTCGGCCTATGCCGCGCACGTCGCCGATCCGGCGGCGCAGTCGCGATTGCAGACGGCGGCGGTGTTCGCTTTCGGGCACGGCGTGGCCCTGGCCGCGCTGGCGCCGATCGCTCGGCGTACGCTGGCGCGGGTCGCTCTGCTGGCCTTGCTCGTCGGCGTGCTGGTGTTTTCCGGCGGCCTGGCGGCGGCATATTTCTTCGGCGCTTCGACCCGATTGCTGCCCTACGGCGGCAGCCTGATGATCCTGGCGTGGCTGGTCTACGCCGCCGATGCGTTGAGGCGTTGAGATGCCGCGACATGTCCGGGGGTTCGACGCCGAGGCCGCGCACGCTTATCTGAGCAAGCGCGATCGCAAGCTCGGCGCATGGATGAAGAAGGTCGATCGGCTGGAGAACGGACCGATCCCGACCGATCCGCGCTGGCGCCAGCGCTTCGACCCGGTCGATGCCCTGGCGCGGGCGATCCTGTTCCAGCAGCTCAGCGGCAAGGCCGCCTCGACCATCGTCGGCCGGGTGGAAGCGGCGATCGGCAGCGACCGCCTGCATTACGACACCCTCGGCCGTTGCGACGACGCGGCGCTGCGCGCCTGCGGCGTATCCGGCAACAAGCTGCTCGCGCTGCGCGATCTGTCGGCGCGCGAATCGCGCGGCGAGATCCCGGACCTGCGGCGCATGGCGACGATGGACAACGACGCCATCATCGCCGCGCTCGTGCCGATCCGCGGCATCGGCCGTTGGACGGTCGAGATGATGCTGATGTTCCGCCTCGGCCGCCCCGACATCCTGCCGGTCGACGACCTGGGCATCCGCAAGGGCGCGCAGCGCGTCGACAAGCTCGACGAGATGCCGCCGCCGAAGGCCTTGGCCGAACTCGGCGAACGCTGGGGGCCGTATCGCAGCTACGCCAGCCTGTACCTGTGGCGGATCGCGGATTTTTCCGAGGCCGCCAAGCCCAGGACCAATCGCTCGCAGGATTGAGCGCGCGCCGATTCGGGGGCATTGTCGATGTCCCGCGCGGCGATGGCGGTGTTTCATCGCTGACTTGCAGCGGCGTGCGGATTATTTCGCGTGGTAACGCCAGTGCCACGGCTCGTAGACGATGCCGTGCGGGTTGTCGCGTGGGTAGCTCATGACGTAGCCGTAGCCGCCGGCGTTGTCGCGCAGCCAGGCGAAGGCGGGGGTGTGCTCGAAGGATTCTTCGGCCGGCGGTTCGCCGGGGGTGCCGATGTCGAGTGCCAGGCCGCTGTGGTGCTCGCTGTAGCCCGGCGCGGCGTTGACGGTGAGGATCTCGTCCACGCCGAGGCCGCGCGCGAGCTTGCGCTCGAAAATGCCGAGTTGGTAATGGTGGCTGCGATAGCCGGAGATGGCATCGAGGACGATGCCGTCGTGCACGGCGGCCTGGCGCAGGTGGCTCCATGCACGGGCGGCGCCGGGATGCAGCCACAGTGGCCGGCGGAAGCGGTCGACGCCGGCGTAGGCGAGGCGGTCGGGTTCGGCGATCAGGCCCAGGCCGGTTCGCGCTTCGTAGCCGACGCAGTCCAGGCCGAGTGCGGACAGCCGCTCCTCGATCCGATCCAGCGGCAGCTCGTGGATTCGCAGCAGTCCCTCGCGGCGGTATTCGACGATGGCGTCGAGCGCATCGAGGGCCTGGCCGATGCCGTCTTCGTGGATCAGCCGGTGGACCAGCGGCAACAGGCCTTCGGGCAGGTCGGCGGCGAGGAAACGGCCGTCGCGCTTGCGTCGCAGCACGTGCCGCGCACGCGACAGCGCGCGGGCGTCGTGGTTGCTGCGCGCGCGCAGCAGACCGCCCGGCCAGAGTTCGATCTCGGGCGTGTTGATCAGAAGGTGGCCGTGGCCGCGCATGCGCTCAGATTAGCCGGCAAGGGCGCGTCGCGCCAAGTTCGCGGATGGCGCTGGGCATGGTGCCGTCAGGCCGGTTGCTTGAAATACAGGCGGGTGCCGAGAATGCTCGGGTCGTGCTCGACCGACACCAGTTCCCAGCCTTGCTCGCCGCGTTTGTCGAGTTCTTCCTGGATGCGTTGCCGCATCGGCGACTCGAACAGTTGATAGGTCAGCTCGACGACTTGATGTTTCCACTTCTGGGTCATGGGTCTTCCTCGGGAGTCGGGGTGTCCTGGCGCGGCAGCCGCCCATTCTTGCGCAGGGCGTCGCGCAGGACATATTCGATCTGGGCATTGAGCGAACGCAACTCGTCGTCGGCCCAGCGCTGCACGGCGGCGAGCACCTCGGCATTGATGCGCAGCGGATAGGCCTTCTTCTCGCTCACCGTCGGCGCGTCCCTGCGTCGCCGCCGGGGCGGTCGCGATAGCTGCGGCGGGCCGCGCTGATCGCGAGGATCAAGGCGACGGCTAGGCCGTTGACCGCCAGCAGCAGGGCGACCACGACCAGTGCGATGCGGCCTTCGTTGTCGCCGGCCCAGTAGAAGCCGGCGCCGCCGAGCAGCATGGCCGCGCCGGTCGTCGCCAGCAGGCGGGCGAGTTTCGCCGCGGTGCGGGCCGGGTCGGGCAGGCGCGAGGCGTCCAGGCCATTGATCAGGTGCAGGTTGCCGCGCGCGACCAGCACCGCCGAAACCAGGATCGGTACGGCGCTGACCGCCATCGCGATGGGGACGAGGTAGTCGTGGAGGGTCATCGGGGCCTGCTCAGTACAAGCTGCCGGCGTTGACGATCGGCTGCGCGCCGCGGTCGCCGCACAACACCACCAACAGGTTGCTGACCATGTGCGCCTTGCGCTCTTCGTCCAGTTGCACGACGCCGTTTTTCTGCAGTTCGGCCAGGGCCATTTCGACCATGCCGACCGCGCCGGCGACGATGCGCGTGCGCGCGGCGATCACCGCGTTGGCCTGCTGGCGTTGCAGCATGGCGTGGGCGATCTCGGGCGCGTAGGCGAGGTGGCTGATGCGCGCATCGATCACGTTGACGCCGGCGTCGGCGAGGCGGTCCTGCAGTTCCTGTTGCAGGTGCAGGGATATCTCGGCGGCATGGCTGCGCAGCGACAACTGGCCGTCTTCGTGCTGGTCGTAGGGGTAGCTGGTGGCCATCGCGCGCAGCGCCGACTCGGACTGGATGTGCACGAAGGTTTCGTAATCGTCGACGTTGTAGACCGCTTCGGCCGAATCGACCACCTGCCAGACGATCACCGCGGCGATCTCGATCGGGCTGCCGTCGAGCTCGTTGACCTTGAGCTTGCCGCTTTCGAAGTTGCGGATGCGCTGGCTGACCTTGCGCTTGGCGTAGAGCGGGTTGTTCCAGCGCAGGCCGTTGTCCTTGACCGTGCCGACGTACTTGCCGAACAGGCTCAGCACCGCGGCCTGATTGGGCTCGATCTTGTACAGGCCGGACAGGCCGAAGAAGGCGAGGGCGCCGGCCAGGATCGCGACGATCACGCTGGCCCCGCTTTCGCTGGCGACGCCGCCGAGGAACGCGTAGGCGCCGACCGCGCCGAGGCCGAGGCAGCCCAGCAGGACCGGAATGCCTGAGAGGGATTGGGTGGGGTTCTCTTTCATGGCGTCCGTCTCGCTCGTTGTCCAAGCACATTGATATCATATTGATATCAGATCTGGAATGCCCGGCCGTCGGAAAAAGCGGCACGGGCCCGGCAGGAAGAACGGAGCCGTTTGCATCGACGAGGGGCAGGACGGCATCGCGGCCATGGCCACATCAGAGAAACGCCGGGTACCCGTAGCGCGGCGCGAACGCCCTCAGGGCGTGATCCGGTACAGCGGCGCCGGGATGAACTCGCCGGTGGCGTAGAGGCTGCGGCCATCGGCCGACCACCCCAGGGCCTCGGCTTGCGGCAGCCAGGGCAAGTCGCTGACCCGGGGCTGGCCGGCGACGGCCCGGGCCCAGCTCTGGCGCGGCTGGCGCGGGTACAGCAGCAGATAGCGGTAGGTCATCACCGCCAGGGTGTTGCCGTCGGGGGAGATATCGGCGGCGGTGACCTGGCCCTGCAGCTTGGCCCGGGTCGGATTGTTGCGGCGCAGTTGCGCATCGGGTTCGGGGATGCCGGCCAGGCCGCCGAGCCGGGTGGCGGTCTGCAGGGCGTTGCCGGCCGGCATCAGCGGTAGCGAGAACAGCTCAGGCGGCTGGCGCTTCTTGGAGATCAACAGGATCTGCTTGCGCGCGATGTCGACCGCCACCGCCTCGCAATCGCGCGCGCCGTCGGGCCAGCGGAAAGCGATCGACCAGGCCGGCTTGAGGCGCGCGTTCTCGATCTTCGCCGGCTCTTCGATCACATGCAGTTGCAGGCTGCGGCGCAGGCCGCCGTTGTCGCCGGTATCGGCGATCAGCAGGTACTGGCGGCCGTCGAGCTCGAAGGCGGCGATGTCTTCCCAGTCGGTCTTGGTGACGCCTTCGATGCGCAGGGTCGCCAGCCGGTCGCCGTTGTCGGCGACCGCGAACAGGCGCTCGGGATTGCCGCCGTCGTCGTGCATCCACAGCACGCCGGGATGGCGGCGCGAGGCGGCCAGGCCGCTGATCTCCGACAACTGCGGGTCGAGCATCATGCCGGCGAGCTGGCTGCTGCCGTGCGGGGGCGCCTCGGGTTCGCCCGTGCACGCCGCGAGCAGCGTCGCCGCCAACAGCAGCGCCAGCCGTCGCGCCGCACGGGGGCGGCGGGCGTGGCTGGACTGCGGTGCGGGGGCGACGGCGCGCGACGCGGGCCGAGGACGGGCGAAGGGCATGGCCACAGCATCGCATGGGCGATGCGCGCCGCCATAGTCCGGCGCCGCGCCGATGGCCCGGAAAGTTAGACTAGGCTCATCCACCCCATGGTTTTACGAGGTTTCCGCATGACCACGCTCGGCACGCCGCTGTCCCCGCACGCTTTCCGCGTGCTTCTGCTCGGTTCGGGCGAACTCGGCAAGGAAGTGGCGATCGAACTGCAGCGGTTCGGGGTCGAGGTGATCGCGGCCGACCGTTATGCGAACGCGCCGGCGATGCAGGTCGCCCATCGCAGCCACGTGCTCGACATGCTCGACGGCCAGGCCATCCGCGCCTTGATCGCGGCCGAACGGCCGCAATTGATCGTGCCGGAGATCGAGGCCATCCATACCCAGACCCTGGTCGAGTTGGAGCAGGAATTCGCCGCGCGCGGCAGCGACACGCGGATCATCCCGACCGCGCGCGCGGCGCGGTTGACCATGGACCGCGAAGGCATCCGCCGCCTGGCCGCCGAGACCCTGCAACTGCCGACTTCGCCCTATCGCTTCGTCGACACCGCCGAAGACTATCGCGCCGCGGTTGCCGAGCTCGGCCTGCCGTGCGTGATCAAGCCGGTGATGTCGTCCTCGGGCAAGGGCCAGAGCCTGGTGCGCAGCGCCGACGCCGTCGACGCCGCCTGGGACTACGCCCAGACCGGCGGCCGCGCCGGTGCCGGCCGGGTCATCGTCGAGGGCTTCATCGACTTCGAATACGAAATCACTCTGCTGACCGTGCGCCACGCCGCCGGCACGACCTTCTGCGCACCGATCGGACATCTGCAGCGCGACGGCGACTACCGCGAAAGCTGGCAGCCGCAGGCGATGGCGCCGGTGGCGCTGGCGCGGGCGCAGGAAATCGCCCGCACCATCACCGACGACCTCGGCGGCTACGGTGTGTTCGGCGTCGAGTTGTTCGTCAAGGGCGATGAAGTCTGGTTCAGCGAAGTTTCGCCGCGCCCGCACGACACCGGCCTGGTCACCTTGATCTCGCAGGACCTCAGCGAGTTCGCCCTGCATGCGCGCGCGATCCTGGGCCTGCCGATCCCGACCATCCGCGAGTTCGGCGCCTCGGCTTCGTGCGCGGTGCTCGCCCAGGGCCACGGTGTGCCGGTGTTCTCCGGCGTCGACGCCGCCTTGGGCCAGGTCGACACCCAATTGCGTTTGTTCGGCAAGCCGCGCGTCGAAGGCCAGCGCCGGGTCGCGGTGACGCTCGCGCTCGGCCAGGACGTCGACGACGCGCGTGCGAAGGCGCGCGAGGCCGCCGCGCAACTGCAGGTCGAATTGCGCTGATCGTCGCGCGCGCTCACGATCGTCGGGTCGGCGCCGCCGCACGCGCGCCGATCCGAAGTTTTGCCATACCACCGTTGCAGGACCGCGTTTTCAGGGGAGCGCCATGAACGAGACACAGGGCTACGCCGTATTTTTCTTCCCGCAGGCGTTGGAAGTGCTCGGCGAAGCCATCCGCCCCTACCTGCTCGACGGTCCGGTCGGGCCGCACGTGCTGTGTCGCGAGATCGACACCGGCGGTGCCTTCATCGAAATGACCCTCGAAGGCCGCGCTTCCGACGGCCGCGACCTGTCGCTGGAGCTGATGGTGCCGGGCAACATGGTGCGCATGATCGTTTCCGCGCACGGCGAGGGCGCCTTCGGTTTCGGCCCGCGCGTGGTGCGCACCGCGCCGGCCGCGAGCGTGGCGGCTGCGCCCACGCCGGCTGCGCCCATGCCGGTCGTCGTACCCGAGCCCACGCCCGCAGTGCCCGATGCGCCCGCGCCGGTGACGGCGAAGGACAAGCCGGAGTAATCGGGCGAACACCGCGCGGATGCGGGCGCAGCGATCCGGGGTTCCAACAACGATCAGGTGCCCGAGCATGGCACCGACAGGAGGTCAGCCATGAGCAAGTCGGACACGATCACTTTGTATCGCCCGGTGGGCCCCGAGGAACTCGCGCTGCTGCGCAAGAGCGGCTTCAAGCGCTGGCCGCCGCGGTTGCCGGAGCAGCCGATCTTCTACCCGGTCAGCAACGAGCGCTACGCGGCTGAGATCGCCGAACGCTGGAACGTAAAAGACAGCGGCTACGGCGCGGTGACCCGGTTCCAGGTGCGCGCCGATTTCATGGCGCGCTACCCGCTGCAGAAGGTCGGCGGCGAGCACCACACCGAATGGTGGGTGCCGGCCGAGGAACTGGAACAGCTCAACGATCACATCGTCGGGACGATCGAGGTGATCCGGGAGTTTCACGCGACGGCTTGAGTCGCTGAAGTCGGTCGTCTAGGTGCCGGCCTATGTATCTGGTCGCTGCCAGGCACCCGCAGCCGGTTATCCCCGCGCGGGCGGAGATCCATCGGATTTTCGTGCGAGAACGCCTGAAGTCTGAGTCCGGTCAGGGCGCACAGCGCCCTGGCGTTCATGGATGCGCGAGCCAATGCCTCGCAAGCGGATCCAGTCACCCCCGCCTTCGCGGGGATGAAAAGTTGCGTGGACTGTCTCGCTGGAATCCCCAGGGATTAGCGACCGCCGCGTATTGCGATCGCAAGCCAAGCCTTGAGCCGAACGGAGCGTTGTCGCTTCAGTCGCGCAACTGGATGATGTGCGCGGTCGAGTCCCGGTAACGGACACGGCCGATCTTGCAGGGCACCGTGTGAGTGATCGATGCCGCTTCGGGCGGCGGCTCCACGTCCCATTCGATTCCATCGAAGTCGTAGGGGAAGGGCACACCGTTCGGATTGGCCGAGTGCAGGTACACCGCATTGCTGCCGGTGTCCTCGCATAGCGTGGCCCAACATTGCACGGCGAAGGGCCTGCTGCGTGCGAACGCGTTCAAGTCGAGCAGCAGTCGCCAGGTCAATTCGGCCACCAGTATCCGGTCCGATAACGAACGGTTGCCGCGGCCTCGCCAATCGATATGGGTATGCCAGAAATCGAAAAAATCGCTGTCTGCGATCCAATCGAAGGACTGGCGGCGGCGCTCGATGCGAGCCCAATAAGCCTCCATGCGCTTGAGATAGCGACGGTCCATCGATTCGTTCTTTATCGCCAAGCTCAATCCGCCAAATCCACCCACACCAGATGGTGGTCGCTGGCTTCGGAAATCCTGGCGTCGGCGGTGTCCGGCTTGGGCCAGAACACGCCGGTGCCGCGCACGTTCCAGCCGCGCGAGGGCAGTGCGTAGTCCAGGCGCAGTGTGCCGGCCTTCGGGCCGAAGTCGCCGGTGTGTTCGGCGGTGTCGCCCTTGCGCGCGAAACCATAGAACTTCGCGCGTTCGACTGCGCCTTCGCTGCGCGGTACCTGGCTCGCATCGACGCGCGGGTGATCGAGCAATTGCTTGATCGAACCCGGCACGCCGTCGCCGTCGACCGGGTCGGCGTTCATGTCGCCGACGATGACGAAGCGCGCATCCTCGGCGAGGCCGCCGCAACGACCCTGGTCGTCGCACAGCCAGGCCGGCGTGCCGCCGTCGAGGTAACGCGCCCACAGTTTGATTTCGTCGTGGTTGCGCGCGCCGTTGCGGTCCTCGGGGCCGTCGAACACAGGCGGTGTCGGATGCGCGGCGAGCAGATGCAGCACGCCGAGCGGGGTCCGCACCGGCACGTCCCAGTGCGACTTCGACGACAGCCGCATCTGCGGCCAGGCCGTCGCCGAATACCAGGGTTTGCCGGTGTCGGGATGGCGCGGCTGGCGCGCGCCGGGCAGGGCGCTCCATTTGAAGGTCTGGAAGCTGCGTACCGCGGCGGTGTCGATCGGATAACGCGACAGCACCAGCATGCCGTATTGGCCCGGGTGCAGACCGTAGCCCCAGGCATCGTTGCCGCGCGCGCGGTCGGCGCGCTGGGCATCGCCGGCCAGGCCATCGCCGTCGAGGTCCAGGCCGCTCGGCACGCCGGTGTTGACCGGGGCCAGATAGCGGTAGGGATAAGACAACGCCGCGCCGCCGCCGTCCTGCGCCACTTCCAGGTAGTCGCGCTGGAACAACTCGGCTGCGCGCTGTTGCGCGTCGTAGTCGAATTCGTTGAGCAGCACGACGTCCGGACGCACCCGCTGCAGCACCGCGGCGATCTTGCGTGCGTTGCCGTCGCCGGCCTCGAGGCGGCGGATCAGGCCGCCGTCGGCGTCGTCGTAGAGCGAGGTGTTGTAGGTCGCCACGCGCAAGGGCGCAGCGGCCGACGCGTCTGCCTGGTCGCGGACCCAGGCCTTGGGATCGCCGTGTACGTTCACCTGGGTGCAGGCCGTCATGAGCAGCGCGGCAAGGGCGGCGCCAGCGTGGAAGGGAAGTCGGGAGGCAGGGAATCCAAGCATGTGCGCATGATGGCATAGCGCCCGCCGCGGCATCGTTACAGGCTCGGGCGGAATCGCGGAGCGCAACGGTCGCCTTGTGCGCATCGGTTGCGCCGAGTTGGAGCGCAAACAACGACGCCCCGGCGA
>Ga0307406_10000730_pt1 | contig 18482 bp, 18 predicted proteins | sample 322Cmetagenome_3_FD_203706 | JGI IMG/M metagenome (GOLD analysis project Ga0307406, IMG submission 203706) | Maize rhizosphere microbial communities from greenhouse at UC Davis, California, United States - 322HYB-C-2 | ecosystem: Host-associated > Plants > Roots > Rhizosphere > Soil | place...
TGGCGGCATATCGTGACGTTCGAGAAGCCGCTGATCGGCGCCGTCTGCGGCTATGCGCTGGGCGGCGGGTGCGAGCTCGCGCTGTGCTGCGACCTGATCGTCGCCGGCAGCAATGCGCAGTTCGGTCAGCCAGAGGTCAACCTGGGGCTCATTCCCGGCGCCGGCGGCGTCGCGCGACTTGCCCGGACGTGCGGGAAGGCGCTGACCATGCAGATGGTGCTGACCGGCCAGCCGATCGACGCGGCGGCGGCACTTGCGGCCGGGATCGTGGTCGAAGTGGACGAGCCGGAAAGCGCGATCTCGCGCGCCGTCGAGCTTGCGGCGCTGATCGCGACCAAGCCGGCGCTGGCCGTGCGGCTCGCGAAGCAGGCGGTGCTGCGCGCTTACGAGCTGCCGCTGTCCGAGGCGGTGGCCGCGGAGCGCCAGGCGTTCGCGCTGCTCGCGGCGAGCGACGATCGCAACGAGGGGATCGCCGCGTTCCTCGACAAGCGGCCGCCGCGCTTCACCGGACGCTGACGCAACGGAGTGCCTCGACTGTGCCGACCCGACGCCTGTTCATCGCTGCCGCCGCCGCGGCGCTCGCCGCCTGTGCTTCGACAACCATCCGAGACACCTGGACCGATCCTGCCTGGACCGGCGCGCCTTTCCGCAAAGTGCTGGTCCTGGGCGTCTCGCGCGACGTACCCGAGCGCCGCGTGTTCGAGGACATCATGGCGCAGCGCATTGCCGCCACCGGCGTCGAGGCCGTGCCCGCGTGGCGCTACCTGCCGGAGGGCGGGCGCGCGGACGAGCCGACGCTCGACCGCGCGGTGCGCGAGTCGGGTGCGGACGGCCTCGTGATGTCGCGCATCCGCTCGATCGATCGGCGCACCAGCGTGTCGACGGTGATGGTGCCCGTGCATTACGGATTCGGCTGGTACCCGTGGTATGCGGGCTGGTATCCGGCCACCGACGTGCGCCAGTACGACATCGCCGTCGTCGAGACCTCGGTGTTCGATACCTCGACCAAGCGCGTGGTATGGACCGGCGTCACCGAAACCTACGAACCCTCGTCCGTTGCCCGCGACGCGCCCGGCTTCGCCGACGTCATCGTGCGCGCACTCCAGCGTCGCCGCGTCCTTCCGGGAGGCGCATGATGGCCGCGCGCCTGTTCGAAGCGATGCCGCGCCCGCCGCAGGGCCCCGGGGACGGCGAGGACGAGGAACTGCCGATGGGCGACCCGCCCGACGACGACGAGACCGATGATCCGGACGACGTCGACGAAGGCGAGGAAGACGACGCGCCGCTGCACGGCGGCACGACGGCCAGGCTCAGTTGCAGCCGCGCAGCAGGTAGACGATCAGCAGGATCGGGATCGGCACGCCGAGCGCCCACGCCAGGATGTAGCCCCAGCGGCCGTATTGCCGGTCGATGAACGAATACCCGCTGCGCCGCTGCCGCCAGGCGGCCGGATGCAGCAGCGAGGGCTTGTTCGGGGTCGGCTCCATCGTCGCTCCTCGGAGGGTGGGCGCGCGGGGCGCCACGGTCCGGGCAGCATAGAAAGCCGCGCCCGGCGCATCCGTCGGTGGTGCGCGGAATGAGCAGCAGGACGCGGGCGTGCTGCTGCAAGACGACCGCCGACGCGGCGGTCGGTGGAACGCGCGATCAGTCGATCGACGAGAAGCGCATCGTGCCGCCGCTTCGCAGTGCCAGCAGCAATGCGTCGCCCTCGACGCGATAGCCGACGACTTCGCGCAGGTCGGCGAGGAACCGCCGATCCTGCGATCCGCGCCCGCAGCCCTTTTTCGTCGTCGCAATGTCAGACAGTGCCAGCGAGCGATCGGCCGCAGCGTCGTAGCGTCCGCGGCCGCCGTTGCAATCGGCGCGAACGCGCAGCATTCCGCCGCCGTCGAAGCGCAGCGTGTACTGCGAGGGATCGGCGACGACCAGCCGGTCGCCGTCGCGGCCGTCGGTCGACCGCCACTTCCAGATGGGGCCGGCGAGTGCGCTCGTCGCCTGGGACGTGGCGGCGAACGCGAGCGGCGCGAGCACGATGGCGCAGGCAGCGATGAGTCGCGCCGTCCGACGGGCCACGCGCATCGTGTGATCCGCGAACCGCTTCATGCGCAATTCAACGGTTCGCGCACGCCACGGTTGACCGCAGCGTCGGCGTGGTCGCCACGCGGTGGCGTCAGGCGGCGGCCGTTGCCGATGCCTCGAGGGCGACGAAGCGCTCGGTGACGAGCGCGAGCTCGCGGTGGTAGCGCAGCCGCGCGGCCGTGCGCAGTGCCTGCGCGAAACGCCCGACCCAGGCGGACAGGTGGTCGTCGACGAGGCGCTCGCGAATCGCCTGCGCGGCCTCGCATTCGTCGGGCGTGCCGATGCGAAGCGCCTGGTTCTCGCGGAAGATCGCGAGGTGCAGGAAGCGCAGTTCCTCGCCGATGTGATCGGGCACCGGGCGATGCGCGTCGTCGATGTCGAACCCCGCGTCGTCGTAGAGCTTCGCGATCGCATCGAGCGACGCGCGTCGCGACGCCGCGCCAAGCCACGCGCACTCGCAGGCAGCGACCGCCTGACGCCCGTCGCCGAAGAGTCGCCGGTGCTCGTCGGCGATGTGCGCGGCGCCCTCGGCGATCGCGGCATCGCGCAGGCGCCGCGCCTGCCGACCCAGCGCGCCGTCGAGCGCGGCCGCGGCCGCCGTCATCGGTGCGAACAGGCGCGCGTCGTCGAAGTCGCTGCCGGGAGTGTCGTAGCACGCTGCGAGCAGGCGGCTGAACGCTTCGCGCGCGACGTCGGTGGTGGAGTCGTGATCGTGCATGGCGGGTGCTCCGTCGCTGGTTCGACGTATTGAGCGCCCCGTCGTCGCGCCGGCGGTTGACGCGCATCAACCCCGTACGAGTCGGCCGCCCGCCGGCCCGCGTCTCCGCGTCAGCGCAGCAGGGCGATCAGGCCCGCCGCGGCGAGCGCGAGCGGGCCGACGCGCCACAGGCGCACGGCGCGATCGGATGGATGCGGCAACGGCGGCAGCAGGTCGTCGTCGCGAAGCTCGTCCGGAAAGGACCGCGCCGGCACCGGCACGATCTTTCGCTGCGCTCGATCCGCCGGCAGGCGCCGGCGATAGTGGTCCAGCGACACGACCGGCGCGTCGCCCCACGCGCGGCTCGAGGGAAACTGCGGCACGCGAATCGCGACGAGGGCGACCGCATCGCGCGCGATCTCGCGTCCCAGCGCTCCGCGCGCAGCACCCCCCTGCACCAGGCGCCACAACGCGTCGGCCACGGCTTCGAACGCGACGGCGGGAAGCAACCGCGTTCGCTCGGCCACCAGGTAATCGTAGGCGACGCGCGCTTCGCGCAGCGACCGCTCGCGCCAGGCGAGGAACGGCAACAGCAGCGGCGCGACGGCGCCGACCGTCGGTCCGCGCGCCGGCACCTCGAGGCCCAGCGCGCGCAGCGTGTCGACGGCGATGCTCGTGCAGTTGTCGGTCGGATGGTAGTAGCCGAGCTGGTGTCGCCAGAACTGGCGGTAGACACGGCCGAGCGCCGACTGAACGCGCACCGCCGACCGGTCGTCGTCGAGCAGCGCGACGAGCAGCCAGGACGGCCGGTACCACGACTGGCCGGCGTTGAGATCGGCGAAATGATTGTCGAGCGTGACCGGCGCGGCGAGGATGCCTTTCTCGCTTTCGATGTCGAGCGAGTAGAAATTGTCGACGAGCCACGGCGCGATCGATCCGTCGTCGGCGATGCGGCCGGTGACGAGCGAGAAATGGCCTGCGTGCGCTTCGTCGTCGTCGCCCTGCGCGCCGTTCAGCACGACGCCGATCGCCGCCTTGCCGGTCCAGTCGCTCGCGGCGGGCTCGCGTTGCCACAGCGCGAACGCCTCGTACGGCGCGTCGGCGGGCGTGCGCTGGATCCATGCGCGAAGTCCGGTCGACAGCGTGGCGCCGGCGTCGAGTGGCCGCAGCGGCAACGCCGAGGGACCGATGCGAAACGCCTCCGGCCACAGCGTGCGGGCGACGAAACGCTCGCCGTCGCGCGAGCCGCGCGCCACGAACGCGTGCTCGGAGAACCACGCCCACGAGCGTGCGTCGATCCAGGCGCGGTTGAGCGGCAGCGGCGCCACGACATCGAGCGCGAACGATCGACCGCCCGCCGCGATCGTGCGTGGCGGCGCGTCGATGCGCGCGTGGCGCAGTGCGTCCGGCGCCGCGATCCACACGAGCGGCGGCAGGTCGGCGGGCGCCCGCGAAGGATGCGCGTCGCTCCATCGCCGCACGTCATGCATCGGCCGGACGCGCGTCGCATGCGAGGCGACCGGCCGTCCCGCGCGCGGCAGCGCGACCGTTTCCCGCGCGAAGTACCAGGCGGCCGCGCGCCCGGCGACATCGACGGCCTCGCGACCCGGCGCGAGCGTGAAATCGCCGGCGCGATGCAGGCCGAGCGACGGGAACGCGTCGAGCGCGTCGCCGGTCAGGCGCTGATCTCGCGCGCGGTGATCCTGTAGCGGAACGTGTCCGGATCGAGGCTGTCGATGCGCTCGCCGCGCGTTTCCGCCTGCGGGTACATGAAGAAGCCAAGCTTCGCGCCGCGCGAGCCGGGAAGCGGAACGTCGTGGGCGACGTTGTACGCCATCCAGTTGCCTTCCCAGCCACCGAACAGGGCCGCGTTCACCGGCGCGACGACCGGGTGGCGCGCGTCCTTGATCCAGTCGGCGGTCTCGAGGCGCATGACCTTGCCGACGTCGGCCGGATCCATCGCCACCCAGCCGTGGCCGTCGAGCCACACCTCGGCGCGGCAGTGCTGCGCCTTGGAGACGTCCGGCGAGCCGGCGCCGAGCTCGCGATAGCCGAACGCCGAGCGGGCGACGCGAATGCCGTAGACGTCGCGTGCCGGGACGCCGACCGCTCGCGACAGCCCGACGAACAGCGCGTTGATGTCGCCGCACTTGCCGCCCATGTTGCCCGTCTCGAGCATCGCCTTGATGTCGCCGACGCCGCAGCCGCGAACGTTCGGCTCGCGATAGGTGTTGGCGACGACCCAGTCGAACAGCGCGCGCACCTTCTCAACGTCTGTGCGGCGGTTGCCGACGATGTCGCGCGCCGTCTGGCCGACGATGCCGTCGGTGGGCATGAGCTCGGTCGACTTGAGGTATTGACCGAGGGCTGCGCGGTCGGCCGTACTCGCACGCATCGTCCCGGCCCAGTCGTGCCGCCGGTCCTGCGACCGCATGCGGCTCGTGACCTCGATCCACGGCGACTTCTCGCCCTCGGCGAAACGCGCGTGCACCATGCGCGCGCCCCAGGGGCCGGTGGCGATCGCCGCCTCCTGCGCGTTCCCGGTCCAGTGCGTGTCCTGCGACTGCTGCCAGTCGGTCGTGACCGACGGAATCGGCACCCAGGCCTGCGTCGCACCGACCGGCTCGGCGATCTCGAGTCGCGTGACGACCTCGAACGTACGCCAGCGCCCCGGTGTCGGCGTGAACTGGCGATCCTGCGCGAACGCGCTGGCGGGCAGCGCCGAGACGAGCGGCAATGACGAGGCGGCGGTCAGGAAGCGGCGACGATCCATGCAGGGCTCCGCGGAAAGAACGGGTTGGGAAGGAGGTCGATCGGATGCGCCTCGGCCTGGCGAGTCGAAGGCGTTGCCCCCGGCCGGCGCTTGGTTTCCCGGATGCGAGCGACGACGTCGGAGCGGTCCCAGTCGATTTCACCGATGGCGACGAGTGCGATCCGCTGGTCGGGCCCGACGACGAACGTCGTGGGGAACACGCGCACGCCCCATGCGCTGCGCGCGCCGCCGTCGTGATCGCGCAGCATCGTCATCGTCAGGCCGAGCTTGTCGGCGAACGGACGGATGCGCGCCGCATTCTCCTGCAGGTTCACGGCGAGCACTTCCAGCCCCTCGCTCGCAAGCGTGGTTCGCAGGCGTTCGAGCGACGGCATCTCGGCGACGCAGGGCGTGCACCAGGTCGCCCAGAAGTTGACGACGACGGTTCGGCCGCGGAACGCGTCGAGACGCACCTCGCGGCCGTCGAGGTCGCGCAGCGCGAGCGCAGGTGCCGGCTCGCCGCTGCCGGCGCTCAGCGTCCCGGCGGCGCCGGCGGGCAGCGCGAGCGCAACGAGGAGCCACATCGCCGCCCGCGCCAGGCCTCGCCTCGTCGGAATCCTTCGTACGTCCATCACGCCATTATCGCAGGCCTGCGGGGCGACCTGCGTGGGACAAATGCAACCCCGCCGGCCTGCCGCGCGGGCGCGCCGACGTATGATCCGCGCTCGGGAGCGGAAAGGGTCGAGCGATGCGATTCCGGCTGGTCGATCGTCTGGTACGCGACATGGGCGCCGAGCGCTCGGCGCTGGTCGCCGCGTTGCGCGCGCACCCCGCGTCGATCGCACCGAAGTACTTCTACGACGAACTCGGCGCGGCGCTGTACGGGGCGATTTGCGAGCTGCCCGAGTACTACGCGACACGCACCGAGCGGTCGATCTTCGAGGCGAACCGGGCGGAGATCGCCAACGCGATCGGCGCGGGCGGCCAGTTCGTCGACCTGGGAGCGGGCGACGGCGCCAAGGCGGAGGCCTGGCTTCCCTACCTCGTCCCGAAGCGTTACGTCGCCGTCGACATCGCCGGCCACGCGCTGAAGCGCACGCTCGAGCGACTGGCGCCGCGCTTCCCGGACGTGAAGATGACCGGCGTGGTGACCGACTTCACCAGCGGGCTCGATCTGGAAGCCGACCTGACGGCGGAGCCGGTCGCGTTCTTCTATCCGGGCTCGTCGATCGGCAACTTCACGCCGGAGGATTCGATCGAGCTGTTGCGCCGCGTCCAGGCGTATTGCGCGCGCCGGCCCGGCAGCGGGCTTCTGATCGGCGTCGATACGAAGAAGTCGCGCGCGCGCCTCGAAGCGGCGTACGACGACCGGCTCGGCGTCACGGCGCTCTTCAACCGCAACGTGCTGAACCACGTGAACCGGCTGATCGGCAGCGATTTCGACGTCGCCGCGTTCCGTCATCGCGCCTTCTATGCCGAGGATCGCGCACGCATCGAAATGCACCTCGAGGCGTTGAACGATCACACGGTGACGCTCGACGGCGCGCCGAGGCGCTTTGCCGAGGGCGAGCGCATCCATACCGAGAACTCGTACAAGTACGCGCCGGACGAGTTCGACACGCTGCTCGCGCTGGCCGGGTTCGCCACCGTGCGGCGCTGGCTCGACGCGAACGGCGATTTCGCCGTGTTCTGGGCCGCCTGAACGCGCGGCCGGTCCGCCGGCCTAACCGGCGTCGCGCGCGAGTCGCACACCGCTGAACTGCCAGCGCGCATCCGGGGGAAAGAAATTGCGGTAGGTCGCGCGGATGTGCGAGCGCGGCGTCGCGCACGATCCGCCGCGAAGCACGTACTGGTTGCACATGAACTTGCCGTTGTATTCGCCGAGCGCGCCGGGCGCGATGCGAAAACCGGGGTAGGGCGCGTAGCTCGATTGCGTCCATTCCCACACGTCGCCGAAGAGCTGCGCGAGCATGCCGGGCGCGGACGACGTGCGCTGCGCGAGCGGGTGCAGCACGCTGCTCTCGAGGAAGTTGCCGTCGACGGCCGCGCTGCCGGCGAGCGCCTCCCACTCGAACTCGGTCGGCAGCCGCGCGCCCGCCCAGCGGGCATAGGCGTCGGCCTCGAACAGGCTGACGTGCGCGAGCGGCGCGCCCGGATCGATCTCGGCCATGCCGCGCAAGGTGAACGTCGACCAGCGTCCGTCCGTGCGCTCCCAGTACAGCGGCGCCTGCCAGCGTTGCGCGCTTACCGCGTCCCAGCCGAGCGACAGCCACAGCTCGGGACGCTGGTAGCCGCCGTCGTCGATGAACGCGAGGTATTCGCCGTTGGTCACCGGGTGCGTCGCGAGCGCGAACGGCGCGAGGAGCACGCGATGCCGCGGTCCTTCGTTGTCGAACGCGAATCCGTCGCCGGCGTGGCCGACCTCGACGATGCCGCCCGCGTGCGCCACCCAGCCGGGCGTGCGCTTGGCGACCGGGGTCAGCGGCCACGCGGGCAGGTACGCCGGGCGCGTCGGATTGCGCGACAGCAGGTGCTTGACGTCGGTGACGATCAGTTCCTGGTGCTGCTGCTCGTGCTGCAGGCCGAGCTCGATCAGCGGCGACCACGCACCATCGCCGGCCAGCAGCGGTGCGATCGCACTGTCGACGTGCGCGCGATACGCGAGCACCTGCGCGAGCGACGGGCGCGTCAGCAGTCCGCGCTCGGGGCGGGGGTGCTTGTCGCCGACGGCGTTGTAATACGAGTTGAAGAGGACGCGGAACGCCGGGTCCAACGCCCGGTAGCCGGGGACGTGCGGCTCGACGACGAAGGTCTCGAAGAACCAGGTCGTGTGCGCGAGGTGCCACTTGACCGGACTCGCATCCGGCATCGACTGCGCGGCACAGTCCTCGGCCGACAGCGGCGCCGCGAGCGCCAGCGACTGCGCGCGGATCTCGGCGAAACGCCGCGCGAGCGGCGAGAGCGACGTTGCGGCGGCAAGGCGGCGAAGGCGTGAACGGGACATGGCTGCGCGTTCCGGAGCGGAACCGAACAGGCTACCGCGGTACCGTCGTTTCCGTCATGCGCCACCTTACGTACGGATCACGCCGGCTGACATCGCGGGCAAAAGTAGATGCCGCGGCCCGCGACGTCGACGCGGCGGATCGTCGTGCCGCAGATCCAGCACGGTTCGCCATCGCGTCCGTAGGCGCGGAATCGCCGCGCGGCGCGGGACACGCCTCGCGCCGCGAGCGCTTGCATCAGCGCGACGTCGTTGGTCGCGCCGGCAGTCCGGACACTCTGCCGCGGCAACGCGACGATCGCCTCGGCGAGCCGCTGCAGCGCCGGCGCACGGAGATCCGCGGGCCGGCGCGTGTGGCGCAGCCGCGCGAGATGCAGGATGTCGCTGCGAAGATAGTTGCCGAGTCCGGCGAGGAACGTCTGGTCCAGGAGCAGCGCGGCGAGCGAGCGTCGTGCGAAGCGCGCGTCGAGCAGGCGCTTGACGACGCCCGGCGCGGTCGTGCCGCGGTCGAGCACGTCGGGACCGAGCCGCGCGAGGTACGGCTGCACGGCGAGCTCGCGTGCCGTCAGGAGCTCGATCCACGTCGCCGACATCAGCACGGCCGCTGCGCGCTCGACGCCGATGACGACGCGTACCGAGCGCGGCCGCTCGGCCATCAATGCGTCGACTTCGGGCGTTGTGACGACCACCCATTCGCCATAGAGCTGGTTGTGGCTGAAATGGGTGAGGCCGTTCGACCACGCGATCAGCATCGCCTTGCCGTGCGACGTGACGTCGGTCACGTGGTGTCCGCGCAGCGACCGCGCCCGACGCGCCAGCGCTGGCAGGCGATAGTCGAGGCGCGCGATCGGTTGGCCGACGACCAGGCGCGCGAGGCGCTTCGCCTCGCGACGGATTTCCGGGCCTTCGGGCACGGCGCCTCAGCGATACCGCTCGCGCGCCGCGCTGCACACACGACCGTCGAAGTCGCTGGTGCACGCATCGCGGATCGTTCCGCACACCGCGTCGCCCGCGCCGCTGGTCATGCCGTCGAGCCAGCGTCCCAGCGCGTCCGTCGCACGCTGGCCGATCGCGCCGGCGGCCTCGGGCCTGGCGGCTTCGACACCGCTCTTCGCCCGCGCGCCCGCGTCGGCGAACTCCTTCGTGCATGCCGCGTGAATGGCCCGGACCTGCGCGTCGCGCGACAGGAACTGCTGCCAGCCGTACAACGCCACGCCGGCGAGTGCCGCGCCGAGCGCGACCCAGCCGGCGTGACGCAGCATGCTCACGCGCCGCGCACGACCGCCCGCGGCGCGCCGGCGACGAACCTGCCGATGACCGCCGCGTCGGCGAAGCCTTCGCCGCGAAAGACCGCGACCACGGCGTCGACGGCATCCGGCGCGCACGCGACCAGCAGCCCGCCCGAAGTCTGCGGGTCGGTCAGGAGCGCGCGCTCGACATCGCCGAGGCCCGGTCCGAGCTCGACATCCTGGCCGTAGCCGGTCCAGTTGCGTCCCGACGCGCCGGTGAAGAACCCCTCGCGCGCGAGCGCGGCGACGCCGGGCAGCAGCGGTACGCGGGGCCAGTCGATCGTCGCGGCGACGTTCGACGCGCGGCAGATCTCGATCAGGTGGCCGAGCAGGCCGAAGCCGGTCACGTCGGTCAGCGCGTGCACGCCGTCCAGCGCGCCGAGCGCGATCCCCGGCGTGTTGAGCTTCGTCGTGCTCGCGATCATCGCCGCGTAGCCTTCGTGCGACAGCTTCTCCTTCTTCAGTGCCGCGCTGTAGACGCCGACACCGAGCGGCTTGCCGAGGACGATCGCGTCGCCGTCGCGCGCGCCGGCGTTGCGCTTCAGCCGTGCCGGATCGACGAGGCCGATGGCGACGAGGCCGTAGATCGGCTCGACCGAGTCGATCGTGTGGCCGCCGGCGATCGGGATGCCGGCCCTCGCGCAGACCGATTCGCCGCCTTCGAGAATCCGGCGGATCGTGTCGAGCGGCAGCTGGTTGATCGGCATGCCGACGAGCGCCAGCGCGAACAGCGGCGTGCCGCCCATCGCGTAGACGTCCGAGATCGCGTTCGTCGCGGCGATCGCGCCGAAGTCGAACGGATCGTCGACGATCGGCATGAAGAAGTCGGTCGTCGCGACGATCGCCTGCCGATCGTTGATGCGGTAGACGGCCGCGTCGTCGGCCGTCTCGATGCCGACCATCAGCGCCTGCGGCAGCACGCCGCCGCCGCTGTTCGCGAGGATCTCGCGCAGCACGCCGGGCGCGATCTTGCAGCCGCAACCGCCGCCGTGCGAGAACGACGTGAGGCGGAGCGCGGCGCGATCGGGAGCGTTCATCGGGTCACCTCGAAAGACGTTGCAGCGGCCATTCTACCGGCGACGTCCTGCTGCACTTCGCGAAGCAGGGCGAGCAGCGCATCGCGCTCGGCCTGCGGCGCGAAGCGCGGCGCGAGCGCCGCGCAGTGCGCGTCGAGGATGGCGAGGAAACGGCGATCCGCATGCGCGCGCGCCACGAGCGCCGCGAGGGCTCGCGCATCGCCGACGTCGAACAGGCCCGGGTAATCAGTGCCGAGCATGCCGACGTTGCCCGACATGCGGCTGCCGAGGACCGCCGTTCCTGCCGTGACCGCTTCGACGACGACGTTCGCGCCGCCTTCCATTCGCGAGGGAACGACGAGCAGGTGCGCGCGCTTGATCGCCTGCCGTACCCAGCCGTGCGGGCGCGGGCCGAGATAGCGCACGCGCCGGTCGTGGAGAGCGAGCTCGCGCGCCGCCGCGCCCAGCGAGGCGTCGAGCGCGGCACCGACGATCGTCAGCGTGGCGGGGCACTGCGGCGGCAGGCGTCGCCATGCCTCGAACGCGGTGGCCGGATCCTTCTCTTCGCGAAGATGCGCGACCAGCAGGCAGTTGAGCCGCGTGCCCGACTTGTCCGCGAACGCCGCGAGGCGACGCGCCGATTGATGCACGACGCGCGTCTTGTCGCGCGCGCTCGCGGGTACGTGGCCGAGCGCGTCGCCCTGCAGCACGACGAGCCGGTCGGCGTCGTCGAGCGACGCGAGCGCATCGGCGTCGCGCGCCGGAATGTCGCGGTAGAGGTCGGTCCCGGTGAGGACGACGACCAGCCCGCGATCGGGTCGCAGGCGCTTCCATTGCGCGATCGCCGGCCGGCTGCGGCGTGCGTGCAGCGCGATCATCGCTTCGGCGCGATCGCGCTTGCCGCCGGCGAGCGGCATGTCGGGCGACTGTAGTATCGTCCGCCACGCGGGCGCGACCCGGTGCGCCCAGCGCACGGCCGTGCGCCAGTTGCCGTTGTTGGCATCGGCGAGATACGGCGTCACGAGGACGAGCGTGGATGCGTCGGACATGACGGCGCCGCGTCGCGTCGCGGCCGCTGACGGACCGCCGCGCATCGCGGAAGCGATTGCGGCGGCGTTGCGCGAAGCGCGCGAGTATACGCTGTCGCTCTATGCGCACCTGACGCCCGAGGCGCGCCGCTTCCCGCTCGTGCCGACGGTCAATCCCGCCGACTGGGAGCTCGCTCACGTCGGCTGGTTCCAGGAGTTCTGGTGCCGCCGCTACAGCGTCGAGGATCCCGACGGGGCTCGCGTCGCATCGCGCGTCGCCGATGCGGACGCGTGGTGGGATTCGCGCCGCGTCGCGCACGACACGCGCTGGTCGCTGCCGCTGCCCGGGATCGACGCGGTGCACGATTACCTCGCGGCGACGCTCGACGACACGCTGCGCGCGCTGGCGCGTGGCGACGGGCACGACACGTACGCCTACGAGCTCGCGCTCTATCACGAGGACATGCATGGCGAAGCCCTGCTGATGACGCTGCAGACGCTCGCGTTGCCGGCGCCTGCGCGCTTCAGGGACGGGCCGAATGCCGAGCCGAGCGGTGCCGATGGCGACGTGCGCTACGAAGGAGGGCGCTTCGTGCTCGGAACGTCGGTCGCCGACGCCGCCGATCGCTTTGTATTCGACAACGAGCTTGGCGCCCACGAGTGCCTGCTCATGCCGTTCGCGATGGCGCGCTCGCCGGTGACGCAACGCGCGTTCGCCGCGTTCGTCGACGACCGCGGCTACGCCGAGGCGTCGCTGTGGTCGCCCGAGGGCCGCGCGTGGCTCGCCACGGCGCACCGCACCACGCCCGCGTATTGGCGACGGGCGGGCGATCGCTGGGAGCAGCGGCGCTTCGACCGCTGGGGTCCGCTCGATGCGGACGCGCCGGTCGTGCACGTCAACGCCTTCGAGGCGGAGGCGTTCTGCCGTTGGGCAGGCCGGCGCCTGCCCACGGAAGCCGAGTGGGAATACGCATTCGCGCACGGCCATGCGCGACTGCCCGGCGCGGCATGGGAATGGACGGCGTCGCCGTTCGTTCCCTACCCAGGCTTCACGCCGCATCGCTATGCCGAGTATTCGCAGCCCTGGTTCGGCACGCATCGCGTGCTGCGCGGCGGCGCGTGGTGCACGCGTTCGCGCCTGGTCCACGCCCGTTTCCGCAACTTCTACGAGCCGTGGCGACACGATCCGTTCGTGGGCTTTCGAACCTGCGCGGCGGACCGCTGACGGGTGTTCGCCGAGCAAACGTTGCCTAACGTCAACAAGGGCGGGCCAAGCGAGCGTCGGCGCGCCTTTTCGCATGTCGCGCGAGGGCGTAGCATCCGGGGTGCGACGGCCGGGGACCCTCCGGGCTGACGCAAGCCAGCGCGCGGCACCAGGCGGTTCGACGACGATCGTCCCGCCGTTCGCGCCACGAGGAGCACGAGCGCTTGAAGCCTACCGATATCGCGGACCCGAACTACTTCCACAAGGTCGTCGATTGCCAATGGGCGTGCCCCGCGCACACGCCCGTGCCCGAATACATCCGGCTCATCGCGCAGGGACGCTACGACGACGCGTACCTGGTCAACTGGAAGTCGAACGTGTTCCCCGGCATCCTCGGGCGGACCTGCGATCGCCCGTGCGAGCCCGCCTGTCGCCGCACGCGGGTCGAGGAGGGGTCGATCGAGCATCGGCGCGAGAGCACGCGACCCGAGCCGGTCGCGATCTGCCGCCTGAAGCGCGCGGCCGCCGACTTCAAGGACGACATCCGCGACCGGCTGCCGCGTCCGGCCTCGACCAAGAACGGCCGGCGCGTTGCGCTCGTCGGCGCCGGCCCGGCCTCGCTGACCGTCGCGCGCGATCTCTCGCCGCTCGGTTACCACTGCGTCGTGTTCGATCGCGATCGTTCCGCCGGCGGCATGATGCGGACGCAGATCCCCAAGTTCCGCCTGCCCGACATGGTGATCGACGAAGAGGTCGGCTACGTGCTCGACCTCGGCGTCGAGTTCCGCTCCGGTGTCGAGGTCGCGAGCCTCGAGGCGCTCCTCGACGAGGGCTTCGACGCGGTGTTCGTCGGCAGCGGTGCGCCGCGCGGGCGCGACCTCGATCTTCCAGGTCGCGCCGAAGCGGCGAAGCACATCCACATCGGCATCGATTGGCTGTCCTCGGTGTCGTTCGGCCATACCGGGACGATCGGCAAGCGCGTCGTCGTGCTCGGCGGCGGCAACACCGCCATGGACTGCTGCCGCAGCGCCCGCCGGCTCGGCGGCGAGGACGTGCACGTCGTCGTGCGCTCGGGATTCGACGAGATGAAAGCGTCGCCCTGGGAGAAGGAAGACGCGATGCACGAGGGCATCCCGATCCACAACTACCTCGTGCCGAAGCGCTTCCTGCACGACAACGGCCGCCTGACCGGCGTCGCGTTCGACAAGGTCGAGCCGCGTCGCGCGGCCGACGGTCGCCGCGAGCTGGTGTCGACGGGCGAGGCCGAAGTCGTGTTTGCCTGCGACGACGTCCTGGTCGCCGTCGGCCAGGAGAACGCGTTCCCGTGGATCGAGCGCGGCATCGGCATCGAGTTCGACCGGTCGGGCATGCCGATCGTCGATCGCGTGACGATGATGTCCACGCGCCCGGGCGTCTTCTTCGGCGGCGACGCCGCGTTCGGCCCGAAGAACATCATCTGGGCGGTCGCGCACGGCCACGACGCGGCGATCTCGATCGACAAGCTGTGCCGCGGCGAGGACATGCGCAGGCGGCCGCCGCCCACGTTCCAGCTCGTCAGCCAGAAGATGGGCATCCACGAGTGGAGCTACGACAACGCGATCACGCCCGAGCGCCGGCATCGCGTGCCGCTCAAGGACACGGTCATCGCGCTGAAGAGCATCAAGGTCGAGGTCGAGCTCGGCTTCGATCCGAAGCTCGCGTGGTCCGAGGCGCAGCGCTGCCTCAATTGCGACGTGCAGACCGTGTTCAGCGATCCGCTGTGCATCGAGTGCGACGCGTGCGTCGACATCTGCCCGATGGACTGCATCACGTTCACCGAGAACGCCGACGAGACGCCGTTGCGGGGGCACCTGCGCGCCCCGGCGATGAACTTCACGCAGGATCTCTACGTCTCCGGCTTGCTCAAGACCCAGCGCGTCATGGTGAAGGACGAGGACGTGTGCCTGCACTGCGGGTTGTGCGCCGAGCGCTGCCCGACCGGTGCGTGGGACATGAAGAAATCGTTCATCGACATGACGCATGCCGGCGAGTCGCCGGTCGTGCACGTCGCGGGCATCGCCGCCGCGGCGACCGGCGCCGCGGCCGAGATGGCGACGGACTGACGCGATGGCCACCATTCCCGCCAAGACCTCCAGCGCCGGCGCCGTCGCCGTGCCGGCGCAGGGTGCGCAGCGACCGCCAGCGATCGCGCGCCTCAACGACTTCGTCGTCAAGTTTGCCAACGTCAACGGCTCCGGCTCGGCGTCCGCGAACAGCCTGTTCGCGAAGGCCGTGCTGCGGATGGGCGTGCCGGTGGCCGCGCGCAACATCTTTCCCTCGAACATCCAGGGCATGCCCACCTGGTACGAGGTGCGGGTGTGCGAGCAGGGCTGGCGGGGCCGCCGCGGCGGCGTCGACCTCGCCGTGCCGATGAATCCCGAGACGTGGAACGCCGACGTCGCCGAGATCGAGCCGGGCGGCTATCTCTTCTACGACTCGACGCGCCCGGTCACGAGCGCCAAGCTGCGCGAGGACGTGAACGTTCTCGGCATGCCGTTGACGGCGATCTGCGCCGAGATGTTCACCGACATGCGGCAGCGCCAGCTGTTCAAGAACATCATGTACGTCGGGGCGCTGGCCGCGCTGCTCGACATCGAGCCCGAGGTCATCGAGGCGCTGCTCGCGTCGCAGTACAGCGGCGAGCGCAAGGCGCCGCTGCTCGATGCCAATCGCAACGCGTTCCGCCGCGGCTACACGTTCGCGAAGGACGAGCTGCCGGCGATCGGGCTTCGCATGCAGCGACGCGACAACGTCGGCGACCGCGTGTTCATCGACGGCAACAGCGCGGCGGCGCTCGGCGCCGTGTACGGCGGCGCGACCGTCTGCGCCTGGTACCCGATCACGCCGTCGACGTCGCTGGCGGAGGCGTTCCAGAAGTGGTGCCGCAAGTTCCGCACCGACGCCGACAGCGGCCGCAACCGCTACGCCATCGTGCAGGCCGAGGACGAGCTCGCGTCGATCGGCATGGTCGTCGGCGCCGGCTGGAACGGCGCGCGCGCGTTCACGGCGACGTCGGGCCCCGGGATCTCGCTGATGCAGGAGTTCATCGGCCTCGCCTATTTCGCCGAGATCCCCGCCGTGCTGTTCGACGTGCAGCGCGGCAGCCCGTCGACGGGCATGCCGACGAAGACGCAGCAGGCCGACATCCTGATCTCGGCGTACGCGTCGCACGGCGACACCAAGCACGTGCTGCTGTTCCCCGAGGACCCGACCGAGTGCTTCAGCATGGGCGCGCTCGCGTTCGATCTCGCCGACCGGCTGCAGACGCCGGTGTTCGTCATGCTGGACCTCGACATCGGCATGCAGGACTGGCTGACGGCGCCGTTCCAGTGGGACGACGCGCGGGCGATGGACCGCGGCAAGGTGATGACGGCGGCGGAGCTCGAGGCGGGCAAGGATTTCGGCCGCTACCTCGACGTCGACGCCGACGGCATCCCCTATCGCACGCTGCCCGGCACGCATCCGCGCCGCGGCGCGTATTTCACGCGCGGCACGTCGAAGGACCGCTACGCCCGCTATACCGAGGAGGGCCCGGCGTACGTCGACAACATGCAGCGGCTGCTGCGGAAGTTCGAGACCGCCAAGGACTACGTGCCGGGCCCGGTCATCGGCAAGTCGCCCCATCCGACGCGCGCCGGCGTGCTGTGGTACGGCTCCACCGGCGCGCCGATGGCCGAGGCGCTCGCCGCGCTCGGCGCGCACGGCATCCACCTCGACACGCTGCGCGTGCGCGCCTTCCCCTTCGCCGACGCGATCCCCGAATGGATCGCCGAGCACGACCACGTCTTCGTCGTCGAGCAGAATCGCGACGCGCAGCTCCGCGCGCTGCTGATCAACGAATGCGGCATCGATCCGCAGAAGCTCGTCAGCGTGCTGCATTACGACGGCAACCCGTTGACCGCCCGCTTCGTCGAGCGCGAGATCGCGGAGAAGGCGGCGGCGCTCGGCCTCGCGTTCAGGGAACCGGGAACGGAGGTCAGGGAACAGAATGTGCTGCGTCATCCATGATGTTCCCGACCTGGCACGAGCAACTGTTGCGCCGTCATGCGCCACACCGTCGCCAGAGCATGCTGCCTCACTGATGTCGCACGAAGCTCAGCGGGCAGCGCTGCGTCATCCCCGATGCCCCACCTGACACCCGTTACCTCGTCGCTGCCACCCGTTCCCCGGACATGACCTACCTCGCCAAGCCGAAGCTGCATCATCCGTCGCTGCCCACGAACGCGCTCGGCTTCACGCGGCGCGACTACGAAGGGCCGGTGTCGACGCTGTGCGCCGGCTGCGGCCACGACTCGATCTCGGCGGCGATCATCCAGGCGTTCTTCGAGCTCGCGATCCCGCCGCATCGCGTCGCCAAGCTGTCGGGCATCGGCTGCTCGAGCAAGACGCCGACGTATTTCCTCGGCCAGTCGCACGGCTTCAACAGCGTGCACGGGCGCATGCCGTCGGTCCTCACCGGCGCGAACCTCGCCAACCGCGAGCTGATCTATCTTGGCGTGTCCGGTGACGGCGACTCCGCGTCCATCGGACTCGGCCAGTTCGCGCATGTCATGCGGCGCGGCGTCGACATGACCTACATCGTCGAGAACAACGGCGTCTACGGCCTCACCAAGGGCCAGTTCTCGGCCACGGCGGACAAGGGCAGCAAGAGCAAGCGCGGCGCGTCCAACGAGGACGAGCCGATCGACCTCGTGATGCTCGCGCTGACGCTCGGCGCCACGTTCGTCGCGCGCGGCTTCTCGGGCGACAAGGGCCAGCTCGTGCCGTTGATCAAGGCGGCCGTGCGCCACAAGGGTGCCGCGTTCCTCGATGTCGTGTCGCCGTGCGTCGCGTTCAACAACCACCCGGGCTCGACCAAGAGCTACGACTACGTGCGCGCGCACAACGAGTCGGTGAACTTCCTCGACTTCATGCCCGAGCGGGCACCGATCGTGGCGGAAGGCGCGCCGGGAAGCGTGGCGACGGTCATGTTGCACGACGGCGGCGCGTTGCGCCTGCGCCGGCTCGACGAGGGCTACGATCCGCGCGACAAGGCGGCCGTCATGGCATACCTCGAGGCGCACCGGCTCAAGGGCGAGGTGGTCACGGGTCTCCTGTACGTCGACGACGCCGACTACGACCTGCACGAGGCGCAGCACACGGTCGCGACCCCGCTGAACGCGCTGTCCGACCGCGAGCTCGTGCCAGGCAGCGCGGCGCTCGCCAAGGTCAACGCGAGCCTGCGCTGACGGCGGGCCGCTGCCGGCAGGCAGCGGCGGCCACGGTCGCCGCGACGGCGAAGCGGCGTCACGGAATCGTGGCCGCCTTCGGAGGGTCCAACAGGGATGAACCTCGATCGCACGCTGCATCTCGTTCCACGCAGCGGCGCCGTGTCGCC
>Ga0307406_10000732_pt1 | contig 18444 bp, 11 predicted proteins | sample 322Cmetagenome_3_FD_203706 | JGI IMG/M metagenome (GOLD analysis project Ga0307406, IMG submission 203706) | Maize rhizosphere microbial communities from greenhouse at UC Davis, California, United States - 322HYB-C-2 | ecosystem: Host-associated > Plants > Roots > Rhizosphere > Soil | place...
CGGAGTAGGCGCCGCTGCCGAGCATGGGGCTGCGTTCGACCAGGATGCGGCGGCCGGTGGCGATGAGGCGTTCGGTCAGGACTTGGTCGTCGGCGCTGGCGCCGTGCGCACAGCGGCGCGACAGGAACAGCAGCAGGCCGGCGAGGCCGGTGTAGAGGTCGGGGCCCATCGGCATGATCGCGAACTCGCCGCCGGGCGTGCCGACCGGCGGGCTGTAAGTCCACAGCACGCTGCCGTCGCCCTCCCCCGGCACCGCGCGCTCGGCGAGCAGGGCGGCCGCGGCGTCGGCGATGTCGGTCTGTTGCAGGCGGGGAGCGTCTTCGCAGCCCAGTGCGGTGGCGACATAGCTCAGTTGCCGCGTTATCCAGCGCTCGTCGGCGAAGCGCGCGAGGCGTTCGCGCACCTGCTCCAGCGCCGAGCGCTCGAAGAAGCCTTCGATGTTGCCGCAGGGGCTGAGCAGGTCGCGGCTGTCGAGTTGGGCTTCGAAATACGGGATGTCGAACTGCAGCATCTGTTCGCGTTCGCTGGGGTAGAGATGGCGCAGGAACGGTTTGCTGGCTTCTTCGCGGCGCAGCTTGAGCAGCAAGGCATCGGTCTTGGCCGGGTCGGCCAGCGCCGGGTGGGTGGTTTCGGCCAGGAACAGGCCGTACAGATAGGTGTGGCGCAGGATCTGCCGCGATCGCAATGTCGTGTTATCGCTCAGCAGGGCTTCGATGTCGTCGGCATGCGCGACCATGGCCGCGGCGGCACGGCGATAACCGTCGCTGAAGCCGTCGAAATACGCGACGAATGCGGCCGGCTCGCCGTCGATCCGTGGCACCGGGCTGTCGATCTGGATCGCTTCCTGCACCCGCGACAGGCGCATGGTCGCGGTCTTGGCGTCCACCGCGACCTCGCGCGACACCGGTGCGGCGACCTGGTCGCCTTGCGCGGCGCCGGAAAACACGCCCTCGCGGGTGCGGCGCAAGGACACCACACCGACCGACAGCACCGACTCGCCGAGGCGCCGGTCGAGTTCGCGCTCGGCATCGAGCAGGGGCACGCCCGAAGGCGGTTGCCGGTCGATGCGCGCGGTGTTGGTGAACAAGGCCTCGACGTCGACGAAGAACGGCTGCCCCTGCGCGTCGGTGACGATGTTCTCGAAGTGCAGGTCGGAGCCGCACAGCGCATGCGCGAGCGCGGTGCAGACGCCGAGCGAACGGTAGAAGCGTTCGGCCGCCGCCCTGCCCTGGGCACCGCCGCCACGCACGCCGAGCTGCCAGCCGTAGTGGCCCCGGTCGATCGAGGCCAGTACCGCCATGTCCTCGTCGACCAGGCGCTGCAAGCGTGCGAACAGCAGGTCCAGGCCCAGCCCGCGCGGTTTGTAGTACAGGTCGATACGCTCGAAGCGATAACGGACCGTGGCGCGCGCGCTGCGATGCGGATCGCCCTGGCCGAACTCGACCCGCAAGGGCGCATCGCCGGAGTGCAAGCCGAAGGCCGCCAAGGCGGGAAGATCGTCGGCCAGATGAGCCAGGTGCTCGCCGAAGAATTCGATGAAGCCGGCGCAGAACCACTGCGCACGCTGATACAGAAACCCGTAGCGTTCGCGCAATTCGCGTGCGGCGTCGCCGCCGGCGATGGCCTGCACGAAGGCGACGAACACCGGGTCGCCGACCGCGGTCGGCGCCACCGCGGCGCCGTCGTGCTTCGGCGCGGCCGCGGCGTAGCGGTTGAGCTCGAACACGAACACCTTCTGGAACATCCAGCACAGCCGCTGCATCAGGTAGTCGCTGGCGCCGTCGGCGATCGGCGCGTGGAACGCCGCCGGCAGGCGGCTCGCGGCGACGCAAGCGGCTACCTCGCCGCGCAGGGCCTCGGCTTCGGCGCGGCAAATCGCGGCGATGTAGTAACGATCGAAATCCAGGCTGCTCATGTCATCGGGCTTCCGTGGCGGCGGCGTTCATCGCCGCCTCGTAGTGGGCGAAGGTCCAGGGTTCGCTCAAGGCGACGCGGTCGATGACCACGGTCGGCACCGAGGAAATGCCGTGGACGATGGCGCGATAGCGTTGCTGCTCGACCCGCCGAGCGATGTCGGGGCGTTGCATGCAGGCGTTGAGCTCGGCGGCATCGAGCCCGGCCGCTGGCGCAAGGCGCTGGGCCAGTTCCATGCCGGCGATGCCGGTGAGGTCTTGTCCGTAGACGCGGTCGTACAAGGCCCTCGTGTCGCTGCCGGGGCGTTGTTGCAAACAGGTCACCGCATGCGCGAGTTCGGTCGAGCCTTCGCGGATCGGAAACGCCAACACCCGGATCTTGGCACCGCCGTTGTCGACGAAGCGCGCCATCAGCCGCGGCAGCATCTCGGCATGGAAGCGCTTGCACGCCGGGCAGCCGTAATCGGTGACCAAGACGATCTCGTGCGGCGCATCGGCGCGGCCGAGCATCGGCAGGTCGTCGACCTGCATCCCCTGCAAGGGTTCGGAACGTCCCGCGGCCATCAGCACGAAGCCCAGCGATACCGCGAGCACCGCCACCAGCGCCGATGCCCCTATCCAGACCCACGGTCCTTTCATGTGTTCACCTCAGTGATGATGCAAACCGGCCACCGGGTCCAGGCGCGCCGCGCGCGCCGCCGGCCACACCCCGGTCGACAGACCGACCAGCAGCGCGGTGACCACCCCGAACAGACAACCCGACCAGGAAACGGTCGGCTCGCCGAAATAGCTGGAACCGGAGGTGATCGCCAGCGCCGCGGCGGCGCCCAGGACCACGCCGAGCACGCCGCCGAAGCCGGTCAGGATCACCGCCTCCAGCAGGAATTCGAGGAAGACGTTGGCGCGCGAGGCGCCGATGGCGCGCTTGATCGCGATCTCGCGGCGGCGCGCGTTGACGCCAGACACCATGACGTTGCCGATGCCCAACGCGGCCACCGCGAACACGACCGCCATCAACAGGAACAAGCCGGCGCGCACGCTGGCCAGGGTGTCGTCGAGATAGCAGCGCAGGCGCTGCGCAGTGACGACGATGAAGTCGTCCTCGCCGCCGACGACATGGCGCTGCTTGCGCAACTGCGTCGACAAACGCCGGCCGATGGCCTCGATGTCGTCGTCGCCGGAGAAACCGGCGTGGATCTCCAGATCGCTGAGGCTGCCGTCGGCGTCCATCGCCCGGACCAGGCCGATCGGCGCGACGACCAATCGCTCGGCGTCGAAACCGAGCGCGCTACCGGCGCCCTTGACCACACCGACCACGCGACAGGAGCGTGCGGCCAGGCTGAGATCGCGGCCGAGCACCGCGGCCGTGCCGCCGAGTTCTGCGGCCAGGCTGCGCCCGAGCAGGCATTGGCGGCCGCTGCCACGCCAGTCCTGCCGCGACGGCCAGACCCCGGCGATCAATTCGACTTCGCCGAGCCGGAAGTAGTCGAGTGTGGTGCCGTAGATCGCGGCCGAGCTCTTGCGCGCGCCCAGCGCGACCGGGTTGTTGAACGCGCCGTAGCGCAGCAGCGGCGCCACCGGCCGCCGGGCGAACGCAGCGGCAACCACGCGCAGGTCGCGCTCGGACAAACGGTTGGCGCGGCCGAGCACCAAGGATTCGTATGAGGGGTCCGAGCGCACGATCAGCACCTGCCGCCCCATCGATTCGAACGAACGCACCAGGGTGCGCGACAGGCCTTCCGACAACGACGCTACCGAGACGATGCCGGCCACACCCAAGGCCACGCTGAGCATCGCTATCGCGGTGCCCACCGGAAAACTACGCAACTGGCGCAACGCGGCCTGGAAGGCTTCGCCGAGCACGAACCACGCGCCCGGCGCCGCTCCCACGGCCGATGCGGCAACGCGCTGCGGCGCGCGCACCGAACTCGTGTCAGCAGGGCGCGTGCTCGCGTTCATTCGGCGCGCAACACCCGCTTCGGGTCTTTGCGCGCGGCCTGCCACGCCGGCGCCAGCGAAAACACCAGCACCAGCACGGTGGTCGCCAGCGCGACCAACGCGCAGGCCTGCCCGCTCAACACCGGCGCGTAGTCCAGGCGCAACACGCCCTGGAGCAAACCGGCGGCGATGCGCCCCAACGCCAGCCCCAACGGAATCGACACCAGGCACAGCAACAAGGCCTCGCACAGAAACAACGCGGCGATGTCGGCGCGGGTCGCGCCGATCGCGCGGCGCAGGCCGATCTCGCCGGAGCGTTCGTCGGCGCTGAGGAACATCATGTTCATGACGCCCAGGGCTGCGACCAGTGAGGCCAGCAGCGAGATCCACGCCACCGCGCGGCCCTGGCTCTCGGTCGCCGCGCGCGCGCCCTGCAGCAAGGCCTGCTTGGCTTCGATGCGGAAGTCGCCGGCATCGTAACGGCCGCCGTATTTGCGCAGCAGCAGCGCCTGCAGCTTCGCGCGCAGGGTTTCGATATCGACGCCGGGCGCGGCCTTGACCACCAGCCGGCCGCCGTCGTCGCCGGGCCGGACCAGGCCGCTGGCGCCGGCCAGGGGCAGGAACACGGCATCGTCGTTGGAGACGAACTTGCCCGGCTCGTCGGTCGCCGCGAGCACGCCGCCGACCGCATACCACTGTCCGCCGATGCGCAGGAACTTGCCCAACGGTGCTTGCGTGGGAAACAAACGGCCGGCGATGCGCGCGCCAAGCACGCACCGCTTCGCCGAGGCGCCGCGCCCGCTCAACGCCTGGCCCTGCCCGATCGCGACCCGGTCGATGGCGAAGTAGTCCTCGCTCACCGCCAACACCTGGGCGACCTGGCGCGTGCCCGCGCCTTCCAGCAAGGTGGCCGCGCCCGACAACTCCTGCACCAGCGCCGCGCGTGCGATCCATTGCGGCATCCGCTGCATATCGTCGAGATCGCCGCGGCCGGGCACGAAGCCGCCGCTGGCGGTGGACTGGCCGCGGATCACCAGGGTGTCGTCGCCCAGGCTCTCGAAGCGTCGGCCGAGCACCTGCGCCATGCCGTCGGCGATGCTGACCACGGTCGAATACGCCATCACCGCCAGCACGATGGCGCTGGCGCACAGCAGGGTCTGGCGCGGACTGCGCGCCAGCGAGCGCGCGGCGTCCCACAGGTTGGCCAGCCAGCGGCGCATGCCGGTCGTGCTCAGGCGGCCGCGGACGCGGCCGCGTCGATCACCTGCCCGTCGCAGACCCGGATCGTGCGCTGGCAGCGTTCGGCGACTTGCGGCGCATGCGTCACCACGATCAGGGTGCGGCCCTTGGCATGGATGCGCGCGAACACCTCCAGCACCTCGTCGGAGGTCTTCGAGTCCAGGTTTCCGGTCGGCTCGTCGGCCAGGATGATCTCGGGCTCGCCGACGATGGCGCGCGCGATCGCCACGCGCTGGCGTTCGCCGCCGGACAATTCGTCGGGGCGGTGCGCGCCACGATGGGCCATGCCGACTTCTTCCAACGCGGCCAGAGCGCGGCGCCCGGCGGTGGCGCGCGCTTCGCCGCGATAACGCAGCGGCAGCATCACGTTCTCCAGCGCCGAGCAATTGCCGAGCAGATGAAAACTCTGGAACACGAAGCCGATGGTGCGATTGCGAAAGCCCGACAGGGCCGCGTCGTCCTGACGCTGCACCGGCGCGCCGTGGATGCGGATCTCGCCGGCATCCGGCGTGTCGAGAAAGCCGATGATGTTCAACAAGGTCGACTTGCCCGAACCCGAGGCGCCCATCACCGCGACATATTCGTGTTGGGCCACGTGCAGGTCGACCCCGCGCAACACCGGCACTTCAGTCGCGCCGAGGCGATAACTCTTGCGGATGCCGCTGAGCTCAACCGCGTTCATACGAAATCACCCGCACCCGGGTGCCAGGTTTCAAGGACGGTTGACCGCTCGCCGGCACCACGACCAGGTCGTCGGCATCGAGGCCGCCGCGGATCTCCTGGTGAGTCTCGTTGACGTCGCCCAAGCGCACGCGGCGCAGGCTGGCGATGCCGTCGCGCACCACCAGGAGCGCGCCGCTCGCGCCCTGCCCCGCTTCGGTGCCCAACTCGGCCGGGTCGTCGCGCAGGGCAGCGATCGGCACGGTCAACACCGGCGCGGCCTTGCGGCTGGGGAACTCGACTCGACAAGTCATGCCAGTGCGCAAACTCGCGCGGCGGGTGTTGCGGATCTCGATCAGCACCTCGTAGTTCGCCGCACCGGCTGCCGGCGCGCCGCTGCCGGTGGTCGAACGCGCCGGCGCCATCGACACCGAGCGCACCGTGCCCGGCAAGGGCGTCTCGTCGAAAGCCGGCACCACCACGTTGGCGACGGCGCCGGGGCGGATCTTCCAGACGTCGTACTCGCCGAGCTTGGCGGTGGCCACCAGCACGCTGGTGTCGGCGATGCGCGCCACGGTCGAGCCGCTGAAGCTCAGCGCGCTCGGCACCGCGGTTTCGCCGGCGGAGACATCGATCGACAACACCGTGCCGTCGATCGGCGAGCGCAGGATGGATTTGTGCAGGCTGTCCTGTACCTCGTCGACCAAGGCACGCTGGTTCTGGATGCGCGCATGGCCTTCGCGATAGGCCGCATCGGCCTGGCGGTACGCCGCCTCGGCCTCGTCCAGACCTTCCTCGCTGACCAATTGCTGCTTGCGCAACTCGGTAAACCTGCGCAGCTTGGCCGCGGCCAGTTCGCGGCTCGCGCGCTTGACCTCGAGCGAAGCCATCTCGCCGTCGCGCCCGGCCTCGCGCTGGGCCAACTGCGCCTGGTACTGCTGCGAACGCAGCTTCATCAACGGCTGCCCGCGCTTGACCTCGTCGCCCTGGCGCACGTAGATCTCCTCGACCGCGCCGAGCACTTCCGAGGTCATCGCCAGCTCGTTGCGATACGACAAGGTGCCGTCGGCGAAGATCGTAGTCGGCAACGCGTCCAGCGCCGGCTTGACCACCGCCACCGGCGCCACCGAGGCGACCGTGTTGCGCACCATCAACAAGCCGACCGCCAGCACGCCGAGCGACACCGCGCCGACGGCGAACGCGAGGCGTCGCGGGCGCCGCTCACGCATAGACGGGACGTTCATGACGTTGTCCTCCTTGCGCGATCCGGCCCAGATCATGGACGCGATCGCCCGGCTGGATCCATTGGGTACGGTGGGTGACGATGATCTTCATGCCCGGCCACTGCCGCAGCTGGCGCAGGATCGCGCCTTCGGTGGCGGCGTCGATGTCGCTGGTGAATTCGTCCAGCAGCATGATCGGTGCGTGGCTGTACAGCAGGCGTGCCAGGGCGATGCGCTGGCACTGGCCCGACGACAGGCTCTGCCCGACCGCGACCACCGGCGTGCGGTAGGCCAACGGCCAGGCGACGATCTCGTCGTGGATACAGGCCGCGCGCGCGCAGCGTTCGATGCGTTCGACATCGGCCTGCGGGTCGAACATGGCGATGTTCTCGGCGACGGTGCCGGCGAACAAGGCCGGATGCTGGTTGAGATAGGCCACCGAAGCCGCGGCGGCCCCGGTTCCGCCGCCGCGCTCGCCGTGGACGCGCACCTGGATGCTGCCGGCATCGGGCAACAGCAGTCCGCCGATCAGTTTCAACAAGGTGCTCTTGCCGCAGCCCGAAGGCCCGACGATGACGTTGAGGCCACGGTCGTCGAAATTCGCCGACACGTCCTCCAGCACCGGCGTGCCGGTGCCGAGATAGGAAAAGCCGACGCCGCTGACCGCGACCTGGCTCGGCCCGGCCCACGGCGGCGCCTGCGCGTCGGCGACGGGCACGGCGTCGTCCAGGCTCATCAGACCCTGGATCGACTCGATGCGGTCGGCGTTGATCCGCACCACCACCAGTTGCATGAAGAACATCTGGATCGCGCGCACCGACGGCCCGGTCCAGCCCAACAGGAAATAGCAATAGAACGCGGTCTGGTCGGACAGGTCGATGCTCGGAAACGCGACGAACAGCAGCAACAAGGCCGCGATCGGCACGACCTTGTCCTGATAGGCGTACAAAGCCTCGAACACCGCGTTGAGCTTGCCGCGCGCTTCCAACCACTTCTGGTGTTCGCCGAAACGGTTCATCAGCCGGTCGGCGAATACCTGCTCCTTGCGGTTGACCTTGACGTCGACCGCCATGGTCAAGGTTTCGGCCAGGGTGCTGTAGTAGCCGGAATACGCCAGCACCTCGCCGCCGGTGAGGCGCAGCAGGCGCTTCCAGCACAGGATCAACACCGCCGTCGACAGCAGGGTCAGGGCGAGGAACAGCAAGGCCACCGGCGCGCTCTGGAAAGCCAGCACGGCCAGGGTCGCCATCAGCACACCGGAGTCGAGAATCAGGCCGGTAATGCGCGCCGACAGGAAGTCGCGCACGCCCGACACCGAGTTGACCCGTGCGATCAGGTCGCCGGCCGGCAGCAACGAGAAGATCCGCAGCGGCAGCTTCAACAAGCGGTCGACGAACCGGGCGATCAGCGATCTGTCCAAACGCAACTGGATCAACAACGACACTCGCGCGCGCATCCAGTGCGCGACCACGAAGGCGAGCGACAACACCAGCAAGCCCATGCCGAGGCCGGTCGCGCTGCCGCTGCCGCCGTAGGCCAGGAAGGTCACCGCCCGGCTCAGCAGCCAGGGGAAAGAAATGGTCGTGGCGACGGTCAGCGCGATCACGCTGAGCAGGAACAGCCACAGCGACCAGTTCTCGCCGAGAAATTCTTTGAACAGCTGTCCCAGCGGCGATATCGAGACCTGCGAGCGCGCGGTTTCGTCGCGTTCGGCGCAGATGAATACGCCGCTCCACATCGCCTCGAATTCGGCGTGGGCCATGCGGCTCTCGCCTGTAGCCGGGTCCAGCACCGCCACGGTCTTGTCGTCGACCGCGCCGACCACGACGAAATGCTCGTGGCGCAGATGCACGATGGCCGGCAAGGCGGCGTGCCGCAGCGCCTGCACGGTGCCGTCGGTGGCCCGCAGCGCCTTGGGTTTGACCCCGCACATGCGCAACACGTCGAGCATTTCCTTGGCCGACATGCCGCGCTGGCTGACCGGATAACGCGCCGCCAGCGCCAGCATCGGCATGCGCAAGCCCAGGCCCGACAGCAGCATAGAGATGCAGGCGTGGCCGCAATCGGCGGCCGAGGTCTGGCTGACGAACTTGGTTTTCGTGGTGCCGCGCCGCGATGGCTTGTTCACGCGCTGTCCGTCCAGGCAAGACGCCCCGAGATTGGGAAGCAGCGGACCTTGCAAGCGGATTCCGGCAACGCACGGGCAAGCATCGGCAGCACGCGCCCGCCGGCATACCCGACGCGCGTGTTCGCGCCCCGTCCGACGATGCGTGCACAACCCGACGCACGACGCCTGAAGCACCGCTGCGGGATTCGCTGTAAGGGCCGTACTTGAAAGGAGCCGCCCGTTACCGCCAGGCGGCTCCGGTTAACGGATCAGCAGTGGCCGACACATACCGAGTGGCCGTTGGAACAGCCGCACTCGCCAGTGAACGAGCAAAGCCAACCGCAACCGCATACCACGGGTTTTCCGCCGAACAAGGCTTCGAGATTGTCGTCCGAGAGTTCCTCGGCGAACGGCACGGCAGTCGTACTTGGATCCTGGACGAGATCGTGTTGCTGCAACATGGGGAAGTCCTCAGATTTGACCACCAGCGATGCGCTGAGTGGGTCGATGCCCCCTGACTTTCGACGTTGCACTTGTTATCACGATGCATCGTGCGGTTCCGTGGTCCGCGTCAAGATTCGTTTCGCATCGAAGCGACGTCGTTAATGCAGCTTGCACCGCGCGCATGGCGATGGTTTTTCGATATGCGAAAAACTGCGTAAAGACAAGCCAAATCGTGAACTCGCAACGATTCCGCGCGAATCGCCGAATCGGTCGCCGACTGATTCCGGACATCATCCCAAACACGGCCATTCGTTGCCGCATGATCGTGCGTCGTTCCATCCGAAGTTGAATACTTGGCCGTGTGGAAGAGAGCACAGCCAACCCATCTCATGCAGATTCAGCGACCATCGATGTGCCGAACAGCGGAATCGGCGCCTCATCGCAAAGCACGCTGTCATATCAGTGGAGATGTGATGAATGCTTGCGTTTGCGAGCCACCGGCTCGCGCCTCCATGAACGCCGGAGCGCACTGCGCCCTGGCCGCAGAGACCTCAAAGTCATGTCGCGGTGAAGGCCTCAGTACTCGCTCCGCCGAAGTAAAGCGGAGCCCGCCTTCGCGGGAACGACGGTGGCATCTCTCGCAGCGCGAGAGAATCGACCGGCCCCATCCGATCCTCACACCCTCCACAGTCCCCTCGCCTCCTCGGCGATGACCTCGGGGAATTCTTCCGGGAAGAACAGCTTCGCCCCAGGCACGCGGCGCACGCCGCGCGAGTTCGGAAACACGCGGTCGAGATACTCGGCGTCGCTCTGGGCGAAGATATCGTCGGCCGCACCCCAGACCACACGCAGCGGCACCGTGCTGCGCTTGAGCCCGGCTTCGATGCCGGCCAAGGGATTCGGCTCGAAGGCGGCATGGAAAGCGTTGTACTGGGCCCGGCGCAGCGGCGTGCTCAGCAAGGGCGCGATGTAGTACTCGATGGTCTCGTCGGCGAAGCCGGCGGGGTCGCGAAACACCGCCGCGCCGAAGGTCGAACGCGCCAGCGACTTGTCGGTCAGCCACTGCGCGGTCATCTCGTCGAGGGTGCCGGCGCGCGCCATCTCGACGATCGGCTTGACCTTGGCCGGCGGGCTGTCGGGTTCGACGTCGCAGTTGGTCAACAGCAGGCTGCGTACGCGCCCGGGATGGCGCAACAGGAACAACTGCGCGACCGCGCCGCCGCTGTCGCTGGCGACGATGTCGACCGCGCCGATCGCGAGCGAGTCGAGCAAGGACGCCAGCATCTCGGCCTGGGCATCGGCGGCCAGGGGCTGGTGCTCGGGAATCTGCGAATACCCCAACCCCATGAAGTCGGGGGCGAGGCAGCGCCGATACGGCGAAAGCCGGTCGATGACGCCGCGCCACTGGTAGCCGTTGAGCGGCGCTCCGTGCAGGAACAAGGCCGCTTCGCCGGCGCCGCGCTCGACATAGGCGATCCGGCCGAAGCCGAGTTCGGCGTAGCGCCTCGCCGCGGCGAACGCGACGACGCCGGTGGCCGGCATCGCGGCGTCGGCCTTGTCGCGTCGAGCCGGCGCCAATGGCGCGCAGGCCCCGGCCAGGCTAGCGGCGGCCGCAGCCGCGGTCATCGCCATGAACTGTCTACGTTTCATTACAAAGTCTCCGTGCGACGGATGTCGTTGCGGCATGCTGGCGACGCGGCCGCGGGCGCGCGCGCACATACGGCCGACGCGCAGCACGAAGGGATGATTTTCGGCACTGTTGCGCGGCCGGGGCGCGTATGAGCATCGGCCCATGAGCGACCGCCCCTCCTGCTATCCCGGCCCTTCGGCCGCGCTGCTCGCCAGTGCCGGCCCCGGCCGCGCGCCGCTGCTCGACGTGCTCAGCAAACCGGTGCCGTCGGGCCTGTTCGATTCGCCGCTGGATACCCGCCACGTGCTGTGCCTGCACGAAGGCCATCCGGTGCCGGTGTCGTATCGCGTTCAGGGCCACGAGCGCCAGGGCGTGCGCATCCACGGCCAGTTCTGCGTGGTGCCGGCCGGGTCGAGCACGCGCTGGATCGTGTCGAAACCGGCGCGTTCGCTGCTGTTGCGGCTGACGCCGTCGTTGCTGCGCGAAAGCGCGGATGCGATGGGTCTGGGTGCGTACGATGCCGACCTCGCGCCGTCGATCCATATCCGCGACCCGCAGGTCGAACGCATCGGCTGGATGATGCAGGCCGAAGACAACGACGCGTATCCGGGCGGCCGCCTGTTCACCGACAGTCTCGCCTCCGCGCTCGCGGCGCGCTTGCTGGCGCTGCAATCGCGCAAGACGCTGACAACGGCCAAGCCCGGACGCGCCCTGCCCGCCTGGCGCCTGCGTCACGTGGTCGAGTACATCGAGGCGCACCTCGACGAGGATCTGACCCTGGCCGAGCTGGCGAGCGTGGCCGGCTTCAGCCTGTCCCACTTCAAACCGCTGTTCAAACAGGCGGTCGGCATGCCGGTGCACCGTTTCGTGCTGGAGCGGCGCGTCGAGCGCGCGCGCACGCTGTTGCTGCAAGGCGGCAAGAGCATGAGCGAGATCGCGCTCGAAGCCGGCTTCGCCCATCCCAGCCATATGGCCCGTTGCCTGCGGCGCTTGCTCGGTGTCGGCCCCAGACAGATCGCGGACTCGCTGCACTGAGTGGACGCGCGAGTATCGCGGGCACACCCTGCAGCCTTGTCCGGAACGCGAATACAAACAAAAACAGCCCCGGCCAAAGCCGGGGCTGTTCGCTTTCATTGACTAACGATGGTTAAACATCGCTCAGAACTTGATGCTCCAGCTTTCGAGCGTACCGGTGTCGCTGGCGTAATTGTCGCGCACGCGCAGCTTCCAGGTGCCGTTCAAGTCCTCGGTCGACAGATTCAGCGCCTGCGAGAGCCTGACGTCGTCGGCGCTGTCGCTGGTGTTGTAGTTCTTCACCAGATAAGTCGTACCATCCGGCGCGACCAGGTCGATGCGCAGGTCGCCGCGGTAGCTGTGGTCGATCGCCACCGTCACCGTCGCATTGCTCGGCGCCTTGCCGACGCGGCCGGCGACCGTGACCGGGCTTTCCAGCGTGGCGACGTCCTTGATCGCGAAATCGGTGTCGTTGCTGTAGGTTTGCACGCCGGCAGGCGCGGCCACCGTGACCGAAGCGGTCTTGGTGTGGGTAGCGCCGGCGTTGTCGGTGACGGTCAGGCTGACGTTGTAGGTACCGGCCGCGGCGTAGGTGCGAGTGGGGTTAGTCGCGGTCGACAGCGCGCTGCCATCGCCGAAGTTCCAGCTGCGCGAGACGATGTTGCCGTCGTTGTCGGTCGAGGCATCGGTGAAGGTCACCGTCAAACCGTTGACCTGGCTGTTGAAGTTCGCCACCGGGGCGAGATTGCCGCCGGCCGCGCCGCCGATACGGATCGCCTCGGCGACGGCGGCGTTGGCGTCGACCAGGCCGGCACCGCAACCGCCGGGGCAAGCGGCCAGCGCAATCGCGCGGCTGGAATCCTTCAAGGCCTGTTCGACCTGCGCCGGGGTCAGCGGGGCGGCGACGGCCGACTGCATCAGCGCCGCGATGCCGGCGACATGCGGGGCGGCCATCGAGGTGCCGCTCATCCAGGTGTAGGTTGCGCCGCCCTGAACCGTCAGGCCAAGGTTGCCGAGCGAGAGGACCGCCTGCTCATTGTGGGTCCGCACGCACGTTCCCGACGGGTTGGCGCCAAGTGCAAGAAAACGCGGGAGCGGGCTGCAGTTTTCGCCGCCCGGCGCGGAGACGTCGATCGTCCCGCCGTAGTTGGAGTAGAACGCGCGGTCGCCGTTGCGGTCGGTCGCCGCGACCGCGATCACGCGGTTGCAATTGGCCGGGGTGAATCCGGACACGTCGATGTTGCTGTTGCCGGCCGCGACGACGACGGTGGCGCCGGCGTCGGCGGCGCGGTCGATCGCAGCTTGATAGGCCGGGTCGCATTGCGCTGACGGGCCGCCCAGGCTCAGGTTGATGATCTCGGCGGGATTCGGGTTGTCCGGCACGCCATCGACATGCAGGCCCGCGGCCCACACGATGGCATCGGAGATGTCCACGGTGGTGCCGCCGCATCGGCCGAGCGCGCGGATCGGGACCACGCGTGCGCCGTGCGCGACGCCGGCCACGCCGGCGGCGTTGTTGGTCGCCGCGCCGATGGTGCCGGCGACGTGACTGCCGTGCCAGCTGGAGTTCTTCGCTTTCGACAGCGCATTGCACTCGCGATCCTGCGCCAGCCAGTCGCCCTCGTCGTTCGGGTTATTGTCGCGGCCGTCGTTGTCGCGCGACATCCACGGATCGGTGATGAAGTCGTAACCGGGCAGCAGGTTGTTGGCGGCATTGAGTTCCGCCTGCGGGGTGATGCCGGTATCGATCACCGCGACCACGGTGCCGGCGCCGGTGGCGCGGTCCCAGGCGGTATTGACGCGCGCACCGGCAACGCCGGAGTAGTGCCATTGCTCGCCGTAACGCGCGTCGTTGGGCTCCATCGTGTGGTTCCACAGGCGGTTGACCTGCACCGATTCGACGTTCGGGTCGGCGGCCAGTTGCCGCATCAGCGCCTCGGCGTCGACGCGATCGAGCTTGCCGTCGGCGCGCACCAGGTCGGAACCGATCGCCATGCGGCGCACGTGCTTCATGGCGATCAGCCGGCCGGCGATCTTGGCGCGCACGGCCTCGCGCAGGGAGGTCGCCACCTTGGCGCTGTCGCGGCGCTGTAGCGAGCCGTTGCGATACTTGACGATGAAGCCGTCGTAGCCTTGCGGCGCCTGCAGGCCGTCCAGGTTGACCTGGCCGGCGAAGGCCGGGGCGGCGATTACGGACAGCGCCAACACCGTGGCGGTGGCCAGGACATTCTTGCGAATGCCGTTGTTCGATGCAGTGGACATCTGGAACCCCTCTGAGCTATCGGAATGTCGGGTCTTGAATGGACCCGCTGACTGTCCGGCCTTCGTCGGCGTGGACGCCATGCGACCGGTGTCTCAGATGTAGTGCGATCGAACACCCGCCGGCTTCTAAGGAGATATCTCTTTTTCCTCATTTGTCGCGCGGCGGTCGCTTTCTTCGAGTGAATGGCCCAGGGTTGCCGCGCGCAACCGCGCAACGGCCGGCGATCCAGGCTTGGGGAGCAGGCGCGACTCGCGCAGGCGAGAGCAAATCCCCCCTGCCCCCCCTTTGCAAAGGGGGGGACGGCCGAGGCCAAGCGGGCGTGGCCGTCGTCGTCGCGACGAGCCGGCCGCCCTCGTGATCGATCCCTGCCTGGTCGCTATCCGGGCTGCTCACTATCCCGGCTGCTCGGTATTCGGACTGGTCGCCGTCCACGCTGATCGCCATGCCGACGGCAGGCCGATCGAAACAAAACAGCCCCGGCCGGGGCCGGGGCTGTTTCGTCTTTACGGACTACCGAAGATCAAACGTCGGTCAGAACTTGATGCTCCAGCTGTCGATCTTGCCGGTGTCGTTCACGTAGTTGTCGCGTGCGCGCAACTTCCAGGTGCCGTTCAAGGTCTCGGTCGACAGGTTCAGGGTCACCGTGCCGCGGATGTCGTCGGCGCTGTCGTAGGTGCTGTAGTTCTTCAGCAGGTAGGTCGAGCCATCCGGCGCGACCAGGTCGACGCGCACGTCGCCGCGGAAGCTGTGCTCGATCGCCACCGTCACCACCGCATTGGTCGGCGCCTTGCCGGTGCGGCCGGACACCGTGATCGGGCTTTCGGTCGTGTTGAGGTCCGTGATCGCGTAATCGGCGGTGTTGCTGTAAGTCTGCACGCCGCCGCCCGGCGCGGTCACCGTGACCGAGGCGGTCTTGGTGTGGGTGCCGCCGGCGTTGTCGGTGACGGTCAGGCTGACGTTGTAGGTGCCGGCCGCCGTGTAGGTGTGGCTGGGGTTGGTGGCGGTCGAGGCCGCGGTGCCGTCGCCGAAGTTCCAGCTGCGCGAGGCGATGTTGCCGTCGCTGTCGGTCGAGCTGTCGGTGAAGGTCGCGGTCAGGCCGTTGACGGCGGAACTGAAGTCCGCGACCGGGTTGACATTGCCGCCCACCCCGCCCTGCGCGGCCAATACCGCTGCCGCGGCATCGATCAGGCCGGGTCCGCAACCGCCGGGGCAGTTCGCCGCGGAGATCGGACGCGCGGTCTGGTTGAGGATGGCCTGTACCTGCGCGGCCGTCTTCGGCACCGGTGCCACGGCCTGCATCAGTGCGATCACGCCGGCCACGTGCGGGGTCGCCATCGAGGTGCCCTGGTAGAACGCGTAGCCGTTGCCGCCGACCGTCGACAGCACGCCGTTCCAATCGTGATTGCGCACGCACTTGCCCTTCGGGCTTTCGCGCAACGCCAGGAATTCGTTCTGCGGCGAGCAGATTTCGCCGCCCGGTGCGGTGATGTCGATGCTGGCGCCGTAGCTCGAATAGAACGCGCGGCGGCCGTTGTTGTCGCTGGCGGCCACGCTGATCACGCCGGCGCAGCTCGCCGGGGTCGCACCGGCGACATCGATGTTGCTGTTGCCGGCGGCCGCGACCACGATCGAGCCGTTGGCGATGGCCGTATCGATCGCGGCCTGGTAAGCCGGAGTGTCGGAGCACGGACGGTCGCCGCCGAGCGAGAGGTTGATGACCTCGGCCGGATTGGCGTTGGCCGGCAAACCGTCGACCGCACCGCCGGAGGCCCAGACGATGGCGTCGGCGATGTCGGAGGTGGCGCCGAGGCCGTCCTTGCCGAGCGCGCGCACCGGCACCACGCGGGCGCCGTAAGCCACGCCGGCGACGCCGGCGTTGTTGTTGGTCACCGCGGCGATGGTGCCGGCGACGTGGGTGCCGTGTTGGTTGTTCGAGGAGTCGGTGGCGTCGGCGTCGCGGCCGTTGCCGTCGTCGGAACGGCCGCAGCCCGCGGTTGCGCCGACCGTGGCGCATTCGGCGGCGCTGTAGCCCACCGCCGTGGTCACCATGTCGTAGCCCGGCAGGATATTGGCGCTGAGGTCGGTGTGGGCGAGGATGCCGCTGTCGACCACGGCCACGACCACGCCCTGGCCGGTGGTGGTGTTCCAGGCGGTCGAGACGTTGGCGCCGGCGGCGCTGGTGGCGTAGTGCCACTGTTCGTTGTAGCGGCTGTCGTTGGGCGTGGCCAAGGCACGCACCAGCAGATCGGGCTCGACCGACAGCACGTTCGGGTCGGCGGCGAGCTGGCGCATCAGCGCCTCGGCATCGACGCGGTCGAGCTTACGGTCGGCGCGAACCACGTCGGAGCCCAGCGCCATGCGGCGGAAATGCTTCAGGCGCAGCGCCTTGAGGTCGGCACGGGCGGCCTGGATGCGGCTGGCGGCCTGGCTCAGCGAGGAATCGCGTGCGGTGGCGCTGGTCCGCGGCGCACTGCCGTCGCGGTAGCGGACGATGAACTGCCCGTACTCGCCGCCGTCTTTCAGACCGCCGAGATGAACCTGGCCGGCGAAAGCCGGAGCGGCCAGTGCGGACAGCGCCAACACCGTGGCGGTGGCCAATACGTTCTTGCGAATGCCGTTATTCGATACAGTGGACATCTAAAGAATCCCCTCTGAGCTATCGGAATATCGAGTCCTGGGACGGACTCGCTGAATCCGGTCTTCGTCGGTGGCGGACGCTGCGAGACCGGTGTCTCAGGTGTAGTGCGCTCAGATGCCCTTTGACCTCTGACGAGAGATCACTTTTTTCTCATTTGTGCTCTGAAACGGTAGTACTGTCACATTAATAGGGCGGCGTTCCCTCGCGGAGGCGCCTGCCTACAGCGATAGGCATGCGGCAGGATGTTGCGGCCTGGCGATCGACCGCCAGCATCGACTTCGTAAAGCGGCTGAGGCTACCGATGACAGACACGCGCACGCCGCCCTGGCCCCCCGAATCGCGCTACCTGCGAACCGGCGACCTCGTGATCGACCTGCGCTACCGCCGGGTCTGTTGCGACAGGGTCGAGGTCGAGCTGCCGCAGCGTCTGTTCGACTTGCTGGTGCTGCTGATGGCCGAGCCGCACACCCTGCACGGCCGCGCCGAGCTGTTCGCTCGCCTGTGGCCGGGCCTGGTGGTCGAAGACGCCAACCTCTCCCAGAACATGTGGCTGCTGCGCAAGGCGCTCGGCGAGCCGCGCAAGGCCTGGATCCGCACGGTCGCCAAGGGCGGTTACGTATTCGAACCTCCCGAGCCGGTCGAATGGTTCGCCGAACTGCCGGCGCCGGCCGAACCTGCAGCGACTGTCGCAGCGTCGGCCGATACCGGCGCCATCGACGAACTGGCCGACGCCCTCGAGGCGCGACTGGCCGAGGAAGCGAGCGCACCGGCGACGACCGCCGCGATCGAACCAGAACCCACGCCGGAACCCGCAGTACGCCGAAGTACGTCGGCGGCGCCACGCTGGAAGCGCTGGGCGCGTCCGCTCGCCTGGGCCGCCGCGGTACTGGCCATCGTCGCCATCGCCGGCTCGCTGCTGTGGTTGCGCGATCCCAAGTCCGCCGCCGCACCCGCTGCCGCGCGCCCCTTGACCGTGGCCCTGATCGAAGTGGAAGACCGCGCCAATGCCGCGCGCTGGCCGGTGAAGCTGTTGCGCGAATGGTTACGCTGGAAACTGGGCAGCCTGCCGGAAGTGACGCTGCTGACCGAGGCCGACCTCGCCGCCGATGGCGGGACGAGCTCACCGAAGGTGGTCTTTCTGTCGTCCGGCGTCGCCAGCGGCGATGCCTCGCAAATACTCATCAGGGCCCGCTTCCACGACCAGGGCCGGGAACAGCGCCGTGAGGTCACCGGGCCGATCTCGCAGGTGCCGGCGCTGGTCGACACGCTGTCGCAGCAGGTGATGGCCAAGCTCGTCCCGGACCGCACCGATCACTGGCCGGCACTGAACCTGGCCGCGCCGGCCGCGCGTCGCTACGCCGATGCGGTCGAAGCC
>Ga0307406_10000733_pt1 | contig 18425 bp, 14 predicted proteins | sample 322Cmetagenome_3_FD_203706 | JGI IMG/M metagenome (GOLD analysis project Ga0307406, IMG submission 203706) | Maize rhizosphere microbial communities from greenhouse at UC Davis, California, United States - 322HYB-C-2 | ecosystem: Host-associated > Plants > Roots > Rhizosphere > Soil | place...
CGCGGTGGTCGACCTCGTGCAGGTGTCCGCCTCACCCGTCGACCTCGAAGGCAAGCCGGCCGTCGGCCCGCTGACCGCTGAGGGGATCGGTCTCGGTTCCCGGCTCGACCAGGCGCTGGCCGTCTACCCTGACGCGGTCGAAGTCGAGAGCGTCGGCGATCGCCGCTATCTCGCGATCGAGTCGGAAGCCGGCACCGGTTCGGTCTTCCTGACTTACACCGCCGGAACCGACATCATCTGGGGAGTGACGGCGACGACGCTCGACGAGCCGCCGTACGAATCCTGCGCGTGAGCGCGGGACCGCAGCGTCAGAGCCCTCTCACCCCGCGTGAAGTCTCTACGACGGTGGTCGTCACCCCTTAGGGGTGACCGTCCTCACATCGCCCCGCGTCGCTTCGGTAGAACTTGAACTGCCGCTGGCCGTGGGGGATCGAGTGTCACGGGCCAGGGGCGCTCGGCGGCATCTTGACGATCGGAGAGCACGATGAAGACGTATCACGAGGGCGAGCGATTCCCGGGCCGGATCGGACGGACGTACGAACAGTCGGAGGCGGCCTTTCCGATGCCGCCGACTGCTCCGGATGGGGCACCGAACGTCCTGTACATCGTGATCGATGACATCGGGTTCGGGTGGATCGACGCCTTCGGTGGTCTCATTCACACGCCCAACATCTCCCGCCTCGCCGACGGCGGGCTGCGGTACACCTCCTTCACGACGACCGCGCTCTGCTCTCCGACGCGCTCGTGTCTTCTCACCGGCCGCAACCACCACTCTGTGGGCATGGCGAACATCCCTGAGTTGGCCAGCGGCTTCCCCGGATACAACGCCCGCCAGCCGCAGAACAAGGCCGGGATCGCCGCGATGCTGCATGACTACGGATACACGAGCTTCTGCATCGGCAAATGGCACAACACCCCGTCCGAGGAGACGGGAATCTCAGGCCCCTATGACCGGTGGCCGACGGGCCCGGTGTTCGGGTTCGACCGCTTCTACGGGTTCATGGGCGGCGACTCCGACCAGTGGTACCCGAAGCTCTTCATCGACCGAGAAGCCATCGACCAGCCGAAGCTGCCGGAAGAGGGCTACCACCTCTCCGAGGACCTGACCGAACGCGCGATGAGCTGGATCGCCCAGCACAAGTCGCTCTCGCCGGAGAAGCCGTGGTTGACGTATCTGGCGTTCGGGGCGATGCACGCCCCCCACCACATCTGGCCGGAGTGGGCCGACCGCTACAAAGGCAAGTTCGATTCCGGCTGGGACACCTACCGCGAGGAGACTCTCGCGCGGCAGAAGGCCATGGGCATCGTCCCCGAGTCCGCCGAGCTCTCCCCGATGCTGGAGGGCGTACCCGAGTGGGACACACTCTCTGCGGACGAGAAGAAGCTCTTCGCGCGGATGGCGGAGGTCTACGCCGGATACATGGAGCACACCGATGAGCAGATCGGGCGTCTGGTGGACTTCCTCGAGGAGACAGGGCAGCTCGAGAACACTCTGCTGTTCGTCTTCGTCGGCGACAACGGATCCTCCGGGGAAGGAACTCTGAACGGTCTCTTCAACGAGCAGTCGGTGACGATCTTCAGCGGTGAACCGCCGGAAACGGTGGAAGGGAACCTCGAGCGCATCGATCAACTCGGCCAACCCGGGTCTTACAACCACTACCCCGTGGGGTGGGCGTTCGCCGGCAACACCCCATTCAAGCTGTGCAAGCAGTACACGCACTGGGGAGGCGTGCGGAACCCCATGGTCGTCCACTGGCCCGCAGGCATCAGCGCCGCCGGCGAGCTGCGGCACCAATACCATCACGTCACCGACATCGTGCCGACGATCCTCGACGCCATCGGGGTCGAAGCGCCGCGCTACGTGAACACCGTGCAACAGGCGGAGATCGAAGGCGAGTCGATGCAGTACACCTTCGACGCCGCCCCGGACGCACCGTCGACGCACGTCACCCAGTACTTCGAGATGCTCGGCAACCGCGGGCTCTATCACGACGGCTGGAAGGTCGTCACCTACCACGGCCGCAAGCCCTGGGAGAACGCCGCCGCTTGGTCCTTCGATGAGGACAAGTGGGAGCTCTACCACGTCGCCGAAGACCCGGCGGAGGCGCACAACCTCATGGAGGGGAAAGACGCCAGCAACCTCGACGACCCCGATGTCCGCAAGTGCATCGACCTGGTTTCGCTGTGGTGGGCCGAGGCCGGCAAATACCAGGTGCTCCCGCTGGATGACCGGTTCCAGGCGCGCGCACTCGACCGGGAGGCACTCTACGCGGCGAGCCCGAAGACCACCTGGTACGAGGGGGCCGTGCGTGTTCAACCGTTCGAGGCGCCCCTGACCCTGAGCCGATCGTGGTCGATGAGCGCGGTCGTCGAGATCCCCGAAGGTGGCGCGACGGGCCCCATCGCCGCGATGGGCGGCGACTCCTCGGGCTGGAGCCTCTATCTGAACGACGGGGTTCCGACGTTCTGCTACAACTTCCCCGGGCCGGAGCTCACGTACATCCGCGGAACAGAAGCGCTCAGTCCTGGCCGCCACACGATCGACTACGTCTTCGACAAGACAGGGCCCGAGCCACTGGGCGCCGGCGGAACCGGTCGGATCACGGTCGACGGCACAGTCGTCAGCGAGGGAGAGATCCCCCGAACGTGCACGGTGGGGTACTCGATGGACGAGACGTTCGACATCGGATGGGACAAAGGTTCACCGGTCTCCGAAGAGTACGGACCGATCGCGAAGTTCACCGGCAAGATCGTCCGTGTCGACTTCGACTCGCAGCCGGATCTGCATCCCGATCACGCCGACCACCACGCCCAACAGCACGTCAACCAGGCGATGCTCCGGCAGTGACCCGCTGGGGCGGCTGCCGTGCACGCCGCCCCAGCGCCAGTCCCACGTCGTCCGGGTTCTCCTCACGAGCCGCGCGGAGAACCTCCGTCGACTCGCCCGGAGCCATCCGACGACTGACGGCTCGGAACGAGCCTCTGCCTCACGCTCCGGTGCGAGAGTAGCGACTGACCCAGAGGCCGGGAATCGGCTCGGCATCCGACTGGTGCACGAAGCCGAGGGACTCGTACAACGCTCGAGCTGGCGCATTGTCGCGCCCGGTCGCGACGACCGTCTGGGGCGCGAGCGACATGACCTGCCCCACCAACGCGGCGCCCAGGCCTTTCCGGTGATGGGTGGGGTCGATCATGAGACGGTCGAGGTCGACGACGTCATTCTCGATCACGTATCCCACCGCGCCGGCGATCTGGTGATTCTCGTCGACGCAGACCAGCCACTCCAAGCCAGCCGAAAGCAGGTCGGACGCCGTCTCATGAAGCGGCGGAATGCGGTCGTCACCGATCAGCCGAGCCTCGACAGCGTACGCCTCGTGCTGAAGCTCAAGGAGGCGCGGCGCGTGACTGCGCACTTCATCTGCGGTCAATCTTCGCGTCTGCACAGTCCGCTGCTCCTTCACCCGATCGAGCCGGTAGACCCGGCCTTGGCCTTTGTGTCGCCACAGAGACCACATCAGTTTGGCGCGACTACGGAGAGTCGGGGCCGGCCCAGCTCTTCTTCGATCGAGCGCCGCCTCTCGACCCGTGGCGCTGTTCGACGGTGCGATCTGGGTGCGGCGACAGCTCAGCGATCCGCTGGCTTCGTCGACACACGGCATCACCGCTGTGACCTCCCGGGCCTCTCGTCGCGGAGGACGGATGTGGGACGCCTCGCGCGAGGGAGGAACGCTGATGCGAGGCGCCCCGAGTGACGCCGATGCCCGCCGGAGTCACTCCGGCCAGATGATCGCCCCCGGCGCCATCCGGCAGATTCAGGATCCCCGCTCGAATCCATTCCCACAAGACTCAACTAGACATCGAGTGACGAGGTACTCCGCGTTGCCGCGCATCGCGGCCTTGTACCGCTCAAGGTCATCGACAGGCACCATGATCGACCCACCAGACCAGGCCCGTCTCGCACGTCTCCAGGAGATCCGAGTCGCTTCGGATCGAGGCTCTCGCCGAACGTCGAGGTAGAACCTTCACGACCGAAGGGACCCTCGAGTTCATCCGGCGAGATGATCTCGCCGCAGATAGCTCTTCGCGCCAGACGCGGGTTGATTCACGCTCTGCCAACACCTAGGTACATAAGTGTTGGTATGATGATGTGATGTCCACGTCTTCGCCCAGCACCCGCATCCCCATCGATGCCATCTCGAGCGAGACCCTCGACTGGGCGCCGCGGGCACCGGAGATGTTCTCGCGGGCCGAGGTTGTGCGTCAGACCGGGCCGTATGAGGCGACGGTCACAGCACCGATCGCCGAGTGGAGCCCGCAGGTTCCCAGCGAAGACACCGCTGATGTCGAAGACGCCACGCGCCAGCTGGTCGCGTTCGACGAGCATGCGCGGCGCACGTTGGGCACCGACAATCCGGCCCTGGGCCCGATGACGGCGATCCTGCTCCGCACAGAGTCCGCGTCCAGCTCACAGATCGAGCAGCTGACGACGTCGGCGAAGCAGCTCGCTCTCGCCGAGATCGATGAAGGCGACAAGGCCAACGCGCTCACGGTGATCGGGAACGTCCGCGCCATGGAGGCAGCCCTCGCGCTCTCGGACGAGATCTCCGAGGAGTCGATCCTGCAGATGCACCACGCTCTGCTGCGCCACCAATCCGGCCTCGAGCACGAAGCAGGTCTCTACCGCCAAGAACCGGTCTGGATCGGCCCCGGCAACGCCGGCCCCCGCCAGGCGGAGTTCATAGCTCCCCACCACGACCGGATTCCCGGTGCGATCGGTGACCTGGTCAGATTCGTGAAGCGCCAGGACATCTCCGTGCTTGTTCAGGTCGCTGTCGCGCACGCCCAGTTCGAGACCATCCACCCGTTCGTCGACGGCAACGGCCGCACCGGCCGCGCGCTCGCGCAGTCGATCCTGCGCAACAAGGGTCTCGTCAGCTCCACCGCCGTACCGATCTCTGCAGGACTGCTCGTGAACACCGGGCGCTACTTCCAGGCGCTGACCGCTTTCCGAGCCGGCGACGCTGCCCCGATCATCCGCGAGTTCGCCATGGCGAGTCGCATCGCCGCGTCCACGGGGACGCAGCTGGTCGACGATCTCGTCGCGCAGCTGGACGAGTCCCGCGCTCTACTCCAGGGCGTCCGCTCCGACGCTGCGGCATGGAGGATCCTTCCCGCGCTCGTGGGCCAGCCGGCTGTGAACACGAAGTACCTCATGAGCGCGCTCGGACTCGGCGAGATGGCGGCGCTGCGCGCGCTGGACACACTCACCGATCGCGGGGTGCTCACCGAGACAACCGGCCAAGGACGCAACCGCGTCTGGCAGCACCGCGGGATCTTCGACGTCCTCGACGGATACGCCGAGCAGATCCGCCGGATGACCGCTCGAGGCTAGCCGCGCGCCAGCGCGGGGTCATAAGCCCCGGCGGGTCGGCACTGCTTATGACCCCCGATCCGACTTCCGCGGAATCTCGCGGATTTCGTGTGCTCTCGTGCGCTCTGTGGATGAAGAATCGGCGGCTAGATCGACTAGAGCCAGGAGCGGTACGGTGAGCGCATGACCCAACCCATCGAGACCGAGGCTCCGCGCGAGTGGCGAGAGACCTGCGGTCGGATCGGATGGGCGGTTCTCGCTATCGCCACGACGATCGTGGTGGTCACGGTCGTCGAGATACTCCTCGCCGGTCTCGGGCTCGCACTCGGCGCCGGAATGACTGCTGAGGAGGCAGCGGGCATCATGCTCCGTGTCTGGATCACTCTCGGGGTCGTAGCTGCGATCGCGGTGATGTCGATCATCGCTTCGAAGTGGGGGCTGCTCGCCGCGTCGCTGCCGATCCTGGCTGTTCTGTTCGTCTTGGCCAACGGAAGACTCACCACCGTCTCATAGAGGTCTTCGACGGCCGTCCCGTAAGGGGTCATACGCCCGGACGGGTCGCCACTGCTTACGACCCCCGATCCGCCTTCCGCGTAATCTTGCGGATTTCGTGCGCTCCCGTGCGTTCGGTTACTGGGGCACTTCGACGGAGACCCCCAGCAATCGAGCGCATCCGAGCGCGCATTGCCTCTGAACGAGGTCTAATCCGGGTCCGGACCTGCGGCTGCACTTCCCTCGAGCTCGCGAAGCCGTTTCAGCTGTGCCCACGGCCAGAACGCGATCCGCCCGATCGAAACGATCGAGCCGCCCATGATCATCGAAGCGATATCCATGCGCTTCACGCTACGGACTCGGCGTGCCCGCGGTCATCCCCCGCCCGACGGATCCGGTCAGCCGGCCACTGCGGCTGGCGACCGCAACCTCAGAAACCTCACTATGCGGAGTCCTCGTCGATCCGCGTGATTCCGTGGGTTTCGTGTTTCCAACCTCACAAACCTCAGTTGCTCAGCGAGCCTCCACCCCGCTCGTCACGACCGCCTCCTGACCCCGAATAAGTGACCCATGCCTGAACAGAAACCGATCGACAAGATCAGCTACGGACATGTTGCCGTCTCGCGCGGTGCGCTACCACCCGATCACGCGCGCGGCGATCGGGTGTCGGACCGGCTGCGGCGAGCGGGACGCGCGAGAAAGAACCCGAGAAGGATCATCCCGGCAGCCAGGACGAGGTGTAGCCAGTTGTCGGCGTCGTTCACCGGGAGGAAGTTGATCTGAGGGTTGTTCACGGCGATGAGTCCGTAGAGCCAGACGACGAGGTACACCAAGCCGCCGATGATGAGATACAGGCGGGAGTTGCGGACGCGCGCGGCGGCCGCAAGGCCCGCAACGCCGAATACGAGGTGGACCAGGTTGTGCAGAACCGACACTTGGAACACTCCGAGCAGGTGGGCTTCGGAGTCCGCGCCCACCCCATGCAGATGCTCCGCCGAGTGCGTGAGGCCGGGGATGAATCCAGCGATTCCGACGACGAGGAAGACGATACCGACGATCAGTGCCGTCTTCTGAATGGGAGATTTCGCGTATCCGACTTCGGTTTCTGTGGTGCTACTCATGGCGACGCTCCTGAATTGTGATGTGTCACGCCAGAGGGACCGGCGTTGTAGGAATCTCCGAAGGTAGTGACGAGATGACTGAGCGAAGATGATGTTGACGAAAGTTCGCTCGCGTCGTACATTCAGGCCCCTCCTTCCCGTTCGCTTTGCTCGCTCCTCTGCAATTCCTCCGACGGGATGTCGGTTCGAAGCACGGCGCCGAGGCTGTTCCAGAGGTGTGCGATCGCGGCGGTGCCTTGGGTCAGCATGCGGATGTCGATGCTTTCGTCGTCGGCATGCCAGTTGTCTTCGGGAAGCCCAGTACCCAGGAAATAGATGGGAGCTGCGAGCTTCTGGGTCAAGAGGTCGGCGGGTCCTCCCCCGGCGTTGCCGACCCGTCCGGGTGCGGTTTTCCCGTATCCGAGCTCGAGGGCGTGCTCGAGCGCATCCAACACGGGACCTTCCGGGGCGATGTATGCCTCTTGCGCGAGGTCCTCGTCGACCGTCAGCGTGTATGCGGCGTCGCTCGGCATCTCGCGCGCGACGAAGGCTCGCAGTTGGTCTGCGACTGTCGAGATGCGCTGGTGGGGCGCAGTTCTAATACTCAAGGTGGCGCTCGCTTCGGCGGGGATCACGGATCGGCTGAGTTCGGTGTCGCCCGATAGCAGGGAGATGATTTCGATGGCGGGGCGCGCCCAGAGCCGTTCTTTCGGGGTGAATCCTTCTTCGCCGACGACGACTCGCGTGCTGGTGCGTGTCAGCCATTCTTCTTCGTCGTAGGGGATGGCCCCGAGTTCTTCCTTTCGCTGCCGGGTGAGTGGCGCTACGTCGTCGTAGAAGTTCGGCAGCTTGATACGACCTGTGGGGTCCTGCAGCCGGCCCAGAACGGTGGCGAGGGCGAGTGCCGGGTTGATGGTCACTCCGGATGCCACGCCACTGTGCACGTCTTTCACGGGTCCGGTGACGGTGAGTGTGGCGGTCAGGATGCCGCGCATCGAGGTCACAGGGGCTGGGACGTCGACCGATCATTGCACGGTGTCGGAGAAGACGATCACGTCGCAGGTGAACCGTTCCCGCTGGGTGTCGAGCAGCTCCGCGAGGTGTGGCGACCCTATTTCTTCCTCACCTTCGATGAGGAGCTTGATGTTGAGCGGGACGCGCGCCGAGTCGGGAGTGGCGAGGTGGGCGCGTGCGCCCCAGACGTGGGCGAGGGCCTGACCCTTGGCGTCTGACGCACCTCGGCCGTAGAGACGGCCGTCGCGCAGGACCGGCGTGAAGGGCTCGGTTTCCTCCCACTGTTCGGGTTTCGCGTGGCGGACGTCGTGGTGGCTGTAGACCAGCACCGTCGGCGCCGATGGATCGGCGATGAGTTCGCCGAACACCGCGTGAGAGTCACCGGTTTCGAAGATGGTGGTGGTGAATCCGGCGTCGCGCAATTCGCCGGCGAGCCAGCGCGCGGACCGGACGAGGTCTGACCGATGTTGTGGGTCTGCGGCGACGGAAGGGATCGCCACCCAGGCGGCGAGGCGCTGGAGTATGTCCGGTAGTCGGTTGGAGATGTATTCGCCGACGTGATCGTCGGCATGCTGTCCGTTTGGCGTGTGCTCGGCGGTCATCGATAGACACCGTCAGAGTGCGTGCGCGTGACGGCCGCGTCCATCATGTCGGTCCAGTTGCCGTGCTCAGCGAGCATGGTTCGTTGATGAACTGCCCCGGTGCCGCGAGCCAGGATGTCTTTCACGCCTTGGTGTGCGCGGACTGCTTCCTCGAGGCCATCGAAATGCTGGTTGACGTGATCGAGAAGAGCTCCGACGCACTCCCGGGCCGGCCGGGGCACACCAGTGAAAGGGTGGATGAGGTTCTCGCTGGTGACGAACCGGCTCGCCCGCCAGGACGCCAGACGCAAAAGGGCCGTGGGCACCTCCGGCGGAGGAGACCCATCTCGCCACTCAGCAGCTGCAGCGTTCACGAGCGCACGGACGATCACGGAGATCGTGACCGCGTCTTCGGGAAGTAGGCAGACATCGGCGACGCGGACCTCGACTGTCGGAGCATGCGTGGAGAGGCGGGCGTCGAAGTAGACCATGCCGGCGTCAAGCGCGACGCCTGTCCCCACCATCTGGTCGACCGTGGCGAAATAGGCATCGGTGGATCGGAACAGGTCATATGGTCCCGCGCTGGGCCATCGCCCCCACGCCTGGTAGCGGTAGCTCGCGTATCCCGAGTCGGCGCCTCGCCAGAATGGAGAGTTCGTGCTGAGAGCCAGGAGCAGCGGCAACCAGATTCGTATGCGGTCCAAGACGGCCACCCCTTCTTCCGGCGAGCCGATGGTGACGTGCACGTGGAAACCGCAGGTCAGTTGTTCTGCCATCGTCAACGCGAACCGCTCCGACATCCGGTCGTATCGAGGGCTGGGGGCTACGTGGGAATCGCAGAGCAACGGGACGGTCGCGAGAGCTGCCGCTCGCGCACCCGCGATACGCGCGGCCTCATCCGCCGTCCGCCGCCCGCTCACGACGGCATCGAGAAGCTCTCGGTGTGTCCGAAGGGGCGGGCTGACCACCTCGATCTGCTCGAGCTTGGATTCGGCCTCGAGAACGACGTTCGCCGGCGCCGCAATGGCCGCGTGGGCACGCAGGACGTCTGTCGATGCGGGTACGGGTGCGAGCGTCGCGGCGTTGAGGAGGAGGAGCTCTTCTTCGACGCCTACCAGGCGGGTGGTCGGCCTGTGTGTGCGGGCCCGAACGCGGAGGTTCGCTGGCTGAGTGGGGCGAAGGATATCCAGTGTCATGTCAGCTCACTCCTCGTTCACCGAACTCCTCGTTCGCTGCTCTGGGATCCGTGTGCGGCGCGGCTTCGGTTGCGTTTCCCACCTCCGGGTGGTTCAGGTCGAAGGCGGGGCGTTCGCTGCGGATGCGTGGCATGGTGATGAAGTTGTGGCGCGGCGGCGGGCACGACGTGGCCCACTCGAGCGAGGCGCCGTATCCCCACGGGTCATTGACCGTGACCTTGGGCGCCTTGCGAGCCGTGATCCAGACGTTGAGGAAGAAGGGAAGCATCGAGGCGCCGAGGATCATGGCCCCGACGGTCGAGATCTGGTTCTCCCAGGTGAACTGATCCTGATCCGCATAGTCGGCGTAGCGGCGCGGCATCCCCTCGACGCCGAGCCAGTGGTGAATGAGGAAGGTCATGTGGAAGCCGATGAACAGCATCCAGAAGTGCACGTAGCCCAGGCGCTCATTGAGCATGCGACCGGTCCACTTCGGCCACCAGAAGTAGAAGCCCGAGAACATCGCGAACACGACGGTGCCGAAGACCACGTAATGGAAGTGTGCGACCACGAAGTAGGTGTCGTGGATCGGGAAGTCCAGCGGCGGCGACGCAAGGATCACTCCGGTGAGGCCCCCGAACACGAACGTCACGAGGAAGCCGAGTGCGAACACCATGGGCGTCTCGAAGGTCACCGATCCTCGCCACATGGTGCCGATCCAGTTGAAGATCTTCACACCCGTCGGCACGGCGATCAGCATGGTCATCAGGGCGAAGAACGGCAGCAGCACGCCGCCGGTGACGTACATGTGGTGCGCCCAGACCGCGACCGAGTACGCGGCGATCGCGATCGTGGCGTAGACGATCGTCTTGTACCCGAACAACGGCTTCCGGCTGAAGACCGGGAACACCTCCGACACGATGCCGAAGAACGGCAGGGCGATCACGTACACCTCAGGGTGTCCGAAGAACCAGAACAGGTGCTGCCACAGCAGCACTCCCCCGTTCTGGGGGTCGAAGATGTGCGCGCCGAGGATTCGGTCGGCGGATGCCGCGAACAGCGCAGCCGCGAGCACCGGGAACGCCATCAACACCAGCAGGCTCGTGACGAGCGTGTTCCAGGTGAAGATCGGCATGCGCCACATGGTCATGCCGGGCGCCCGCATCGTGATGATCGTGGTGATGAAGTTCACGGCGCCCAGGATCGTTCCGAAGCCGGAGATGCCAAGCCCCAGCATCCAGAGGTTGCCGCCGACTCCCGGCGTGAAGGTCGCGCTCGCGAGCGGCTGGTACGCCGTCCATCCGAACGATGCCGAGCCCTGCGGCGTGAGGAAGCCCGACACAGCGACGAGGGAACCGAAGAGGAACAACCAGAACGAGAACGCGTTCAATCGCGGGAACGCGACATCGGGAGCGCCGATCTGCAGCGGCATGATCGCGTTCGCGAAGCCGGCGAACAGCGGCGTCGCGAACATCAGCAGCATGATCGTGCCGTGCATCGTGAACAGCTGGTTGTACTGCTCCTTCGTCGGGAGGATCTGCATGCCGGGTGCGAAGAGCTCCGCGCGGATCACGAGCGCCATGACTCCCCCGAGCAGGAAGAACACGACCGAGGCGATCAGGTACATGTAGCCGATCGTCTTGTGGTCGGTGGAGGTGATCCACTTGACGACGATGTTGCCTTTCTGCTCGACACGCGAGGAGCTCATCATTGCGGCCTGGCGGGCGCGCACATTCGACACCGAAGCCGGACGGGCGCTCGAGTCGCGGACCTCAGTCATGGACACTCCTCGGGACGGGCCGGGCTCCGATGCGGAGGACGGCAGTTGGTCGACGCTGCGCGACCTCATCGAGAGTCCGAGGGTCGTTGCGAATGAAGATATGGACCGCCGCCGAACGGCCGCAGCATCTTGCCGAATCCTCCGCGTGGCGGTATAACCGCCTGCATGTTCGCCGGCCACGCCTCAGGGCGTGTCCGCGCGCTGAGTAGTCCCTCGGAGCAGACCTGGCACGACCGTGCCCGCTCTGCCCTCCTTGGCGAGACGAACCCCGGCGCGCTCTATAGAACACGACCTGGCGCTTGTCCAGCCCCTCGGTCGCGTGTTCCCGCAACCCTAGCTTCGGATCTCCCTCCGCGCGCACAGTGCCGCGGCCGACGAAAGGATAAGGAATGTCTGACAACAGCAACCAGGGACAGTTCGGCAACCGTGAGGACACAGAAGAGCAGGCGAGCAAGGGCGGCCAGCAGAGCAGCGGGCAGTTCGGTGCCGAGAACGGCGCTGACCCCAGCGAAGCGGGCAGCAAGGGCGGCCAGCAGAGCAGCGGGCAGTTCGGTGCCGAGAACGGCGCTGACCCCAGCGAAGCCGGCAGCAAGGGTGGCCAGTCCTAGCCGTCCTCGACGCTGACCCCGTCTGCAGTAAGCCCAGCTCACTGCAGACGGGGTCGGCTGACTCCTGTTCTCACGAACGAGCGGCAGAGAAGCGCGACGGCGCTTAACGCACTCGAGACCGCCCCGCAGGCAGGCCACTCCGGCGCGCACCAGACATGACCTCGTCTCCGTCAGATCTCTGACCGCCCGATCTCTGGTCGCTTCATCTCCCGTTTCGCGGGACGCCGGCCACCTCCTCGCCGCCGGGCCGCGCTTCCCCACCCTGGCTGTTCACCTTGCGTCCGAGCACGATCGTCCACAGGATCCCGGCGAGGAGGAGACCGCCGCCGACGAGGTTCCACACGATGTCGTACGGCAGCAGTTCGACGCCGTAGCGGATCTGGTGCACTCGCAGGACTTTGTGGTCCATGACACCGTCCCACAGCTGGAACAGTCCGAGCCCCACTAGGAACCCCGCCCATGCGGACGCGGGCGAGAAGACCCCCCGGCGCCGAGCGTCGAGCATGAGGAAGAACCCGAACACGAAGAGGAAGAGTTCCGCGGCATGCAGGAGGCCATCGGAGACGAGGCCGATGCGGGAGGCGGATCCGTCGTAGAAGTGATGCCAAGCCAAGATCTGGTGGAAGACGACCTCATCGGTCGCTGCCATCGTCGCGATGCCCAGCAGGAACGCGGCCCAGTACGCCTTGTTGCGCATCGGCGTCTCACCGGCGCCGTTCAGCGTCCTGTCCATGCAGGGTCTCCCCTCGACCGGTCAAGCCACGGCGGCCGCTGACGCGATACCACTCGGCGCAGAGCAGCGCGATCAACACGAGATCGACGAGGTCCCCGCCGTAGAACATCAGTTGCGCTCCCGTCCGCGCGTCCACGATGCTTACGCCCGGTGGCGGGGAGGCGTAGAGCAATTTCGCCAGCATGCCGTGCGCGGCGAGTGATGCCACCAGCACGAGAGCACGGAAGAGGAAGCTCGCCTTGTGCGGAGACGGATCGACGGGGACGAGGACGAAGGTATACAGACAGCCCGCGGCCAGGAAGTGGAGCATCACCAGCAGGTGCACCAGCACGACCTGTTGCATGAGCTCGAAAAGAGGCGTGAGATACACCACCCACATGGCGCCGATATTCAGCGAAGCCGCGACGATCGGGTTGACCAGGATCCGCCCGAAGCGTCCGCGTAACACCCGGCTCACTCGCCTAGCCGGGGAGACGCTCATCGTTCGCAGCGCGAGCGTCATAGGAGCGGCCAGCACAAGCAGCAGTGGTGCCAACATGCCCACCAGCAGATGCGCCCACATATGTGCGGTGAAATTGTCGTGAGCAGCGGTCGCCAGCGGCCCGACGAACCCCGCTGCGGCGATCGCCATTCCGGAGCACCAGACCGCCACTCTGTGCCAGGGCCACCCTCGCCCGCGATCAGCGACAGCCGCCACCACGTAGACGATCACAGCCACCACGAAAGGCATCGCGAGAATCAGATCTGATCTGATACCGACAGCATCCGAAGGATGAACGTGCATCTGCACCACCCGTCACCGTCTCGAACAACCACATGCATCACCGGTTTCCAGATGCAGAGCCGCGGGGCCCATCACCCCACGCTCGTCGACATGGGCGGGACCGGATATGGGCGGGTGTTGTAGGCACGGTCCACGTGGCGTTGAAGCCAGAGTTCGAGCGTCGCCATGTTCCACAGCGAGTTCCCGCCGACCCTGGTCATGGTGTCGTTCGGTCGGGCGAGCATCCTCTCCACCGTGTAGGGACTGAATAGCTTTCGTGAGCTGGCCTCCGGTGAACGAAGAGCCTGTTCCACTCGGTCGAGAACCTGACCCGACAGACTCTGAAACTGAGGGACGGGAAAGTAGCCCTTCTTCCGATCGATGACGTCAGCGGGCAGAACCCGCCGTGCGATCGCCTTCAGAACGCCTTTTCCGCCGCCAGCCACCTTCAGCCCCGGCGGACACGACGCCGCAAGCTCTACAAGCTCCTGATCGAGGAACGGAACGCGTGCCTCCACCCCTGACGCCATCAGCATGTTGTCGATGCGTTTGACCGGATCGTCTGGCATCAGAAGATGCACATCAGCACGGAGGACAGCATCGAGCGCCGTGTCCGCGCCCGGGGAGTCCAGGTGCGTGCGCAGGACCCGCGAGCTCGCATCGAAAGGCGCGAGATAGTCGCGATTCACGAGGCGCCGAAGGTGCTGGTCACTGTGATCAGCGAAGTTCATCGCCATCGCGGCCCACGCGTCCTCCCGTGACGCCGAAGCCGCCGCAAGGTGATAGCGGTATCCGGAGAAAACCTCGTCCGCGCCTTGACCGGAGAGCACGACTTTCTGCTGCTCGGCGTTCACAGATCGTCCGAGAAGGAGGAACGCGGTCGCGTCGTGAGTACTCTGCGGCTCCGCCATCGCTTCCACGGCATCGTCCAGCGCGTCGGCGAGGTCGGCATCGGTTGCTCGGATGCGCCGGTGATCGGTCGCGTACGTCGCCGCGATGCGATCGGAGTATTCGAACTCGTCTCCCGCTCGGTCGCCGAGCGAGGGGAAGCCGATGCTGTACGTCGACACGGATCCTGTCTCCTGCTCAGCCAGCATCGCGACGAGAAGACTCGAATCGAGTCCTCCCGAGAGAAGGACTCCGACGGGGACATCTCCGGCCAGCCGACGTTTGACGGCACGGCGCAATGACTCGTGCACACGATCCGTCCATTCCTCAGCCGTCGTATCGGTTGCTGCGGCCCCGCGTTCGTAGTCGGGCTTCCAGAACTGGCGGTCGATCTGGCGGCCGAACTCATCGACCGTTCGAACGGTTGCCGGGGGCAGCTTCCGGACACCCGCCAGCACGGTCCGCTCGCCAGGCACGATGGAATGCCAGCTCAGGTAGTGGTGCAGCCCGACGGGGTCCAAAGACGTGTCGACGCCACCTCCGGCGAGGAGCGCGGGAATGCTCGACGCGAAACGAAATCGTCGTGCTTCGCCTGCGAGATAGAGCGGCTTTATCCCCAAGCGATCCCGTGCCATCACCACACGACGCCGACGACTGTCCGCGATGACGAAGGCGAACATTCCGACCAGGTGATCGACGACCTTGTCACCCCATTTGATGTACCCCTTGAGGATCACTTCCGTATCGCTCAGCGAGCGGAACGAGAACTCTGTCGACAGTTCGTCCCGCAACTCGGCGTGGTTGTAGATGCAACCGTTGAAGACGATCGCCGCGCCAGCCGCCTCGTCGACCATCGGCTGCGCTCCCCGATCGGACAGATCCACGATGCTCAGTCGTCGATGCCCGAGCACAGCCCATCCGCAGTCCCAGATCCCCTGGCCATCCGGCCCCCGCGGGGCCTGCACCGCCATTGCGAGGGCAACCCGCTCCACCGACGGCGCGCCGTCGACGAAGTCGACTTCTCCCGCGATGCCGCACATCAGCTCTGTCCTTTACTGCGCCGCGGTCGCTGGGACCGAGAACTGCCTGGTCTGTCCATCACCCCGTTGTACGCACTCACCCGCCGCCGTGATCGGGGCTTGACTAGTCGCGTCCGGAGGTGACAGGAGCAGACACCGAGCACCACCTCCAGGCGGAGTATCTTCGCGAAGGAGAACACCCTCGTCAAGACTTTTGTGCGCTCCTCCGTGACGGCGAGCGATGCCGACATGAAGAGATGAACCGGAATCGGGCGGCTGATTCGCTGCCGGCGTCCGTGTTCGTCTAGGTCGAGCGCAGTCGTACTGCCGACATCCGTGGACGCGACAATACAAGCTGTCGATGATGCGATCTCGGTTCACCGCACTGCACCGGCCCTACGTTCTTCCGCGTCGGGCGAACAGAGCCGCCGCGCTGGCAGCGACGGCGCCGACGAGCGCGGCGCGAAGCGGTCCGGAGCGCCACCCGCCCGTCACCGGACTGGCTGCTGCGGGTGCGACGAACACCGTTCCGGAGGAGTTCGCCGGCTGACTGCTGTGGAGCTCGATGTGCTCCATCTGCCACGATGCGAGTTGGTCGAACACACGTGGTGCGAAGTCGTGTACCGGCAGGGTGGCGGTCTGGGTGCGCCCCACGAAGGCGTTGTGTCGACGGCGGCGCGGCGCGCGTTCGATCGCACGGGCGACGCGGGTGGGCGATATGGCCGGTGGCAGCGGCCGGACCTTCCGCCCCGTGAAGTTCGCCGCATGTCCGAAGACCGGAGTGTCGGTTGTGGCCGGGAGCACGACCCGCACGCGGATGCGGCTGCCGCGCAGCTCTTGCCGCAAGCACTCGGCGAATCCCAGCAGCCCGAACTTGCTCGTCACGTATGGGGAGATGGTCGGCGACCCCATACGCGAGTACAGTGACGCGACCAGGACGAGGGTTCCTGAACCTTGACGACGGAGATGAGGCAGCGCGGCCCTGACCCCGTGCACTTGCCCCATGAGATTGGTCTCGAGCACCTGGCGGAACACGTCTGATGGCAGGTCCTCGAATCGTCCGTAAGCGAAGACGCTCGCATTGCCGACCCATACGTCGATGCGGCCGAACTGCGCGATCGCGGCGGCAGCGAGCGCCTCCACCGCCGCCTCGTCGGTGACGTCCGTCGGCACAGCCAGCGCGTCGCCACCGGCCTCGCGGCATTCGTCGGCCACTGTCTCGAGGGCGCTCGCGCTGCGCGAGGCGAGCACGAGACTGGCTCCCTTCCGGGCGAATCGCCGCGCCGTCTCACGGCCGATTCCGCTCGAGGCCCCCGTGATGACCACGACCTGGGGCGAGCCGCGCCCTTGTGATCTGCTGTTCCTGTTGTGTCCCGATCGCATGCGGCGACGATAGGCGGCGCTGCGCGGCCCTCCCCGCCCCTTGACAGATTCGGAATGTGCTCGGTCAGCGCGGCGCGAGGTCGGGTGCCGCGATGCCGAGCTCGCGTAGCGCGGTGAGCGCCGCGAACCACCCCGGCAGGCCGGTGACGCCGGGGCCCGGTGCCGTCGACGCCGAGGCGAGATACACCCCGGGGATCGGCGTACGCCAGGGCTCGGCGGTGAAGGTGGGGCGAGCGATCAGCTGCCGCAGGCTCGGGGCACCAGCTGCGATGTCACCGCCGGGGTAGTTCGGATTGTGCCGATCGACCTCGACCGCACTGCGCGAGTGGGTCGCGAGGATCGTGTCGCGAAAGCCGGGCGCGAAACGCTCGATCTGCGCAATCACAGCCTCCCGACGATCGGCGCTGCTGTAGGCGGGGACGTGGGTATATGTCCAGAGCGTGTGATTCCCGCCCGGAGCCCTGGTCTCATCGAACGCCGAAGGCTGCGAGACCAGCACGTAGGGCCGCTGAGGCAGCCGCCCACGGTTCACCTCGTTCTCGGCGGCCGCAACCTCTGCCCGCGTGCCGCCGACGTGCACGGTGCCCGCCTGGACGAGCTGCGGATGCCGCCAAGGCACCGGTCCGTTCAAGGCGAAGTCGACCTTCGCCACGCCGCCGCCATAGCGGAAGCGCTGCAGTGCCCGACGGTAGCGCGCCGGAAGCCGATCACCGGCCAGGCCGAGGAAGGCACTCGGCGTGATATCGAGCAGCGTCACCGCCGCGGCGGGCAGGTCCGCGAGCGCCGTGACGTCGTGGTCCAGGATGACCTCACCACCGTGGGCCCGCAGGTCGTCAAGCAGCGCAGTGATGATGGACTGACTGCCCCCGACGGGGATCGGCCACCCCTGCGCGTGCGCATAGGTGGTGAGCGTGAGCCCCGCAGCGGCTCCGGCGATGCTCGGCTGAGCGAGGATCGTGTGCGCGGCGACTCCGGTGAGCAGCGCCGGGGCGACATCCGCCCGGAATCTGGCATTCCACGCAGGCGTCCCCTGCTCGAGGGATCGGAGCCCCAGAGCGAGCGGAGCGCGCAGGTGATCAGGAATGCGCAGCAGCGGTGCCCCCGTGAATCCGGCCACTTCACTTGCGCGCTCGACGAGCGGACGAAGCAGCCGGTCGTAGGCCCTGCCGTCGACTCCCAGCTCGTCACTCGTGCGATCGAGGTCCCGGTATGCGATGCCCGCGCGTCCGCCGTCGAGTGGCTGACCGAAGGATATCTCGGGTGTGACGAACGGTATCCGGTCGCGCAGCCCGAACTCTCGGAAGAAAGATGATTCGAACGCCATGGGGTGCACTGCGGAGCACACATCGTGATGGAACCCGGGGAGCGTCAGCTGGCGGGTCGCCGCTCCCCCGCCCGGCTGATCCGCGCGCTCGTACACTCGCACCCGCAGCCCCGCACGCGCGAGTGTCACCGCCCCGGCGAGACCATTCGGGCCGGCACCCACGACGATCGCAGTATCCATGCCTCGATAATCCC
>Ga0307406_10000736_pt1 | contig 18370 bp, 20 predicted proteins | sample 322Cmetagenome_3_FD_203706 | JGI IMG/M metagenome (GOLD analysis project Ga0307406, IMG submission 203706) | Maize rhizosphere microbial communities from greenhouse at UC Davis, California, United States - 322HYB-C-2 | ecosystem: Host-associated > Plants > Roots > Rhizosphere > Soil | place...
CCCCTCCATGAGGACGCGCTCGGCCACGAGGAGCACCGGCTCGGCGGGGCGGCCCAACGAGTCGTGCTGGGCGAGCGAGATGCGCGGGCGCCCCGTGGCGACCATGCGCGTACGCGGCCGGGCCGGCGTCTGCCGGAAGTATTCCGCCTGCGGGCCCTGCATCGAGGTGCCGCTCGGCAGGACGGCGTCCACGTTCCCCTCGGCAAAGAGTCGCTCCTCGAGGCGGTAGTAGCTCATGCGGCGCGAGTTCACGGTCACTCGCGGCTCGGTGTAGTGCACGGCGCCGATCAGATACAGCACGTCGCGGTCGCCGTAGTACTCGGCGCTGTCCGCCTCGAGCGTCACCGTCTGCCCCTCGCACCGGTACCGGATGCCGCCGCCCTGGAAGACGTTGTACTTCTCGCTCGGCAACTTGACGAGGGTCGTGCGCGGCGGCGTGGCGCGGAGCGGCTCGAACTGGAGCACGCAGCGGCTCGCCGGGGGCTGTTGGGCGCTCGCCGCCGCCGGTGCGGCGAGTGCGCCGGCGACCAGCAACGGGATGGCGAGAGCGGTCCGCCTCATTGGCCGGGGAGCGTCACGGCTCCAGTGGTGGCCGCCTTGCTCTGAAGGATCTTGACGTTCGACATGTCGGGATCGGAGACGAATCCGACGCCCTCGACGCGGCGATTCGGCTCGGTGAGCACGAAGGCGCTGTCGCTCGAGATCTCGTTCCGCGTCTGGTCGTAGCGCAGCAGTGGCGTCTCCAGGCGCCGCTGCTGCTCGGAGACGACGACGACGTTCCCGCGCGCCTCCATGTTGTTCACCCGGCTCCGATATGTCCCCTCGCGCGAGGTGAGCACCGCGTCGCGCGCGCCGAGCTTGTTGAAGAAGATCGTCCTCACCTTCTTCAGCTCGAAGCGCGTGCCGTCCTCGTAGGCGAAGGCCGTGTCGGCCAGGAGCTCGGCGCGCATCAGGCCGTTGTCGGTGAGGATGGTCCGCACCCCGAAGATCGTCTGGTCGGCCGAGTCGACGGCGGCGTGCGTGACCGGGGGGGTCGCGCCGCGGCCCTCGCAGCCCGCCGCGAGGGACCCCGCCGCCAGCACCACGATGGCGAGCACACTCCGGCGCGAGCGCGTCACGCAGCCCCCGCCCGCATGAGGTCGTGCAGGTGCACCACGCCCTGGACCCGCCCGCCCGCGTCTACGATCGGCATCGCCATGATGCCGTGTTGCTCCATTCGGTACACGACCGTGCTCGCCAGCTCGTCCGGGCGCCCGAGCTTGGGGTTCGCGTTCATTACGCGGCGCACCGGGACGGGGAAGATGTCGCTCTCGCGCTCCATCAGCCGGGTCAGGTCGCCGGCCGTGACCACGCCGCAGACTCGTTGGTGGTCGTCCACGACGACGACGATGCCACGGCGCTCGGCGAGCAGCACGACGGCGTCGCGCATCGTGTCGGCCGGTGAGAGCAAGGGCAATGCGTCGGTGATCATGACGTCGGAGACGCGGGTGAGAAGTCGGCGCCCGAGCGCGCCGCCCGGGTGGAGCCGGGCGAAGTCCTCGCGGCGGAAGCCGCGCTCCTGGAGGAGCGCGACGGCCAGCGCATCGCCTAGCGCGAGCGCCACGGTGGTGCTCGTCGTCGGCGCGAGGTCGTGCGGGCAGGCCTCCTCGCGGACGCCGGCGTCGAGCGCGACGTCGGCGTGGCGGGCGACCGTCGAGCGGGAGTCGCCCGTGAGCGCGACGACTCGCACACCGAGCCGCTTGAGCTGATCGAGCAACACCAGTAGCTCCTCCGACTCGCCGCTCTTCGAGATGAGGATCGCCACGTCCTCGGCGCCGACGATCCCCAAGTCGCCGTGCACGCTCTCGACGGGGTGGAGAAAAGTGGCCGGTGTGCCCGTGGATGTGAGCGTGGCCGCAATCTTACGGCCGATGAGGCCGGATTTCCCCACCCCGGCGACGATCACCCGGCCGGTGGATCGTGCGATGAGCTCGACGGCGCGCGCGAACTCGCCGCCCAGCTTCCGTTCTACGTCTTCCAGCGCGTCACGTTCCATGCGGATCACGCGGCGGCCGCGCTCGATCACCTCCGCGGTGGCCGTCATGCGGACGTCCCGACCGCGTCGGGAGTACGGAAGCGCACGTACCGCTCGATCACCTCCTCCCATTGCCCTCGCGCCTTCAGCAGAAGCTCGGCGAACTCGCGCACGGCGCCGCGGCCGCCGTCCCTGTTCAGCCGCAGCGAGCACGCGGCGGCGATCTCCGGCACCGCGTTGCCGACAGCGACCGGAAGGGCGACGGCACGCAGCACGGCGAGGTCCGGAAAGTCGTCGCCGACGAAGGCCGCGTCGTCGAGGGTCAGGCCGTGGCGGCCGAGCATTTCGAGCAGCGCCGGAAACTTCTGCGCCATCGGGTCCTGCGCGAGGTCGTCCACTCCGAGCTCGGCGGCGCGCAGGCGGACGCTCTCCGAGACGCGGCCGGTCACGATGCCGACGCGGATGCCGGCCTCGCGCAGAAAGTAGACCCCCAGGCCATCCTGGATGTCGTAGCGCTTGAGCTCCACCCGTGCGCCGGCCACGTCGCCGAGGTAAATGCCACCGTCGGTGAGGACCCCGTCGACGTCCAACCCGACGAAGCGGATACGTCGGGCCAGCTCGGCGTCGAGACGCGGGTGCTCGCGCGCCGTCATGCGCGGCACCGCTGCCACACGTCCACGCAGCGCATCACGAGGTCGTCCAGCTTGTCGAGGGGGACCATGTTCGGCCCGTCGCTCGGCGCGCAGTCGGGGTTCGGGTGCGTCTCGAGAAAGAGCGCGTCGGCGCCGGCGGCGACGGCCGCCAGCGCGAGCGGCGCGATGAACTCACGCGCCCCGCCGCTCGCGCCACCCTCGCCGCGGCCGGGCTGCTGGACGCTGTGCGTGCCGTCGAAGACCACGGGGGCGTCGCACGCGGCGCGCATCCGCACGAAGGAGCGCATGTCCACCACGAGGTCGCCGTAGCCGAAGAAGGTGCCGCGCTCGGTGACGGCCACCTCCGCCTCGCCCCGGCCCGTGGCGCCGCGCACCTTCTCGACGGCGCCGCGCATGCCCTCGGGGTGCATCCACTGCCCCTTCTTGACGTTCACGGGGCGTCCGGTCGCACCGGCCGCGACGAGCAGGTCGGTCTGGCGGCAGAGAAAGGCCGGAATCTGGAGGACGTCCACGACGTCGGCGGCGACGGCACACTGCTCCGGCAGGTGGACGTCGGTGAGCACCGGCAGACCCGTGGCGGCACGCACGCGCGCCAGCGCCTCGAGGCCTCGCTCGAGCCCCGGTCCGCGCGCCGCGCGGGGATTGGAGCGATTGGCCTTGTCGAAGCTCGCCTTGAAGACGATGCCGCCGGGCACGCGCTCGGCGAGCCGCGCGAGGTGCTCGGCGACGCCGATGTTGAGCGCGTCGTCCTCGAGCTGACAGGGGCCAGCGATCAGAAACAGTGCGTCGCGCGGAAAGGCGCGCGCGGTCGCGGACGGACTGGCGAGCGGCGCGGGCACGTCAGCGCGACGACTCGGCGTACGGACTCTCGCTCGGCGTGCCGCCGTTGCCGGCAGTGCCGCGCGTGCTCCTGGCGTCGGCGCTCCGCGAGCGGGCGCGCGCCGCCGCGGCGCCCACGAAGCCTGCGAAGAGCGGGTGCGGGCGGGTGGGACGCGACTGCAGCTCGGGGTGGAACTGGCAGCCGACGAACCACGGGTGGTCCACGACCTCCACGATCTCGACGAGCGAGCCGTCCGGTGACAGTCCGCTCAGTCGGAGGCCGTGCTCGACGAACGTGTCGCGGAAGCGGTTGGACACCTCGTAGCGGTGTCGGTGACGCTCGCTCACTTCCTCTCCGCCGTAGGCACGCTGCGCGCGCGATCCAGGCGCGAGCACGCAGGGATAGGCACCGAGTCGCATCGTGCCGCCCATGTCGGTGACGTGCTGCTGCGACTCCATGAGCGCGACAACCGGGTTGGCACACTCGGGGGCGAACTCGCTGGAGTGGCCATCCTCGATGCCGCAGACGTGACGGGCGAACTCGATGATTGCCGTCTGCATGCCCAGGCAGATGCCGAAGAACGGGATTGAGCGCTCGCGCGCTGCGCGTATCGCCTCGACCATTCCTTCGACCCCGCGCACGCCGAAGCCGCCGGGAACGAGGAGCCCGTCGAACGGCTCGAGGAGCTCGCGCGCGCGATCGGGGCCGGCGAACAGGTCGCTCGAAACCCACGAAATGTCCACGCCGACGTCGTTGCCGATACCTCCGTGAATGAGCGCCTCCTGCACGCTCTTGTAGCTGTCCACGTACTCCGTGTACTTGCCGACGACCGCGATGCGCACCTGGCGGGCAGGGTCCACCACGCGCTGGACGATGGAGCGCCAGGTGGAGAGGTCCGGCGTCCGGCCGGCGAGGTTCAGGCGGGCGACGACGCGCTCGTCGAGACCTTGGTCGTGGAAGGCGAGCGGGATCTGGTAGATCGTCGGTACGTCGCGACTCTCGATTACGTTGCCGAACTCCACGTTGCAGAAGAGCGCGATCTTGCGCTTGACGTCCTCCGACAGGGCGCGCTCACTGCGACAGATCAGGATGTCCGGCTGGATCCCGATCTCCATCAGCTCGCGCACCGAGTGCTGGGTCGGCTTGGTCTTGACTTCCCCCGCGGCAGCGATGTACGGGACGAGCGTCAGGTGGATGAAGAGCGCGTTCTGCCTGCCGATCTCCTGGCGGAACTGGCGGATGGCCTCCAGGAACGGGAGGGACTCGATGTCGCCGACCGTACCCCCGATCTCGACGATCACGACGTCATTGCCCGGCGAGAGGCGCTTCATGGCGGCCTTGATCTCGTCGGTGATGTGCGGGATCACCTGCACGGTGGCGCCGAGGAACTCGCCGCGGCGCTCCTTGGTGATCACGTTCAGGTAGATGCGGCCGGTCGTGACGTTGTTGGCCTGCGACAGCGAGCGATCGATGAAACGCTCGTAGTGGCCGAGATCGAGGTCCGTCTCGGCACCGTCGTCGGTCACGAACACTTCGCCGTGCTGAAACGGCGACATCGTGCCCGGGTCCACGTTCAGGTACGGGTCGAACTTCATCATCGTCACGCGCAGCCCGCGCTCGACGAGGAGCCGCCCGAGCGATGCCGCGGCGATCCCCTTGCCGAGCGACGATACGACGCCGCCGGTGACGAAGATGAATCGCGTGGTCTGCTGCCCTGCGCTGGTCTGCATCAGTGTCGCCCCGCGCTGAAGTCCGTCTCGCGCGGAGCGGCACCCAGCGCGCTCCCCGCACGACCGCGCGCGGCGAGGAACGCCTCGTTCGCGCGCGACAAGTCCTCTTCGGTGTCGACGCCCGCGGCGGGCGCCGCGGCCGTCATGGCGACCCCCATCGCGATCCCCGCGGCGAGTGGCCGGAGCTGCTCGAGCCGCTCGATCGCCTCGAGCGGGTGCGGCGGCAACGCCACCCACGCCGCGAGCGCGCCCGGCGTGTACGCGTACACGCCGAAGTGCTGGCGGACGTGGGCGTCGCGCGCTGCACGAGCGGGCGCATCGGCCCCATCGCGAAGGAACGGGATGGATGCCCGCGAAAAGTACATCGCGCGACCGTCGTCTGCAGCGACGACCTTCACGACGTTGGGATCGTCGAGAACCGAGGGCGGCGCAGCCGCGGCGGCGGTGCCGAGCGGGAAGCGGCCGCCGGCGACGAGCGCGGCGGCGCCGAGTACCGCCTCGGCACTCACGAAGGGCTCGTCCCCCTGCACGTTCACGATCGTTCCGAAGCCGGCGAACTCAGCGCGCGAGGCGACTTCGGCGACGCGGTCCGTGCCCGAGGGGTGGTCGGCACGGGTGAGCACCCACTCGGCGCCGGCCTGCTGGGCCACCTGGGCGACCTCGGGGCTGTCGGTAGCAATCACGACGCGGGCCGCGACACCGATCTCCAGGACGCGCTCCCAGACGCGGACGATCAGCGGCTGGCCGCCGAGGAGACGCAGCGGCTTGCGAGGGAGGCGGGTGGCGCCGATCCGCGCGGGAATGACAGCCAGCGTGCTCATGCTCGCCCGGAAGGCGCGCGGTCGGCCGCAAATTTCATTCCAGAGAACTTACCGCCCGGTCGCCGGAAAATCAAACTGCCGCCCTGTGTCGTCCCGAGTCAGCGGAAGATGGACAACGCAACGGACGTCCGGCTGCGCCGCGAGGCCGGCTCGAGCATGTACTGGAAGCGCACGAGGCTCAGGGAGACGCGCACGCCGACGTTCTGCACGATTGCCGGCAGGTCGCCCACGCCGGCGGCACCGGCCGCGTAACGGAGGGCGACGATGGGCGAGCCCAGGAAGCGGATCGTCACGCGCTCGACGGGTACCGAGTAGAGGCCCTGGACGTAGAGGAGCTGGTCGCCGCCCAGCGAGAGTAAGTCCTCGGTGACGATCGTGCCGTCCTCGCCGCCCAGGTAGGCGAACCGCTGGGGCGGCGCCGTGTCCCCTACGGTGACCACGGCGTGCCCGTCGAGGTCGAGCCGCTGAGTACCGAAGGTCGGAAAGCCGATCGCGCCGTCCAGCGTCGCCTGGGTGAATCGCCGGCCGCCGACGGTCTGGAACGGGACCTCGACACGGGCGTCGAGCGAGCTCGCGATGTCCTGCCCGGTCCAGCGCCCGGTTCCGCCGACTAGCGCCGAGGCGATCCGGCCGCGCTCAACGCGCGGATTGGGGCGAAGCATGCCTCGCTCGCGGTCGCGGCGCAGGAAGATGCTGTAGGGCGCGCTCTCGGCGCCGGTGTCGGGGCCCACGCTCCAGGCCCTCTCGACGGACGCGCCGACGAAGGGCGACAGCTCGGAGGTCGTGCCTTCCCACCGCCGCGCGAGACGCGCCTCGGCGACGTCGGCGCGATAGTAGTTGCGCGTGTCGATGCCGGCCGCGATGACGGAGATGGCGTTGAGCAGGGCGTTGCGCTTCCACTCGTCGTTGGTCCGCGTGGCGCGCCCGGCGAAGGCGGAGAGCGTGGTGCGGCGGCCAACGCCGACGGTGGTGGCAATCGAGGGGTCCACCTCACCCAGGTCCGAGCGGTACGTGACGACCGGGTCGATCGTGATGCGACCGGTGTCGAGACTCACGACGGGACCGAAGAGAACGGAGAGCCCGTTGACCCGGTCGTAGGCGGGGAGGCGGAAGCCGTAGAGCGGAAAGCTGACCACCGGGGGTGGGCCGACGCCGAGCGATCGGTAGGCGAGCACGATGGTGTCCCGCGCCCCGACAGTCGCTCGCGCGACTCCGGGCGCGTCGGGCAGGGTGACGAACGTCTCGTCGCGGAACGCGAGCCGCGCACCGCGGACGGTAGCCAGGGTGGAGTTGTAGACGCCGCCACCGATCGCAACCGCCCGCCCGTCCACGCTCGCCCCCGGGTGAAGAAAGAGATCGCCGCCGACGACGACCACGTCGCCATGCACGGTGCTGGCGACGGTCGCGCCCCGGCCGACGACGAGCACCGTCGTCGCGAAGGTGCTGTCGCGGCGCAGCGCCACGGGTGGTCCACTGTCGCGGAACGCGAAGCTCGTGTGCGGGCCGGCGAGCACCTCGCGCAGCAGCCGCCCGGGCATTCCGGGCCCGAGGTCACGTACGACGACCGCCACCGAGTCCGACGTCTGCGCCGCCGCAGGCACTGGCCATATGCCGATGAGGGCGCACGTCGCGATGGCGGCGAGTGCGAGAGCCAGGCGGTGGCGGGGGCTCGCCGCGGAGCGCTTCGACCGCCGCCCTCCGATCATCGCGCCATCGCGAGAAAGTTCTCGATGATGCGCCGGCCACCCTCGGTGAGAATGGACTCCGGGTGGAACTGCACGCCCCAGACGGGGTGCTCGCGGTGCTGGACGGCGTGGATCTCGGAGGGGTCGTCCGCGGCGACGGCGGTCACGCGGAGCACGCTGGGGACGGAGGCCGGGTCCACGACCAATGAGTGATAGCGCATCACGGGGAGCGGCGAGGCGAGTCCCGCGAACAGCGCGCTGCCGTCGTGGACGATCGCGGATGTCTTGCCGTGCATGACGCGCTTGGCGCGAATCACGCGGCCGCCATACGCCTCGCCGATCGCCTGGTGCCCGAGGCAGACGCCGAGCATCGGAATCGACGACCCCCATCGGCGGATGAGGGGCACAGTCACCCCCGCTTCGGCGGGCGTGCACGGTCCCGGCGAGAGGAGCACCGCGTCGGGGGCCAGCTCGCCCACCTCGTCTACCGTGATGGCGTCGTTGCGGCGCACGGTGGGCGTCTCGCCCAGCTCGCCCAGGTACTGCACGAGGTTGTAGGTGAACGAGTCGTAGTTGTCTATGACGAGGACCATGGCCGGCTCGGCGGGCGGTGCGATGGCGGGGCGCTAGCCGCGCGGGTGGAACTGCTTGTGGACGTTGCGAAGGTACTCGCGGTCCACGTGCGTGTAGATCTGGGTCGTCGAAATGTCGGCGTGGCCAAGCATTTCCTGGACCGCGCGCAGGTCGGCGCCGCCCTCGAGAAGGTGGGTCGCGAACGAGTGGCGCAGGGTGTGGGGCGAGACGTGCTTGGTGATGCCGCTAGCCTCGACGTACTTGCGGAGAATCTTCCACGCCCCCATGCGGGTGAGCGGCTCGCCGCGGGCGTTGAGCAGCAGGACGCCCCTGCCCTGCCCCTTCTCGAGCCGCGGCCGGAGCTCGCGCAGGTAGACGGCGACGGCGCCGATCGCGGAGCGTCCGATCGGGACGAGGCGCTCCTTGCTCCCCTTGCCGAAGACGCGCACGAGACCCTCCTCCATCAAGACGTCGCGCACGCCGAGCGCGATCCACTCGGAGACGCGGAGTCCGGCGCCGTAGCCGAGCTCCAGCAGCGCGCGGTCGCGGAAGGCGAGTGGCTCGTCGAGCGTCGGCGCGGCGAGGAGGCGGTTGGCCTCGTCCGCGCTGAGGACGTCGGGGAGCGTGCGCCACCGCTTGGGCGTCTCCAGTCGCTCGCTCGGGTCGCGGACGACGTGGCCCTCGCCCAGGAGGAAGCGGTAGTAGCTGCGGACCGCCGACACGTTGCGGCGGATGGACGCCGGCGCCAGACCGAGGTCCTTGAGGTGGTAGACGTACTCGCGCAGCACCCGCGCGTTCACGCCGACCGGGTCGCGGGCACCGCGGGCCCGCGCGTACGTCGCGAAGCGGGCCAGGTCGCGGCCGTAGGCCTCGTTGGTGCGAGGCGACGCCCCCGCCTCGAGGGCGAGGAAGTCGTGGAACCGCTCGAGCAGGAACGCCCGCGCGGTCTCGTCGTCGAGTCCGTGGTCGGCGCTCATGCGTCGGCTCGCCGGCGACGCAGGACACGTCGACCGTACCAGAGCGCGGCGGCGAGCGTGACCACGGCGAGCGAGGTCCAGCCGACGGTGCGGCTGGCGCCTCCAATGCGCGCCGCGAGCGCGTCCCAGTCGTCGCCGACCTGAAACGCGAGGTAGGTGATGATGCCGTACCAGACGCCGGACGCGAGCGCCATCGCCGCCAGCGCCTTGAGCGGCGGGACGCGGAGGGCGCCCGCGATCGGGGGGACGACGGCGCGCACCCCCGGGAGAAAGCGGCTGAAGACAAGCGCCCACACGCCGCGGCGCCCGTACCAGGCGCGCACCCTCGCGTCGGCGTCGTCGCCGCCCTTGGACAGCCGTCGCATGAGCCGCTGGGCGCCGTAGCGACGGCCGGCGGCGTACATGAGCATCGCGCCGGCGAGGCTGCCAGACCAGGTGGCGAGGAAGGCGCCGAGCGCCGAGCCGTGCCCGCGCGCGGCGAGGAAGCTGCCGAAGGCGACGACGGTGTCGGAAGGGAGTGGCGGGAAGACGTTCTCGATCGCCGCAGCGCCGAACAGTGCGAGATAGAGCGCCAGCGGCGGAAGCGCCGTCAGCCCATCGAGGAAGTCGCCCAACGGCCTAGCGCGCGGCGGCGCCGCGGGGGGTCACTCGGGGGGCGCGGCGACGATCGTCGCGACGGCCACGCACGCCAGTCCCTCGCCGCGTCCGATCCAGCCCATCCCCTCGTTGGTCTTGCCCTTGATGCTCACCGACGCGGGGTGGACACCGAGCGCCGTGGCAACGCGCTCGCACATCGCGGCGCGGTGCGGCGCGACCCGCGGCTGCTCGGCGATCACGGTCACGTCTACTTGCTGGACCGCGAATCCGCGCCGGCGCACGCGCTCGACGGCGAGCGTCAGCATCTCGATCGAGTCGCGGCCGCGGTTGTCCGGGTCCTCGTCCGAGAACAGCTCGCCGATGTCGCCCGCCGCGGCGGCGCCGAGCACGGCGTCGGTGACGGCGTGAGCGAGGGCGTCGCCGTCGGAGTGGCCGACGAGCCGCACGTCTGACGGGATCGAGACGCCGCCGAGGACGAGCGGGCCGCCGGGCTCGAAGCGGTGGGAGTCGTAGCCGATGCCGGAGCGCGTGGTGCCCGGAAGCGCCGGGGCGCCGCCGAAGATCATGTTGTGCGGCGCGGCGACGCGCGGTGCCGCGAGCTCGCCCTGGTCGCCGAGCAGCCGCTCGCTGCCGCGGGCGCCGAGCAGCGACGTTTGCTGGTCGCCGCCGCCGGGAGCCGCGGGCGAAGCCGTCTCCTCCTCTTCCTCCGGCCCCGAGGCGCGGGGGAACAGCGCCTCGAGACGTTCGGCGGTCACGCCGACGTCCTGCAGCGCCATGCCGGCCGTCGTCGCCGCGTCGAGGGCGCAGGCGACGAGGACGTCCACGTCGCTCACGGTCGGCGACTCGCGCGTCACCGAGCGCTGGTATGCGCGGAGGAGCAGGTCGTCGGTCGCTGCCGAGATCTCGAGCGAGAGCGACCCGGCCGCGAACTCGGCGTCGAGAAGCCGCACGACGGCCGCCCGCACGTCGTCGGCGGACACCCCGAGCCGCTCGAGCGCGACGACCGCGGCGGAATCCGGCTGCGCGATGACGCCGAGGAGGATGTGGCCGGTGTCCAGCGTGGCGTGCTGGCGGCCCTCGGCCTCGATCATCGCCCGCTCGATGGCGCGGCGCGCGGGCCCTTCGAAGCGGACGCTCATTCGTCGGCGGCGGTCAACCGCGAACGCGGCGCGGCGTCACTCGGCGAAGCGGCGCACCGCGAGCGCGACGTTGTGGCCGCCGAAGCCGAAGCTGTTGCTCAGCGCCGCGGTGACCTGCCGCTCCACCGATCGGTTCGGCGTGTAGTTCAGGTCGCAATCCGGGTCCGCCGTCTCGTAGTTGATCGTCGGCGGGATGCTCCCCTCGCGCGTGACGAGCGAGGCGACGATGAACTCCACGCCGCCGGCGGCGCCCAGCATGTGGCCGGTGGCGCCCTTCGTGGAGCTGACGTTGAGGCCGCGGGCGTGCTCGCCGAAGACGCACTTGATGGCGCGCGTCTCGTTGAAGTCGTTGGCAGGCGTCGAGGTGCCGTGGGCGTTGATGTACTGCACGTCACCCGGCGCGAGGCCGGCGTCCTTCATCGCGCGGCGCATGGCGCGCTGCGCGCCCTCGCCGTCCGGCGCCGGCGCGGTGAGGTGGTGGGCGTCCCCGGTGGCGCCGTAGCCCACGACCTCGGCGTGGATGCGCGCGCCGCGCCGCCGCGCGTGCTCCAGCTCCTCGAGCACGACGATCCCGGCGCCCTCGCCCATCACGAAGCCGTCTCGGTTGAGGTCGAACGGACGCGACGCCGTCGCCGGCGAGTCGTTGCGCGCGGAGAGCGCCTGCATGTTCGCGAACCCGCCGATCGCCATCGGGGTGGCGGTCGCCTCCGAGCCGCCGCTGGTCATCACGTCGGCGTCGCCGTACTGGATGCAGCGGAAGGCGTCGCCGATGGCGTGCGCGGCTGTGGCGCAGGCGGAGACGGTGGCGTAGTTCGGCCCCTTCGCGTTGAAGCGCATCGAGACGATGCCGGCCGCGATGTCGGCGATGAACATCGGGATGAAGAACGGGCTGATCTTGCTCTGCCCGCGCTCCCGGTAGATGTCGTGCTGCTCCTCGAAGCTCTTGAGGCCCCCAATGCCGCTGCCGAGGATGACGCCGATGCGGTCGGGGTCGTCGATGCCAGCAAGCTGCTCGAGGCCAGCGTCGCGCATCGCCTGCACGCTCGCCGCCACGGCGTACTGCGTGTACGGGTCCGCCCGCTTCGCCTCCTTCCGGTCCATGTACTGGAGCGGGTCGAACCCCTTCAGCTCCGCCGCGAAGCGCACCGGGAAGTTCGTCGGGTCGAATTTCGTGATGGGACCGGCCCCCGCCTTCCCGTCCACGAGGGCACGCCAGGTCGTCGCCACGTCATTCCCGACCGGCGTGATCATCCCGAGACCGGTGACGACGACCCTGCGCTTCATCAGCCGCCGACCTTGCCGTTCAGATAGCCGATGGCGTCGCCGACGGTGCGGAGCTTCTCCGCCTCCTCGTCGGGGATGTCGATGTTGAACTCCTTCTCGAACTCCATCACCAGCTCGACGATGTCAAGGCTGTCGGCGCCCAGGTCCTCGATGAAGCTCGCCTCGTTGGTGAGCTTCTCGCGCTCCACTCCGAGCTCCTTCTCGATGATGTCCTTGACCTTCTCCGAGTTTTCGGCCATGCGGTCCTCTGTGCAGGTAGGGGGGTGGTGCGGAAATGTAACTGGTACGGCGGCGCAACGTTACGGGCGGCCGGGGCCGGCCGGCACTACATCACGAGCCCGCCGTCCACGACCAGGACCTGGCCGGTGACGTAGCTCGCGTAGTCGGAGGCGAGGAAGGTGACCACACCGGCGATGTCGGCCGGGGTGCCCATCCGGCCGAGCGGGATGCCGGCGCTCATTGCGTCGCGCGCCTCGGCGCTCATCGCCGCGGCCATGTCGGTCCCGATGAGGCCCGGCGCGACGACGTTCGCGAGGATGTTTCGCGACGCGTACTCCTTGGCGACCGACTTCGTGAGGCCGATGAGCCCCGCCTTGCTGGCGGCGTAGTTCGCCTGGCCCTTGTTGCCCGTGAGGCCGACGACACTGGCGATGTTTACGATGCGGCCCCAGCGCCGCTTCATCATGCCGCGCGTCGCCGCCCGGATCGCGACGAAGGCGCCGCGCAGATTGGCGTCGATGACCGCGTCCCAGTCCTCGTCGGTGAGGCGGAGGAGCAGGTTGTCACGCGTCAGGCCTGCGTTGTTGACGAGGATGTCCAGTGACCCGAAGTCCCGCTCGACGTCGGCGACGAGCGAGGCGACCGAGGCGACGTCGGCGACGTCGCAGGCGAAGCCGCGCGCCTCGCGCCCGCCCGCGGCGGCCACCTCCTCCGCGGCCGTCTGGGCGCGCGCGAGGTCGCGCCCGACGACGGCGACGCGCGCGCCGGAGCGCGCCAGCTGCTCGGCGATTCCGCGCCCGATCCCGCGGGTGCTTCCGGTGACGAGCGCCACCCGGCTGGAGAGGTCGATCTGCATGGGCGCGTGGCGGTCGTGCGGCGGATCAGGCGGACGCGGCGGCGGACGGTGCGGGCAGCTGCGCGAACAGGCGCTCGACGTCGGCCGCGGTGCCGCAGGGCGTGGTCGTGATGGAGGGCGCGATCTTCTTGACGAGTCCCGCGAGGACCGCGCCGGGCCCCATCTCCACGAACAGCGCCGACGGGAAGCTCACCGCCATTCGCTCGACGACGTCGGTCCAGCGCACCGGCGCCGTGAGCTGCTCCAGGAGCAGCTTGCGGGCGACGGCGGGGCTCTCCACCGGCGCCGCGTTGACGTTGGCGTAGACTGGGAAGTCGAGCCCCGAGAAGCGGGCATCATCGAGGGCCTTTCCGAGTCCCTCGGCGGCCGGCGCCATGAGGGGCGAGTGGAACGCCCCGCTCACCGGCAGGCGCACGGCGCGCTTGACGCCGGCCTCCTTGGCGAGCTCCATCACACGCTCGACCCCCGCGACTTCTCCCGAGACGACGGTCTGGCCGGGCCCGTTGAAGTTGGCGGGCACGACGAGACCCGCCTCGGCGCTCGCCCGGTCGCAGAGACCCCGCAGGGGCTCCTCTGGAAGGTCACCCAACAGCGCGGCCATCGCGCCCGGGCGCCGGCCGCCCTCATCCGCCATCAGCTCACCGCGCCGGCGGACGAGGCGGACCGCGTCGCGGAGCGCGAGGGCACCGGCGGCGTGATAGGCGGTGAACTCGCCGAGCGAGTGGCCGGCCGCGGCGCGCACGAAGGGTGCGAGTCGCGAGCGGGTGACCGCCCACGCGGCGGCGCCGTGCGCGAGCAGGGCCGGCTGCGCGTTCTGCGTTCGGGTCAGCTCCTCGGCCGGCCCGTCGAACGCGAGCCGCGTCAGGGGGACTCCAAGCGCGTCGTCGCAGGTGCGGAAAGCGTCGGCCGCCTCGGGGAACGCCTCGGCGAGGTCGCGGCCCATGCCGGGCTTCTGCGAGCCCTGGCCGGGAAAGAGGAGGACGACGTCCATCCGATCAGAACCTGACGACCATGGACGCCCACGTGAAGCCGGCGCCGAATGCGACGAGCAGCACCGTGGAGCCCTCGTGGACCCGTCCCTGCTCGATCGCCTCGTCGAGCGCGATCGGGATGGACGCCGACGAGGTGTTGCCGTAACGGTCCACGTTCACGAAGACCTTGTCCATCGGCACGCTCGCATGCTTCGCCGTCGCCTCGATGATCCGGACGTTCGCCTGGTGCGGAATCATGAGGTCGATGTCGGTGCCGGTGAGCTTCGCCGAGTCGAGGGCGCGGTCGGCCGCCTCGGCCATCGAGCGGACGGCGTGCTTGAAGACCTCGCGGCCGGCCATCTTCACGAAGTGACTGCGGTCGGTCAGCATCGCCTCCTCGAACGGCACGGAGGCGCCGCCTCCCGGGCGGTAGAGCAGCTCGGCGAGCTCGCCGTCACTGCGCATGAACGCCGAGAGGATGCCCTTCCCGCCCTTCGAGCGCTTGACGATCGCCGCGCCGGCGCCGTCGCCGAAGAGGACGCAGGTCGCGCGGTCGGTCCAGTCCACGATCGCGCTCATCTTCTCCGCGCCGACGACGAGGATCGTCTCGGCGACGCCCGACATGATCATCCCCTCGGCGACGGTGAGCCCGTACAGCCAGCCGGAGCAGGCCGCCGAGAGGTCGAAGGCGGCGGCGCGCTTGGCGCCGAGCGACGCCTGCACGTCCACTGCCGTCGAGGGAAGCAGGCGGTCCGGTGTCGCCGTGCTGAGGACGATGGCGTCGAGCTCGCGCGCCTCGACGCCGGCGCGGCGCATGGCCTCGCGCGCGGCGTCGGTGGCCATCGAGCACGTCGTCTCGCCGTCGCGCGCGATGTGGCGCTCGTGGATCCCCGAGCGCTCGACGATCCAGTCGTGGGACGTCTCGATCCCGATCGCGGCGAAGTCGTGATTCGTCATCACATGCGCCGGCACGCCGCGGCCGGTCGCGGCGACGTAGGCCACGGGGCGCCTCACGCCGCCTCCGTCTCCCCGGCGTGCGACGCGGCGAGGCGGCGGCCGATGTGCTCGTTCATGCGCGACTCGACAGCGCGGACCGCGACGCGGATCGCGTTCTTGATCGCCACCGGGGACGACTTACCGTGGGAGATGATGCTGACCCCCTTCACGCCGAGCAGCGGGGCGCCGCCGTACTCGGAGTAGTCGAGGTGCTTGAAGGCGCCGATGAGCTGCGAGCGGTCAAGCCCCGCCTCGTTGGCGACGAGGGTGAGCAGAACCGGAGCCAGCGACTCGTAGAACTTGAGGAGCACGTTGCCGACGAAACCGTCGCAGACGACGACGTCTATCCGCCCGCGGTCGCTCTCGCCCCTCGGCAGGTCGCGTCCCTCGACGTTGCCCTGGAAGTTCAGGTCGGCGCCGGAGAGCAGCTGGTTCGCCTCCTTCACGACGGCGTTCCCCTTCTCCGCCTCCTCGCCGATGCTGAGGAGGCCGACGCTGGGGTTGTGGCGTCCGAGGATGTCCTCGGCGTAGACGGCGCCGAGGCGCGCGAAGTCCACCAGCTCCTCGGCCGAGCAGTCGACGTTGGCGCCGCCGTCGAGCACGATGACCGGCTGGCGGGCGGTCGGGAAGAGGGTCGCGATGGCGGGGCGCTTGAGGCCTGGATGGAGTCTGAGCAGCACGGTGGAGGCGGCCATCTGCGCCCCCGTGTTGCCGGCCGACACGAACGCGTCGGCGCGCCCCTCGGTCTGGAGCCGGAGGCCGACGACCATCGAACTGTTCGCCTTGGTGCCCTTGAGTGCGACGGTGGGCTTGTCTGACATCTCGATCACGTCGGGCGCGTCCACGATCGTCAGCCGGTCGCGCCGGCCGGCGAGGTCCGCGAAGTCTCCCACACAGAGCTCGTCCAGTTGCCCGTTGATGTCCGGCGCGCGCCCCACGAGGAGGAGCGCGTGCTCCGGGTCCAGCTCACGCAGTGCGAGCAGCGCGCCGGCCACGGTCGCCCGGGGGGCGAAGTCGCCCCCCATGGCGTCCAACGCGATCCGCGCCAAGGTCAGCCTTCCCGCGCCGCGACCCGCTGCTCTCCGGCGTAGTAGCCACACTCCTCGCAGACGTGGTGCGGGCGCTTCATGCTCTGGCAGCGCGGGCAGGTCTGGATGGCGATCGAGGGGGCGGTCTTATGGGTGTTGCGGGCGCGCTTCTTCCGCTTCGAGGTACGGCGCTTCGGGACGGCCATGGAAGTATGATCGGCGTTCGAGAAAAGGTCGGGCGGCTATTGAGAGTCGTTCTGGATCTTCACGTTCCGCAGCGCGTCCCAGCGGCCGTCCACGGCCACCGGCGCACAGCCGCAGTCTCCGGCATTCAGGTCGGCGCCGCAGGTCGGGCAAAGGCCCTTGCAGTCGGGCCGACACTCGGCGAAGCCGGGGACGCTGAGCAGCCAGTGCTCGCGGATCGCCGGACGCAGATCGAGCTCCGGCTTTCGCGGGTCGAGCAGGTAGACGTCCGGGTCGTCGGCCGTCTCGTCGTCGTCAGACTCGACGAAGATGAGGTGCAGCCCGCGCTCGGCGACCGGCGAGGTGACTGGCGTGAGGCACCGCCGGCATTCGCCGACCACCGTGCCGGCGAGTTCCCCGCTGAAGTAGTAGCGGTCCGAACCGGCGGAGGAGAGGCGCCCGGTGACACGCAACGGCTCGGCCGGAACGGGGTCGGACTCCTCCCAGATCGGGTCGTCGGGGGCCAGCGTACCATCCACCTGGACCGCCCGCGAGTCGAGCGCACGAATGTCAAAGGACAGCATAGCCAGGAAATGTACCGGGCTCGAAGTGCCTAATCAAGTCATGGGCCCGTGTGAACTTAGGCCCATCGGCCAATCGGACGCGGCTCGCTGTCGCGAGGCATCCCCGGTCGGGAATGTGGGGGCAAGCCGCCACTACGGACGCGGTCTCGGCCGCCGGCTATAGGGCGCGCAGCACCTCGGACTCGGCGAAGAAGAAGCCGGCCTCGCGGAGCGCGTTCTCGTCGGAGTCGGAAGCGTGAATGGCGTTCCGCTCCTTGGATTCGGCGAACAGCTTGCGCACCGATCCGGCGGCGGCCTCCGCCGGATCGGTGGCGCCGATCGCGGTGCGGAGGGCGGCGACGGCGCCGGCCTTCTCGAGGATCATCGGCATGCACGGGCCCGAGGTCATGAACGTCGTCAGCGACTTGAAGAACGGCCGCTCGCGGTGCACGGCGTAGAACTCGCCCGCCTCGGCGTCGGTGAGGTGCACCACCTTCGCGGCGCGGACGACGAAGCCCTGCTGCTCGAGGTGGGCGATGATCTTGCCGGCCTTGCCGCTCCCGAACGCGTCGGGCTTGACGATCGTGAGGGTGCGATTGTTGGGCATGTGTTGAAGAATTGAACGATGAGAGTGACGGAGCGTCAGGAGCCGATGAGCTTGCGCACGATGTCGCCGCGCGTGATGAAGCCGACGAGCCCGCCGTCGCGCACCACCGGCAGCCGGTCCACGTCCTTGTTGGTCATGAGCGCGGCTACCTCGGCGAGGGGCTGTTCCGGCGAGACGCATAGGACCTGACGCGTCATGGCGTCGCGCACGTCGCCCCCGGTCCGGTCTGCGGGAGCGCCCGCCTCGCGCCCGCCGCGGGGCGCGGTGGCGCGGTGAAGGTAGCTGCCGAGCAGGTGGCGCATGAGGTCGCGCTCCGTGAGCATGCCGATCACCTGCCCTCCTGCCTCGACCACCGGCATTCCCCCGACACCGGCGCGCACCATGTCCCGGGCGGCCTCGCGCAGCGGAGTCTCGGGCGAGACAGAGCGCGGGTTTCGCGTCATCAGGTCGCCCACCGTGAGCTCCTCGCGCAACTCGTAGTCGGCGAGCGACGGCAGCCCCAGAAGCGCCTCGGCGGTGGGCTGCGCTAGCACGGCGTCCACGCGTTCGGCGCTCGAGAGAAAGCGGGCGAATGCGCCGACGACCTGCAGGTATCGCGTCGCCTGGCGCGGCGGCGCGACGACGAGGAGCAGAATGCGGGCACACTGGCGGTCG
>Ga0307406_10000739_pt1 | contig 18316 bp, 16 predicted proteins | sample 322Cmetagenome_3_FD_203706 | JGI IMG/M metagenome (GOLD analysis project Ga0307406, IMG submission 203706) | Maize rhizosphere microbial communities from greenhouse at UC Davis, California, United States - 322HYB-C-2 | ecosystem: Host-associated > Plants > Roots > Rhizosphere > Soil | place...
TGCGGCATCCCCCTGCCGCCCGGGCTGCGCCAGGCCGACCGGCTGCCCGAGCCGATCTTCACCCCGGCCACCAAGGCCGAGACCGGCCACGACGAGAACGTCTCCGAGGCCCAGGTGGCCGAGGCCCTCGGCCCCGACCTGGCCGGGCGCCTGCGCGACCTCACCCTGGAGGTCTACCGGCGCGGGGCCGAGCACGCGGCCCGGCGGGGCATCCTGCTGGCCGACACCAAGCTCGAGTTCGGCCTCGCCGGCGGCCGGATCGTGCTCGCCGACGAGGTCCTCACCCCCGACTCCTCCCGGTTCTGGCCGGCCGGCGGGTGGTCCCCGGGCCACTCCCCGCCGTCGTTCGACAAGCAGTACGTCCGCGACTGGCTGGAGACCCACGAGTGGGACCACCAGCCCCCGGCCCCGGCCCTTCCCCCCGACGTCGTCGCCGGCACCGCCGCCCGCTACCGCGAGGCCTACGAGCGGCTGGCCGGTCGCCCCCTCGACGCCTGGCTGGCCGAGGCCAGGGGCTAGCGCCGGCCGGTCACTCGATCTCGACCGGGACCTCGTAGATCTCGCTGGTCGGGTGCCCGGCGCGCTCGTGGATGCGCAGCACGCTCTCCTTGGACGGGCCGGTGGCCAGGCAGAACACCTTGCCGGCCTCGGGGTCCAGCCAGGCCTTCTCGAAGTGCACACCCTCGGTGCCCTCGATCGCCTGGTCGCGGTGGTGCGCTTCCTTGAGCTGCTCCTCGGTGACGCCGAAGAACCCGCTGTGGACGTCCATGAACCTCGCCATGGATAGACTCCTTTCTCGAACCGCCTGGGCTGCCACAGCGTCGCCCACCACGGTCTGCACGGCATCGGTCAGGTGACCTATCCGCACACTCCAGTCGCCCGTCCTGATCGGCCGCGAGGAGTTCCTCGCCCTGGCCGAGCGCCGGCTGGCCGCGGCCGCCAAGGGCCGCGGCCACCTGCTGCTGGTGGCCGGCGAGGCCGGGATCGGCAAGACCCGGCTGCTGGCCGCCGTGGCCTCCGCCGCCCGCGGGCGGTCGTTCGGGGTGGTCAGGGCGGCCGCCTTCCCCGGCGACAGCGAGGCCTCGGGCGGGCTGCTGCTCGACCTGGCCAGCGACCTGCGCGCCGCCCGGGACGAGCGGGCGGCGGAGGCCACGGCGGCCATGTCGGCCCAGCTGCGCGAGCCCGGCGGGGCCGGCGGCGACCGCCACCGCCGCCGGCGGCTGCTCGTCCAGGACCTCGCCGACGCCTTCGGCGACCTCGGCGGGGCCGGGCCGCTGCTGGTCGTGCTCGAGGACCTCCACTGGGCCGACGAGCTCAGCCTGGAGGTGGTCGGGCACCTGGCCGCCAGGCTGCCCACCCGGCCGCTGCTGGTGGCCGGGGCCTACCGCAGCGACGAGCTGTACCCGCGCCTGCCGCTGCGCCGGTGGCGGGCCCGGCTCCTGCCCCAGCGGCTGGCCGAGGAGATCCGCCTGCCCCGGCTGGACGCCGCCCAGACCGCGGCCCTGGCCGGCGTCCTGCTCGGCCACCCGCCCCCGGCCGGGGTGGCGGCGGCCGTCCACGACATCCGCGACGCCCTCTACGGCGACGTCCCGCCGGGGGAGCGGCGCCGCCTGCACCGGCTGGTGGCGGCGGCCGCCGCCGGGCGGGGCTACGGCGACGCCTTCGTCTCGGCCCAGTTCGACCAGGCCGGGCTGGCCGAGCCGGCCTACCGGCACGCGCTGGCGGCGGCCCGCGAGGCCTCGGCCCTCTCGGCCCACCGTGAGGCGCTGGAGCTGTACCGGCGGGCCGAGCGCAACCTGGCGGCCGATCCGGACCCGCGCGAGCACGCGGCCCTGCTCGCGGCGATCGGCGACGAGGCCGCGGCCAGCGACGACAACACCGCCGCCCTGGCCGCCTACCGGCAGGCCCACCGCCTGCTGGCCGAGGCCGGGGCCGCCCTGGACGCCGCCGCCGTGGTCGCCCGCTGGTCCGCGGTCGCCCACCTGCTGGGCGAGGACCTGGACACCCGGGCCGGCCGCCTGGAGGAGGCGCTGGGGTCGGTCCCGGAGGAGGAGGGGACCAGGGCGGTCCGGGCCGAGCTGCTGAGCGGCCTGGCCGCCGCCTACATGCTCGACCGCCAGCTGGACGCCTCCATCGGCTACGGCGAGCGCAGCCTGGCCCTGGCCCCGGCCGACGGCGACGACCCGGCGTCGCTGAACACCGCGGCCACCCTCGGCTCGGTGCTGGTCTTCGCCGGCCGCATGGACGAGGGCTGGGCGATGCTGGAGTCGGCCGTGGGCCGGGCCGCCGAGCACCGCCTCGAGGCCGAGGCGGCCCGCGCCTACCGCATGATCGGCTCCTGCGCGTCGGTCCTGGTCGAGTACGACCGGGCCGAGCGCTGGCTGGGCGAAGGCGTCGACTACGCCGAGCGCGTCGAGATGTGGAACCACCGCCACTACATGGCCGCCCACCTGGCCCACGTCCAGTGGGCCGTTGGCCGCTGGGAGGAGGCGGGCCGCACGGCCCGCCAGGCCCTGGTCGACGGGCGCGGCGGCATCACCACCCGGATCACCGCCGAGCACGCCCTCGGGTACCTGGCCATGGGCCGCGGGGACTGGGAGGAGGCCGCCGAGCTGCTCGGCGACGCCCTCGCCCAGGGGGAGCGCATGGCCGAGCTGCAGCGGCTGTCGCCGGCCCTGTGGGGCCTGGCCGAGACGGCCCTGCTCCGCGGCGACCAGGCGGCGGCGGTGGAGCTGTGCGACCGCGGGCATGCCGCCTCGGCCCGGGTCGGCGACGCCGCCTACCTGTTCCCGTACCTGGTCACCGGGGTGCGGGCCCGGCTGGCCGCGCCCGCGGCCGGGCCCGGGACCCTGGTCGCCGTCGACCACGGCCGGGGCCTGGTCGCCCTGGCCGAGGGGGACCTGGCCGCCGCCGGGGCGGCCCTGGAGCGGGCCGCGGCCGGCTGGCGGGCGCGCCGCCGCTTCTGGGAGGGGACCTGGGCCCTGCTCGACCAGGCCGGCGCCGGCACCATCGTCGCCGAGGCCGACCGGCTGCTGGCGGCCGCCGCCGGCCACCGCCCGGCCGAACCGTGGGCGCCGCTGACCGCGCGCGAGTTCGAGGTCGCCCGGCTGGTCGCCGTCGGCCGCACCAACCGCGAGATCGCCGCCGCCCTGTTCCTGTCGCCCAAGACGGTCGCTGCCCACGTCGAGCACATCCTGACCAAGCTCGGGGCCGGCCGCCGAGCCGAGATCGCCGCCTGGGTCGCCGCCCTCCCGGCGTCCGGCCCGCCGTTCTAGGGAATCAGCCGGTAGAACCGCCAGTCCTCGGCCTCGACCCCCAGGGCCTCGGTGTGGCGGAACCCGGCCGCGCCGGCGTAGCCGGCCAGGGTGGTCGGGCGCATGACGGCGCCGGTGGCGGCCGTCCCGGGGTCGCCCATCGCGCCCGGCAGGCAGGAGATGACGCTCCAGCCGTAGGCCCGCCGGTCCCGGTCGGGCGCCGGGGCGGTGAACTCGTCCTCCACCCGCTCGTCGGCGATCACCACCGACCCGCCCTCGGCGAGCATGGCCCGGGCGGCCCGCAGGGCCTCGACCGGCCGGGCCATGTCGTGCAGGGCCTCGAAGATCGTCACCAGGTCGTAGCGGCCGGCCGGGCCCGGGTCGGCGGCGTCGACCACGGCGAACCTGACCCGGCCGGCCAGGTCCGCCTCCCGGGCGTTCTCGATCGCGGCCGCCACCACGTCGGGGTCGACGTCGAAGCCGTCCACCGTGATCGCCGGGTACGCCCGGGCCATGGCGATGCTCGACCAGCCGGTCCCGCAGGCCACGTCGGCCACCCGGGCCGGCGGCTCGGCCCGCAGGCGCCGGTCGACCTCCGGGATCGCCGGCAGCCACCTGCTGCCGAGCAGGTTGAGGAACAGGGCCCGGTTGAACTCGGCCCGGCCCTCGGGCTCCCAGGGCAGCGGCGGCGGGGCGCCCCCATGGCGGAACGCCTCCACCACCTCGGGCAGCGGCCGGGCCGCCCGGACCGCCTCGACCCCCCGTAGGCCTGGTAGCCGACGTCGTCGGGGTCGGCCAGGACCGGGGCGTGGGCGGCCGGCATCCGGTAGCGGCGCCGCAGCGGCCCGGCCGCCGGGTCCTCGACGGCCAGCAGCCCGCTGGCCGCCTGCTGCTCCAGCCACTCGCGCACGTAGCGCTCGGCCGTCCCCGTCCGCCCGGCCAGCTCGGCCGAGGTCGCCGGCTCGCCCTCGGCCAGGGCGCGGTACAGGCCGAGCCGCTCGCCCAGGTAGACGGCGTAGAGCTCGAGGGCGGCGATGGTGGCCTGGCCCAGGCGCTCGGAGAGTGCCCGGGTCGCGTCGGGCCCGGGGGCGGACGGGCGGTCAGCGGTCGTCGGAGGCGTCCTCCTCCTGGAGGCTGCCCACGAACCGCTCGCGCAGCAGGCGCTTGGAGAACTTGCCGGTGGCGGTCATGGGGATCTCGTCGACGAACTCGACCCGCTCGGGCAGCCACCACTTGGGGAACTTGGCGGCCACCGAGGCGACCACCTCGGCCTCGCCGACCTCGGAGCCGGGCTTGCGGACGACCACGGCCAGGGGGCGCTCGCCCCACTTCTCGTCGGGCACGGCGATGACCGCCGCCTGGGCGACCTCGGGGTGGCCCATCAGGGCGTTCTCCAACTCCACGCTGGAGATCCACTCGCCACCCGACTTGACCAGGTCCTTGGTCCGGTCGACGAGGTGCAGGAAGCCCTGGCCGTCGAGGGTGGCCACGTCGCCGGTGTGGTACCAGCCGTCGACGAAGGTGGCGGCCGAGCGCTCGTCGTCCAGGTACTCCGAGGCGATGGTGGCGCCGCGCAGCTGCAGCTCGCCCATGGACTTGCCGTCGGCCGGGACCTCGTCGCCGTCGGCGTCGACCAGCCGCTGCTCCAGGCCCGGCACCAGCAGCCCCTGCTTGGCCTTGTAGCCGTAGCTGGCCTCGACCGGCAGGTCGGCCATGGTCGACTTGAGGCGCGAGAAGTGGGTGACCGGGGCCGCCTCGGTCATGCCGTAGGCGTGGACGAACTCGACCCCGTGGTGCTCCTCGTAGGCCCGGATCATCGACACCGGCGCGGCCGAGCCGCCGCACAGGATCCGCCGCAGCGACCCCAGGTCGCCGCCCTCGGTCTCCAGCAGCTGGAGGATGCCCAGCCAGACCGTCGGCACCCCGGCCGACACGGTCACCCCTTCGGTGCGGATGAGGCGCAGGTAGTCGGCCGGGGTCGGGGCCGGGCCGCCGTACACCTGGCCGGCCCCGTACCAGGTGGCCGCGAACGGCATCCCCCAGGCGTTGACGTGGAACATGGGCACGATCGGCAGGAGCACGTCGCGCTCGCAGATGGCGGCCGTGTCGACCAGCCCGACCATCAGCGAGTGCAGGTACAGCGCCCGGTGGGAGTAGGCGACGCCCTTGGGGTTGCCGGTGGTGGCCGAGGTGTAGCAGATGCCGGCGGTCTGGTTCTCGTCCAGCTCGGGCCAGGCGGTCACCGGGGCCGAACGCTCGACCAGGTCCTCGTAGCCGTGCTCGGACCCGAAGCCGAGGCTCGGCCGGTCGCCGTCGGCGGCATCCAGCACCAGCAGGTGCTCGACGCTGTCAACGCTCGGCAGGACCGGGCCGATGGCCCCGGCCAGCTCGGCGTCGGCGATCAGGACCTTGTCGCGGGCGTGGTTGACGATGTAGGCGAGCTGGTCGCCGCCGAGGCGGATGTTCAGGGTGTGGTAGGCGGCCCCCATCAGGGCGGCCGCGAAGTACGCCTCCAGGTGGCGGTCGTGGTTCCAGCAGAAGGTGGCCACCCGGTCGCCGGGGCCGACCCCGAGCTCGCGAAGCCCGCCGGCCAGGCGGGCCACCCGCTCGGCCCACTCGCCGTAGGTCGTCCGCCGCACCCCGCCGGGTGTCCTCGTGACCAGCGGTTTGTCCGGGAACAGGGTCCTGGCCCGCTGGTAGATGGTCTGGACGGTGAGCGGGTAGTCCATCATCAGGCGGACCTCCTCACTGGCGGCTGATCAGATGCTACCGTCCGGGCTGGGGAGGATGGAGGGGGAAATGCTGGAGCTCTACCTGGTCAGGCACGGTGAGACCGAGTGGTCGCGGGCCCGCCGGCACACCGGCCGCACCGACCTGCCCCTCAGCCCGGTCGGCGAGGCCGAGGCCAGGGCCCTCGGCGACCACCTGCGCGGCCTGGAGGTCGACCGGGTGCTGTCCAGCCCGCTGGCCCGGGCCGTGACCACGGCCAAGCTGGCCGGGTTCGGCGACCGGGTCGAGCGCACCGACGCCCTGCTCGAGTTCGACTACGGCGACTACGAGGGCCTCACCACCCCGGAGATCCGGGCCCGGCGGCCCGGCTGGGACCTGTTCCGCGACGGCTGCCCGGGCGGCGAGACCGTCGGGACGGCCGCCGAGCGGGTCCGCCCCCTGGTCGCCGAGCTGGCCTCCTCCCAGGGCCGGACCATGCTGTTCTCCCATGGCCACCAGCTCCGCATCCTCACCGCCTGCTATCTGGGCCTGCACCCGGACCTGGCCCGGTACCTGTTCCTGGGCACGGCCAGCCTGTCGGTCCTCGGCACCGAGCACGAGTGGCCGGCGATCCTGCTCTGGAACGAGCAGGAGGGGTCGGGCGCGCATGTGGCCGAGGCCGGGACGGCCGGCTGGCGGGGGGTGCCGGGACGCCGGGCCGGGGGATCGGGATGAGCGACCCGTCCGCCGGGGAGGGGCTGCTGGCCGACCCGGCGCGGGCCGCGGCGGTGGGCGCGGCCCGGGAGCGGATCGAGCCCGGGATGACCATCGGGCTCGGGTCCGGGCGGGCCGTGTTCGCCCTGGTCGACCTGCTCGCCGCCACCAGGCCGGCGCCCCTGCGGCTGCGGGCCGTGGTCGCCTCGTCGCGGACCGAGGCCAGGACCCGGGAGGCCGGGATCGAGCTGGTGACCCTGGACGACGACCTGGCTCTCGACCTGGCCGTCGACGGCGCCGACGAGGTCGACCCCGGCCTCGCCCTCCTCAAGGGCGGCGGCGGCGCCCTGCTCCGCGAGAAGCTGGTCCTGGCCGCCGCCGCGCACGTGGTGATCCTCGCCGAGGCACCCAAGCTGGTCGACCGCCTGGGAACCACCAGGGCCCTGCCGGTGGAGGTCGTCCGGTTCGCCTGGCCCACCACCCGTCGCCGGCTCCTGGAGCTGCTCCCCACCGCCACCCTCCGCACCGCCGGCGACACCCCGGTGGTCACCGACGAGGGCCACCACCTGCTCGACTGCCAGCTCCCCGCCGCCGACCTGGCCGCCCTGGCCACCGCCATCAAGTCCACCCTCGGCGTGGTCGAGCACGGCCTCTTCCCCGACCAGGCCGACGAGGTCCTCCTCGGCCAGCCCGACGGTTCAGTCCGGGTCCTACGCCGCCGACCCTGACCTGACCGCGGCGCTGCTTCCCTGACCTCGCCAGGGGCCTAGTAGCCGGCCTTGCCGTCGTCCTGCTCGCGGCGGGCCCGGTCCTCCGCCCGGCGGCGGACCCGGGTCATGATCCCGGTGCCCGGGATGGCCGCCAGGAGCAGGGCGGCCGGGCCCCACAGGTAGGTCGGGAGGGGGGAGGTGACGACCATGGCCAGCAGCAGGGCACCGAGCATGAGGGCGAGGTCGCGGGGGCTGTGCAGAGCCTCGCGGAGCAGGGCGGGCAAGGAGACCGGGACGGGCGGCGGGGCTGCCTTCCGGGCGGCGACGGCTTCGCGGCGCTGGTTCAGGAGCTTGCGCGGCGAAGGACGACGGCGCCATTGTGGCCGCCCAGACCCATTGAGTTCGAGATCGCCACGTCGAAGCGGGCCTCCCGGCTCTTCAGGGGTACGTAGTCGAGGTCGCATGCTGGGTCCGGGTCCTCGAGGTTGATGGTCGGGGGCAGGACCTGGTCGCGCAGGGCGAACGCGCTGGCGATCGCCTCGAGGGCCCCGGCGGCGCCGAACAGGTGGCCGGTCATGGACTTGGTCGAGGAGACGGCCAGCCGGTCGGCGTGGGCGCCGAAGGCGTGGCGGATGGCCTGGGTCTCGGCCGGGTCGCCGAGCGGGGTGCCGGTGCCGTGGGCGTTGACGTAGCCGACCTCCTCGGGCCGGACCCGGGCCGACTGCAGCGCGTCGTTGAACATGTGGATCACCCCGCGGCTCTCGGGGTGGGGGGTGGCCACGTGGTAGGCGTCGTTGGACGCGCCGTACCCGGCCACCTCGGCGTACACCTTGGCCCCACGGGCCCGGGCGTGCTCCTCGGACTCGAGCAGGACCACGGCCGCGCCCTCGGCGATCACGAACCCGGCCCGGGCCCGGTCGAACGGCCGCGAGGCCGCGTGCGGTTCGTCGTTGCCCGGAGCAAGGGCCTGCATCTGGCAGAACCCGGCCAGGACCAGGGGGGTGATGCAGGCCTCGGTGCCGCCGGCCAGGATCACGTCGGCCTTGCCCTGCTTGATGAGCTCGGCGGCCTCGCCGATTGCGTGCGACCCGGTGGCGCAGGCCGACACCACCGCGAAGTTCAGCCCGACGACGCCCAGCTTGGTGGCGATGTAGCTGGTGGCCGTGTCGACCAGGCAGTTCGGCAGGAAGGTGGCCGAGACCCGGCCCGGGCCCTTCTCGAGCAGGATGCGCTGCTGCTCCTCGACGATCCCGATGCCGCCGATGGCCGAGCCGACGACCACGCCGGTGCGCTCGGGGTCGAGCTTGTCGATGCCGGAGTCGGCCACCGCCTCGTCGGCGGCGGCCACGGCGAACAGCACCCCGCGGTCCATCCGCCGGGCGTCCTTGCGCGAGGCCACCTGTTCGGGGTCGAAGCCGCGGACCTCGCCGGCGATCCGGACCGGGTAGTCCGAGGGGTCGAAGGCGGCGATGGTCTCGATGCCGCTGCGCCCGGCCAGCATCGCCTCCCAGGTGGAAGGGGCGTCCAACCCGAGCGGGTTGACCGTGCCGATGCCGGTGATGAGCGCGCGTTGTTCCATGTGAAACAGAGCGTAGCTCAGAGGGGCGGCTCCTCGCCCTCTTCCAGTTCGTCCCGGGCCGCGAACAGGGCCAGGTCCGGGTCCAGCCCCAGCTCCACCCCCTCCTCGGCCACCAGCTCGTCCTCCACGCTGTCGGCCATCTCGTGGGGGTCGATGTCCTCTGGAAGTTGCTCGGTGAGCTCCTGCTCGTGGTCGAATTCGCTCAATGCACGGGCTCCTTGATCGGGTCGGGGCGGTCAACGGTAACCCAGACGGGCGGCGAGGTCCTCGTGGAGGGCGCGGGCGGCCCGTTGGGCCTCGACGGCGTCGGGGCGGGGCTCGACCGTGCGGACGGTGGCCGGGTCGGTGGTCTGGCCGAGGGCGAGCAGGGCCGCCCCCCGGGCCGAGGCCTCCGGCTCGTCGACGATCCGGACGGGGCGGCCGAGCACGTCGGCCAGGGTCTGCTGCCACCAGGGGGAGGCCACGATCGCCCCGCCGGAGGCGACCACCTCCGGCTCCCGGCCCATGCCGGAGGCCAGGGCCTCGTACCCGGAGGCCAGCCGGTAGCAGACGGACTCCAGGGTGGCGGCCAGAATCTCGATGGCCGTGGTGGCCAGGGACAGGCCGGTGATCGCCCCCGACCCGGCGGCCAGGTCGAGCGGGGGGCGGGACCCGGCGTGGTACGGCATGACCACCACCCCGCGCGACCCCGGCGGGACCTTGGCCAGCTCGTCGTCGACCGAGCCCTCCTCGGGCAGGGCGGTCACCTGCCGCAGCCAGGCGTACAGGTTGCCGGCCCCGGAGAAGGCGGCCCCGCTGACAACGTGGCGGTCGTCGACCAGGTAGCGCCAGAGCTCCCGGTGCAGCGGCGCGGCCGCGCCGGCCTCCTCGACGGCGCGGATGGCGGCCGAGGTGCCGATGTTGATGGCCACCCGGTCGGGGGAGACGCAGCCGGCGCCGACGTTGGAGGCGGCCCCGTCGCCGGTCGCCGGGTGCCAGGTCGCCCCGGCCAGGGCCGGCCAGCGTCTGGCCCCCTCGGCGCCGAGCCGGCCCGTCCAGTCGCCGGGGGCGACCTCGGGGAGGGCGGCCGCGTCCACCCCGGCCAGCTCCAGGGCCTGCTCGTCCCAGGTGGCCGTGGCCAGCTCGAGCAGGCCGGTCCCCGAGGCCATCGACGGCGAGGCCGCCGGGTCGCCGAGCAGGGCCCCGGTCACGTACTCGGCCAGCCCCAGGTACCGGGCCGGGGCGGGGGAGAGCTCCCTGGCCAGCCAGGGCAGCTTGACCGTCCAGTACAGCGTGTGCGGCCGGGCCCCGGTGGCGGCCTGCAGCCGGTCCATGTCCCCGCGCGACCGCAGCTCCGCCACCAGCGGCGCCGCCCGGGTGTCGGCCCAGGTGAGCGCCCCGGTCAGCCGCCGCCCGTCCGCCCCGAGGGCGATCACCGAATGCCAGGCGCAGGAGGTGGCCACATGCTCGATCCCGTCCATGCCCCCGCCGCCGGCCAGCTCGTCCAGACACTCCCCGAGCGCCCCGGCCACCTCGTCCGGGTCGAGCTCGGCCTTCCCCTCGTCGCTGATCTCCAGATGGGTCGGCCGCCGCGTCAGCATCCCGGGCACCGTCGCGCCACGCTCGTCGAACACCAGCGCCCTCACCGACGACGTCCCCAGGTCGAGCGCCAGTACCCGCCGGTCGGCCACACGACCTCCTCAGCTCGGCGCTCCGGCCTCAGCCCACGCCGAACCTACCCCTCGGTGGGCGCGCCGGAACCTCAACCGCCGCGCTCGGGGCGGCCCCGATACCACGCTCGCGTACGCTGGGGCTCATGCGGCTGATCCTCTGGGACATCGACGGGACCCTGGTGCAGGCCGGGGAGGTGGGGCGGGACATCTTCACCGAGGCTTTCCAGGCGGTGCTGGGGCGGGCGCCCGACCAGGTGACCGCGAAGGCGCTGGTCATGGCGGGGCGGACCGACCCCGAGATCGCGCTCGAGTTCCTGGCGGCGCACGAGGTGGAGGGAGAGCGGCACCTGCCGGCGTTCAGTGAGGCGCTGGTGTCGGCGCTGGCGGCCAAGGCGGCGGTGATCCGGGAGCGGGGGCGGGCGCTGGCGGGGGCGAGAGACATCCTCGACGCCCTCGACCGGACCGACGGGGTGGTGCAGTCCCTGCTGACCGGGAACGTGCAGCCGAACGCCCTGCTCAAGCTGGCCAGCTTCGAGCTCGACGGGTACCTCGACTTCGAGGTCGGCGGGTTCGGCTCCGACCACCACCACCGGCCCAGCCTGGTTCAGGTGGCCAGGGACAAGGCCGAGCGCAAGTACGGGACGGCCTTCGACGGCCCGGCCACGGTGCTGGTCGGCGACACGCCGCTGGACGTGGCCGCCGGCAAGGCGGGCGGGGCCAGGGTGGTGGCGGTCGCCACCGGCCCCTACCGGGTCGAGGAGCTGCGGGCCACCGAGGCCGATGCCGTGCTCGAGGACCTCCGGGACACCGAGGCCGCGCGAGCGGCGATCCTCGCTACCGCCTAGCCTGGAACGCCTGCTCGATGGTGTCGAGGACCAGGCTGCCCGAGCAGCCCTTGACCAGGTAGGCGTAGGCGCTGGCGGCCGTGGCCTCGCTCTTCAGGGCCGGGTCCTCGTAGGCGGACAGGATGATCACGGGCAGGGCCGGTACCCGCTCGCGCAGGGCCCGGGCCGCCTCGAGGCCGTCCATCACCGGCATGCGCAGGTCCATCAGGACCACGTCGGCGTCGGTGCTGGCCGCCAGCTCCACCGCCTCCTGGCCGTTCTCACCCTCGGCAACCACCTCGATGCCGCAGTCCTCGAGCAGCAGCCGCAGCTCGAGGCGGAACCCGCGGTTGTCGTCGACCAGCAGGACCCGGGGGGCCGGCGCAGCGGTGCTCATGCCGCCGCCACCCGGTCCTTGGGCAGGGTGGCGGTCAGCACCGTGCCCGTGCCCTTGCGGGACCAGACCGTCCAGGTGCCGCCGGCCAGCTCGACCCGCTCGCGCATGCTGGCCAGGCCGAAGTGGTCGAGGCCGCCCACCGGGTCGCTGGCCGGGTCGAACCCGACCCCGTCGTCGTGCACCTCCAGCACCACCTTGTCCGCCCTCTCGGCCAGCTCGACCCGGGCGCTGGCGGCGCGCGAGTGCCTGGCCACGTTGGTCAGCGCCTCCTGGGCGACCCGGTAGAGGACGATCTCCTGGTCCTCGGGCAGCCGCTCGGGCAGCTTGGCGGAGAGGGTGCAGTTGATCCCGGCCTGCTTGCGCACCACCTCGACGTAGTCGCAGAGGGCGCTGACCAGGCCGCGCTCCTCCAGCACGGGCGGCCGCAGGGTGGCCATGATCCGCCGCAGCGACTGCACCTCGTCGCCAAGGGCCGTCTGGGCGTCGGTGAGCAGCCGCAGGCTGTCCTCCACCTGCCCGAGCCGCAACCGCAGCCGGCCCCGCTCGAGCATCAGCCCCAGCCGGGTCAGGGACTGGATCGGCCCGTCGTGGAGCTCGGCGGCCATGCCGCTGCGCTGGCGCTCGACCACCGAGAGGATCTTGTTGACCAGCCGGCCGCGCTCCTCGCGGGCCCTGGCCTCGGCGGCCCGCTCCCGGGCCCGGGCCCGCTCGACCCGCCAGAGCAGGACCACGCAGAGGGCCATGGCCGCCCCCGACACCGCCAGCAGCCCGGCCCGGGACCGGCGCTGGGCGGCCCCGGCGGCGTCGTCGTAGGCGGCCGAGGTGGTGCGGAGCCGGTCGGCGAGCTGCTCGAAGCGGGCTTCGACGTCGGCCCGGTCGACCCGGTTGGCGTCGACCAGGTCGCCGGCGGCCAGCAGGGCCAGCTTGGTGTCGAGGGCGGCCTGCCAGTCGGCGGCGGCCGTCGCCGTCGCGGCGGCGTTGCGGTCGTCGGGGAGCAGGGAGGTGAGCTCGGCCAGGGCGCTGGCGATCTCTCGGCGCAGCGTGGCCGTCCGCTGCCGCCCGGTATCGTCGGGGGCACCACTGGTGGCCGCCCTCGACTCCAGCACCGCCTGCTCGAACACCCGGGCTTCGAGCTGGAAGGAGAGGCTCTCGGCGCGCTCCAGCCGGTCGATGTCGTCGCCGACCCGGCTGGCGCCGACGAAGGCCAGGCCGGCGACGGCCAGGAGGCCGGCGGCCAGCACCCACAGCGACGGCGCCCTCGGGCGCCGCCCCCGCCGAATGCTCGTCCCCGCGCCGGCCACGCCCGCTCCATCGGCACCGCCGGACCCAGCTTGAGCGCCCGACGGGGTCTGGCCAGGTGCAGATCCGCAGTTCCGCGCATTTCCGGCGCATAACCCTCGCAATGTTCGGGTAGGTGTCTGCCGCTGCTTCCAATGCTGACGCGCCCGACGGCGGGCGCTCCCGAGCAAGGAGGGCACATGGCGAACGATCGCCGGGAACCGTCGAGGTCGCCGACCACCGGCCGGATGCCGTTCGAGGAGGCGGTCACCGCCACCGAGGCCGTCGGCAAGGACCCCGAGATGGCCGAGCTGGAGCGCCGCCACCAGCGCTTCGTCTGGCCGATGACCATCTTCTTCCTGGTCTACTACCTGTCCCTGCCCATCCTGGCCGGGGCCGCCCCCGACCTGATGGGGACCAAGGTGCTCGGGCAGTTCACCTTCGGCTACCTGTTCGCCCTCTCCCAGTTCCTGATGGCCTTCGTGGTCGCCTGGGTGTACGCCCGCTGGGCGACCCGCCGGATGGACCCCCTGGCCACCGACCTGCGCAAGAAGCTCCTCAGCCAGCAGATCAAGGACAAGGAGGTGGCTGAGTGAGCCACCAGACCCTCTCCCTGACCCTGTTCGTGCTCTTCGTCGTCCTCACCCTCGGCATCACCATCTGGGCGTCACGCCAGACCAGGACCGCGGTCGACTTCTACTCGGCCGGGCGCCGCATCAAGGGCTGGCAGAACGGCGTCGCCATCTCCGGCGACTACATGTCGGCGGCCAGCTTCCTCGGCATCGCCGGGCTGATCTCGTTGTTCGGCTACGACGGCTTCCTGTACTCGGTGGGCTGGCTGGTCGCCTACCTGACCGTGCTCCTGCTGGTCGCCGAGCTGCTGCGCAACTCGGGCAAGTACACCATGGCCGACGTGCTCGCCTACCGGATGCGGCAGCGGCCGGTGCGCTCGGCGGCCGCCCTGTCCACGGTCGGCGTCTCGATCGTCTACCTGATCGCCCAGATGGTCGGGGCCGGGGCCCTGGTCAAGCTGCTGCTGGGGCTGGAGGGGGACGCGGCGGCGATCCTGGCCATCGCCGGGGTCGGGGTCCTGATGATCGTGTACGTGACCTTCGGGGGGATGATCGGGACCACCTGGGTGCAGATCGTCAAGGCGGTCCTGCTGATGGCCGGGACGCTGCTCTTGTCGTTCCTGGTGCTGGCCAAGTTCGGTTTCTCGATGAACAAGATGTTCTCGGACGCGGCCACGGCCAGCGGCAAGGGCGACGCCTTCCTGGCCCCGGGGCTGCGCTTCACCAGCACCATCGAGCTGGTCTCGCTCGGGCTGGCCCTGGTGCTGGGGACGGCCGGGCTGCCCCACATCCTGATCCGGTTCTATACCGTGCCCACGGCCCGGGCGGCCCGCAGGAGCGTCATCTGGGCGATCGGCATCATCGGCAGCTTCTACATCCTGACCACCTTCCTCGGGTTCGGGGCGGCGGCGCTGGTCGGCCACGAGGCGATCACCAAGGCCGACAAGGCCGGCAACATGGCCGGACCCCTGCTCGCCCAGTCGATCGGCGGGGGCGAGGGCAGCTTCGGCGGCGACCTGTTCCTGGCCTTCATCGCGGCCGTGGCCTTCGCCACCATCCTGGCCGTGGTCGCCGGGCTGACCATCACCGCCTCCTCCAGCTTCGCCCACGACTTCTACGCCAACGTCATGCGGCGCGGCCGGGAGCGGGACGAGCAGGCCGAGGTCCGGGTGGCCCGGATCACCGCCCTGGTCATCGGGGCCATCGCCATCGTGCTGGCATCGTTCGCCCGCACCCAGAACGTGGCCTTCCTGGTCGGGCTGGCCTTCGCCGTGGCCGCCAGCGCCAACCTGCCAACGATCCTGTTCTCGCTCTACTGGAAGCGGTTCACCACCAGCGGAGCGGTCACCGGCATCCTGGTCGGGCTGTTCGGGTCGTTGCTGCTGGTGGTGGTCGGCCCCAACGTGATGGGCCCCAAGGGCCTGATATTCAAGGGCTCGGACCCGCTGTTCCCGCTGGAGAACCCGGGCATCGTCTCGATCCCCCTCGGCTTCGCTGCCGCCTGGCTCGGCACCATGCTGTCGCGGGAGCCGGCCTCGGAGGAGATGTACGAGGAGCTGCGGGTCCGGTCCCTCACCGGCCTCGGCGCCGAGGAGGCCGAGGCCGCCCCGGCCCCGGCGACCGCCCCGGCTACTCGTCCGTCAGGCTGACCGGGATCAGGCGCGGCGCGCCGCCGCTCCGGTCGACGATGTAGACCTGGAGCTGGCGGTGCCCGTCGCCGGGCTTCCAGAGCGTGTCGGGGGTGATGGCGGCGAACTTGGCCGCCGGATCCCCCGGCCGCTCGGGGAACAGCTTGGACTCGCCGCCGATCTTGTTGTTGACGGCCACCAGCACGGTGCTGCCGACCGGGGGCAACGGTGAGGTCAGCTTGCCCGAGACCATGGTCGGGATCCGGCCCGAGGTGAGCTTGATCTGGTTGTACTGCTTGAAGTCGTCCTGGGTGGCGGTGGCCTCCTGGCCGCCGGTGACCGGGCCCACCGAGGCCGGATCCTGGTAGACGAGGTCGGCGAAGGCGCCGAAGCGGTACAGCCCCCGGTCGCCCTCACCGGCCCGGACCAGGGTGTCGGTGCTGCCCCTGAGGACCTGGGCCCAGTTGGGCGGCCCGGGCCGGGTCTCGCGGTGCCCGGGGATGTCGTACCACCACTTGTCGGTGCGGGTCCGGGTCGGCTCGCCGGTCTGGGAGGCCCCTTCCATCGTCCACGGGACCTGGATGCCGGCCAGGTCGGCCACGGTCGGGAGCAGGTCGACCTGCTCCCAGTTGCGGTCGTCGACCACGCCGCTGTCCTGGCCGGGGGCCTTGATGAACTGGGGCACCCACATCAGGTCGGAGGCGTTGGTCTTGCCCAGGCTGCGGGGCTTCTCGCCCGGAACCCAGCCCTCGCCGTGGTCGGCCCCCATGGCGACCAGCGACTTGTCCCACATGTGCTCGGCCTTGAGCTTGTCGATGACCTGGCCGACCAGCCCGTCGGTGTAGGCCAGCTGGAGCAGGTGACGCTCGTGGGCCAGCTCCACGATCGGGGCCGGGGTCTGGTCGCTCTTGAACGCCCGCCCGAACGTCTTGTAGTTGTACTCGTTGCCCGACGGCAGGTACCGCCAGGGCGCGTGGGGCAGCAGGATGTGCAGGAAGTGCATGGTCGGCCGGTCGCCGGCCTTGAGGCCGGCCAGGAAGTCGTTGAACCGCGACGGCTGGTTGAGCCGCAGCTGGTTGAAGCGGAACTGCGGGTCGAGCGGCTTGCCGTCCTTGGGAGCGGACTCCTCGGCGGCCGTCTGGTCGATGAAGGTCGCCGGGTCGACGGCGGTGTCATACGGCGAGACGATCTCGCTGTAGACCTTGGCCGAGTCCCCGACCAGGGCCGACAGCCCGACCCGGTCCAGGTTGCCGGCGGTCGAGCGGCACTTGGATGGCGGGCACAGCTGGCTGATGGTCTCATACGCCTCGAGGTCGTAGTACTTGCCGAACAAGGTCAGCATGTTGTCCGGGTACTCGGTGTAGGAGGGGGCCTTGACCTTGGCCGGGTAGCGGCCGGTCAGCATGGCCGGCATGGCCCAGGGGGTGAACCCCGACACCCCGGTGGCGTTGCGGTACCAGGTCGACTGGTCGGCCAGGCGGGCGAAGTTGGGATACACGCGGCGGTCGATCTGGCCCTTGGAGTCCAGCAGGGATTTCAGGGGGAACTCGTCGAAGAAGATGACCACCACCGGCGGATGCTTGCCCCCGGCCGCCGCCGGGGCGGCGGCGGCCGACGGCTCAGCCGTGGCCGGTAGGACCAGCTTGGAGACCGGCGACAGCAGCAGGAACACCAGGGCGAAGACCAGCGGGGCGGGGGCCAGATACCGCAGCCACAGCCGCAGCCAGGAGGTCCGGGCGTACAGGGCGGCCGCCAGCGCCCCCACGGCCAGGGCGACCACCGTCACCACCGGCCCGCGCAGGCCGGTCAGCTTCTTGGCCACCTGGATGGCGAGCAGGGCGAACAGTCCGGCGACGGCGGCCACGTGCAGCCAGCGCCGGACCGTCTCCGAGACCAGCCCCACCGCGACCTCGAAGCCCCAGATGAAGAAGGCCGGGAGGACGATCACCCCGAGCACCAGGACGACGATGTCGAGCCGGTCGGCCCGGCGGAACAGGAAGAAGTCGGGGCTCTTGCCGGTGACGTCCAGCAGCGGCTGGGCGATGGCGAAGCCGCTCAGCACGAACAGCTCGACCAGCGCCCACAGGTGCAGCCGGTCCCGCCACCGCGGGCCCCGGTCGTCGCCGGACTCCTCCGGGGCCGGCCCTCCCGGCGCGGTCCCCGCCTTGTCGATCTCGCTGGCCACCGCCTATCTCCTCAGCTCACGGTGAGCGGCCGCAGTCGCAGCCTGCCGCCCGAGTCGTCGATCACGAACAGCTCCAGCCGGTTGTCGCCCTTCTTGAACAGGGTGTCCATGGCGATCGCTGAGAACCTGTCCGCCGGCCCCTTGGGCTGGCTGCCCTGGGCGTCGCGCACCTCCCGGAAGGTCTCCGACACCCCGGCGATCACCCCGTTCACGGCCACCGCCACCACCGGACGCGACGGCACCCCGGCGGCCAGGCTGACCTGCCCGGCCACCTGGGCCGGGACCGTGCCGCTGCCCGGGTCGACCTTGCCGTACTCGGCCAGCTTCTCGACCTTGGCGCTGCCGGCGCTGGCCGATTCGATGCCGACCCGGCTGGCCTTGCGCCCGACCAGGTCGCCGTGGGGGCCGAACTGGAACCAGCCCGTGTAGCCGTGGGCCGGTTGCAGCAGCCGGTCGGTGACCCCGGCCAGGGCCTTGGCCTGGTTCTCGGGGTCGGGGAAGACCTGGCGCTCGCCCGGCTTGGAGAAGAACCATTTCTCCTTGCGGGTCCGGGGCTCCTCGGCCCCGGCCTGGGAGACGCCGTCCATCTCCCACGGGACCTTGATCCCGAGCAGGTCGGCCACGGTCGGGACCAGGTCGACGTGCTCCCAGTTGCGGTCGGTGACCTGCCCCTCGGCCTTGCCGGGCGACTTGATGAACAGCGGCACCCACAGGACCTGGTCGACGTTGTCGTCGTTGGCGACCCGGCGGCCGATCACGCCCGGCTTGAAGCTCATGCCGTGGTCGGCGGTCACGATGAACAGGGTGTTGTCGT
>Ga0307406_10000740_pt1 | contig 18311 bp, 18 predicted proteins | sample 322Cmetagenome_3_FD_203706 | JGI IMG/M metagenome (GOLD analysis project Ga0307406, IMG submission 203706) | Maize rhizosphere microbial communities from greenhouse at UC Davis, California, United States - 322HYB-C-2 | ecosystem: Host-associated > Plants > Roots > Rhizosphere > Soil | place...
CGGAAGCCAGTTGGTCCGGTGCGCTGGGGGATCGTCACCAAGGCCAAGCCGAAGATCGAAGGAGCGCGCGTGATCCTAGAAGAGAAGGGCAAGCGCTTGGTTCTTGAGCGTCATGATCAAGTTGGCGGGCAGTGGGAGGAATACTCGCTCAAGCCGAAGACGGAGCGCGAGCAGCAGAACGAGGGGTTTCACCTGATCGGCTTCACTGCGCCGGTGGCGGAGGTGGTGAAGCTTGAGGTGAGTTGGAAGGTCGAGTGAAAGCGCTCCCGGGTGAAGACGCTCGCCTAGGAAAGAAAACGCCCGCCACCGGAGGAGATCCGGAGGCGGGCGGGGTGAGAGGGGGGCGGGTGCCGCGGTTGTCAGCGGGAAACCTTTTATTCGCCCAAGCCGAAGCGGACGAAGCGCTTCACCACGAGGGTGTCGCCGACTTCCTTGGCCTTGGCTTCCACCAGCTTCTTGATGCTGGTTTCCGGATCCTTCACGAAGGCCTGCTCGAGGAGCACGGCTTCGGAGAAGAACTTGCCGATCTTACCTTCGACGATCTTCTCGATCATCGCTTCCGGCTTGCCTTCGGCGGCGAGCTGGGCGCGGTAGACGCTCTTCTCGGCTTCGATGATGTCGGCGGTGATCTCGTCGCGCGAGAGGCCCTTCGGCGCGGCAGCGGCGATGTGGAGGGTGATGTCCTTCACGAGGTCGCGGAACTCTTCCTTGGAAGCGGTGTCGCCATTGGAGGCGGACACTTCGAGGAGCACGCCGACCTTGCCACCCATGTGGATGTACTGGGCGATGGCACCACCGTCCTGCAGGTCGAAGCGCTCGAACTTGCGGAGGCGCATGTTTTCGCCGAGTTCGAGGGTCTTGGCCTTCACGAAGTCTTCCACGGAAATGTCGCCGATCTTCACGGCAAGGGCTTCCTCAAGGGTCTTCGCGCTGGAGGCGGCGAGGGTGTCGGCGATCTCGCCAACGAAAGCGACGTAGTTGTCGTTGCGGGACACGAAGTCGGTCTCGCAATTCACCTCGATGAGGATGCCGGTCTTGCCGTCGCCCGAGAGGCGGGCGGCGATGATGCCTTCGGAGGCTTCACGGTCGGCCTTGGCCGCGGCCTTCATCATCCCACGCTCGCGGAGGTAGGTCACGGCGGCGTCGAGGTCGCCGTTGGTTTCAGTGAGGGCCTTCTTGCACTCCATCATTCCGACATTGGTCTTCTTGCGGAGTTCGTTGACGAGGGATGCGGTGATCATGGGAAAAAGAAATGTATTGGGATTCGAATGAAAAAGCGGATCGGCGTTTGAAGGCCGGATCCGCGGAAGGGAACCGGCTGCGGCACTCGTCCGCAGCCGGGAAAAGGTGACGGATCAGCCCTTCTTGGCGACGACGATTGCGTCGACCAGGTTCTGGAGGATGATGCGGATCGAGCGGACGGCATCGTCGTTTCCGGGAACCGGATAGTTGACGATCGACGGGTCGGCGTTGGTGTCAACGAGGGCGACGATCGGGATCTCCAGGCGGCGTGCTTCGGCGACGGCGATCGACTCGCGGGCGGAGTCAACGATCACGATGGCGTCCGGCTTGCCTTCCAGACCGCGGATACCGCGGAGGTTGCGGAGAAGCTTTTCGCGCTCGCGGCCGAGAGCGGAGAGCTCCTTCTTGGACATCGACTTGAACTCCGGCTGCTTCTCGATGTTCTCGAGCCACTTGAGGCGTTCGATCGACTTCTTGACGGTGGTCATGTTGGTGAGCATGCCGCCGAGCCAACGGTGGTTGACGTAGTATTGGCCGGTGGCTTCCGCGGCTTCGCGGACAGCGTCCTGAGCCTGGCGCTTGCAGCCGACGAAAAGGATCTTCTTGCCCTTGCCGGCAAGGCCCGAGAGGAAGTCGGAGGCCTTGTCCAGGCACTTCACGGTCTGCTCGAGGTTGATGATGTAAATGCCGCCCTTGTCCTTCATGAGGTAGGGCTTCATTTTCGGGTTCCACTTCTTGGTCTGGTGACCGTAGTGGACGCCGGCGTCCACCATCTCGCTGATGAGTTCGTTGATCATTGGAATAGGTTGTCCCGCCTTGATTCAGGCCGGGCGATTTTGGAAGACCCACCGCGTGTTTGGTCCCTTCGGTCTCCCGTTGATTGGGCGGCGGCGCTGGAAGGGGCGGACGAGATAGGGAGGGGCAGGGGCCTTGGCAAGGGAAAAGCCTCGGATTTTCAAGGGGATGGCTAGGCTTTCCCAAGGGCTTTGACCGGAATCTGCTGGTCCGGCGCGGAGGGCTGTCAATTCGTGGGTTCCCAAGCGTTTTCGGGAAGATCTTGGCGATTGGTGACGTTTTTCGGTCGTGAAATTGATCTTCGTTGCCCTGTTTCTCGCTTTGCCGCTTCACGCAGGCCCCCGAGACGAAATCGCTGCCCAAGTGCCGGCGGCCAAGGCGATCCTTGGTGCATGGCAGGCGAAGGACCCGGCCCGCACGGAAAAAAAGGTGCACATCGTTTACTGGACGCCTTCCGATCGTGAGCCCGCGCCGCGCTACCGCGAGCGGCTTGGCACGATCATGGAGAACATCCGTGACTTCTACGCGAAGGAGATGAAGGCGCTCGGCTTCGGTCCGATGACCATCCGACTCGACTACGCGGATGACGGCAAAATGAAGGTCCACGTGGTGAAGGGCCGCCAACCGTATGCGAAGTACGAGGTGCAGTCCGGCGGTCCGATCCGCAACGAGTGCCTCGCCACCCTGCGCGCCGCGGGCATCGATCCGGAGAAGGAGACCATTGTGATCTTCTGCAACATGTCGAACTGGGACGCGGAGAAGGCGACCATTTCCCAGAACAGCCCCTACTACGCCAGTGGCAGCAATCGCCAGGGCACCGCTTGGCAGGTGGACTCGCCGATTCTGGATCTCGATTCGCTGGCCAAGAAGGAGCCGCGGGTGAAGGACGGCCAGTATGGCGACATCTCGATCGGCCGCTACAATTCGATCTTCATCGGTGGCATCGCCCACGAACTTGGTCATGCCCTTGGTCTCCCGCACAATGAGGCTCGCCCCGATGAGGAGGCGATCTGGGGCACCGCTCTGATGGGCAGCGGCAATCGCCGCTACGGCGAAGAGCTCCGTAATGAAGGCAAGGGTTCCTTCCTCACGCTGACCCACGGTTTGAAATTGGCGTCGCATCCCATTTTCTGCGGCTCGGTCAAGGGCATCGATCGTCCGTCGAATGCGGTGCTCAAGGACATCTCCATCACCCCCGAAGGAAAGGCATTCACCTTCAGCGGGACGGTCACGGCGGATCCGCCACCTTACGCTGTGCTGGGCTACATGGATCCAGAGGGCGGCGGAGATTACGACGCGACCACCTGCTGTGCGGTCCCCGATGCCTCGGGCAAGTTCATGCTAGAAGCCACCGCGCTCAAGCCGGGCAAAGCAGGTGTCTTCCGGGTGGTGGTGATGCAGGCGAACGGTGCCGCGAGTTCATTCGCGAGCGCCACCACGCCCTACACCTATCCCTATCTTGTGACGAAGGGTGGCGCGGTTGATCTCTCCGCGAGTCAGGCTCGCATGCAGCTTGCTCCGTTGGTAGAAGCCGTCGCCAAGCGAGACACGGCTGGCGCGGCAAGTGCCTTGGCCGCGGTTGAGGCAGCCAAGCCCACGTCAGCGGTTTTGGAGGCTGCGGAGGTTCGTGCGGCCACGCTTTCAGCGACGCCTGCACCTTCACCGGCTGAGGAAAAGGGCAACCTGTGCCGGCTTTCCGAGGCCACGCCTTCGTCCGCCAAGGTCGGCTGGGGACGCCCCGCTTACAATATCCTGCCCGAGAGCGATCTCTTGTTCTCGTGCGGCTCCCGGCTCTTCGCCCGCGGCATCTATGCCCACGCGCCAGCCATTCATACCTGGCAGCTTGGCGGGAAGTGGAAGGCTCTCCGCGGAGGAGCAGGCCTGCCCGATGGCAGCGACGGCGGTTCCTGCGTCTTCGTTGTGAAGGCCGATGGCAAGGAGCTATGGCGCACGAAGAAGACCGAAGCGGGAGTCCTCCGGAGCTTCGACCTCAAGGTGGAAGGAGTGAACACCTTGGAGCTGGTGGTCGAAGATGCTGGCGATGGTAAGGGTTCCGATTGGGGCTGCTGGTTTGATCCCCAGCTCAGCCGATAAGCTCCGGTCACATCGCCAGACGACGCTCGGTCACTTCCAGGCCGCCGCGCAGTTTGTGGGCGAGCACGAATTCCTCACGGGTCGTCTCGTGCTTCTCGTTCGAGCCATACTCCAGTCGCACGGTCACGACACCGGCTTCGTTGGTCACGCTGAGGATGCGGAAGATCGGTTCCTTTCGCAGTCGCAGGAAGCAGAACAGTGGGACGTCCGGGTGGTGGGCGTTCCACAGCCAATGCGCGGGAAGGAAATCCGGCACTTCGGCGAGCGCGGAGAAGATTGCGCGGATACGCTTCTCGCCGTGTCGCCCGGCGAGGCGTGAGGCCGACGACTTCGCCAGCAAGCCCTCCCACCAGGCGGCGAGAGGGTTCTCCTGCGCTTCCACCACTTCCTCGATCAGCGTCCGGGCATGGAAGGCCATCGCCGCGTGCAACTGCTCCCGGGTCATCAACCCGGCTTCGAAGTCTTCGAAGAGTTGTGGCGGGGTGCGGAGCATCGAGGTCGGTCTATCGGGCGGGAACCCTTTCCTTGAGGGCCGCTGCGATTTCTTGGAACGCGGCTGCCACCGGGTGCTCCGCTGCGGGAATCAGTGCCACCGGCGTGCCGGCATCGCCGCGTTCGCGGGTCTGTGGATCGATCGGGATCTGGGCCAGCAGCGGGACATTGAGCGCGGAGGCTTCTTTCACGCCGCCGCCTTCGCCGAAGAGATAGTATCGGCGGCCGTGCTCGCATTCGAACCACGCCATGTTTTCGACGAGACCGAGAATCGGCACGTTCACCTTCGCGAACATCGAGACCGCCTTACGTGCGTCGATGAGCGCCATTTCCTGCGGCGTGGTCACGATCACCACGCCATCGACCGCCACCGTCTGGACGATGGTCAGCTGGATATCGCCGGTGCCGGGAGGAAGGTCGAGGATCAGGTAGTCGAGATCGCCCCACTCCACTTGACGCAAGAACTGCTGGACGTAACGCGTGGCCATTGGGCCGCGCACGATTACCGGTGAGCGGTCTTCCAGCAGGAAGCCCATGGACATGAGCTTCAGGCCGTGGGCCTCGATCGGGATGATCTCGTCGTTCTCATTTGCCATCGGCCGCTCGTGACTGCCGAACATTTGCGCGACCGAGGGGCCGTAGAGGTCGCAATCGCAGAGGCCGACCTTCGCGCCGGTCTTGGAAAGGGCGACCGCGAGATTGGCGGCGACCGTGGATTTTCCCACGCCACCCTTGCCGGAGGCTACGGCGATGATGCGCTTCACGCCGGGGATGGAGGATTTGCCGGTGACATCGCCACCGCCGCCAGCCTGTTGGCCCTGCGGCTCCTTGACCTCGATATCGACCTTCACCGAGCCCACGTCGGGCAGGTGGTCGAGCGCGGCGTGGCAGTCCTTGAAAATCTGCTCCGGGATCTTTGGGTCCTTGGTGGCGATCTCGATCCGTACGTTCAGCACGCCATTTTCATGGCGGATGTCCTTCACGAGACCGAAGGAGACGATGTCCCGGGAGAAGCCGGGGTAGCGGACGTGGCGGAGGGCTTCCTTGATGAATTCGGGACTCACGGCGGCGGAAGCAAGGGCGCGATCTCCCATCCTGTCAACCCGTGGAGTTCCGGCGGCTTGCCTTGACGTGGGAGAAGGGAGCCGGAACGCTGGCCGGGTGATCGAGGCAAACAACTTGCACCGCAGCTACCGGATCGGGAAGAAGAGCATCGAGGTGCTGCATGGCATCGAATTGCACATCGCGCGCGGCGAGCGGGTTTTCCTGTGTGGTCCCAGCGGGGCGGGGAAGACGACGCTGCTTTATACGCTCGCCGGCCTCGAACGCCCCGAGCAGGGCTCGGTGAATATCGACGGCACCGACCTTTACTCGCTGGGGCCGAAGAAGCAGGCGGCCTTCCGCAACGCCAAGATCGGCTACATTTTCCAGAACTACCTGCTGCTGCCGGAGTTGACCGCACTGGAAAACGTGCTCGTGCCGGGCGCGATCGGCGGCATTGACGCCAGCGAGGCGGCGCTGGCCGCGCTCAAGCGGGTGGGGCTGGCGGATCGCGCCGATCACTTGCCAGCAGAGCTTTCCGGCGGCGAGCAGCAGCGGGTCGCGATCGCCCGCGCGCTGGTCAATCACCCGCCGGTGCTGTTTGCCGACGAGCCCACCGGCAACCTCGATTCCCGCAATAGCGCGGAAGTGATGGAACTCTTGCTGGGCTTGGCAACGGAGAGCGGCACCACGCTGGTGGTGGTCACTCATGATGAGCACCTCGCCGAACGCGGCGACCGGAAACTCATCATTCAGGACGGCAGCATCACCGACGGTTCAGCGGTGAAATCGCCGGTCTGAGCCGCATTCCGGTCCGACGGCCGCCAACGGCGACAATGAAGCGCCAAGGATCGCACTTGCCCTCGGGTCGCGGCTTTCCTTCCCTGCGGCACCGATGCCCGACGACACTCCTGCTGAAATTCCCGCGACTCCGGAGGCACCGGAGCCAGCGCCCGGGTTCCGCAGGGACATGATGGTGCTGACGAAGATGCGGCTGAACGTCTTCGTCCTGATCACCACGTTCTTCGGTTTCCTGCTCGCCTCGCGCGGGCATCACTTCGATCTGTGGCGGCTGATTCACACGCTGCTCGGCACTGCCGCGGCGGCATTCGGCTCAGCGGCTTTCAACCAGCTCATGGAGGTGGATCTGGATGCGCGGATGAAGCGCACCGCCAATCGTCCGCTGCCGGCGCGGCGCATGGATCCGCTGTTCGCGTTCGGGGTTGGCTGGATCCTTTCCGCGGCGGGCATCATTCACCTCGCGGTGAAGATCGGCACTTGGCCGGCGGTTCTCGCCGCGATCACGGTTGCCGTTTACGTCTTCGTTTACACGCCGCTCAAGCGCGTCAGCAGTACGAATACGCTGGTCGGCGCCATTCCCGGGGCGATTCCGCCGATGATTGGCTGGACGGCGGCTGGTGGTGCTTTTGATGGCGGTGCCTGGTTCCTTTTCACTCTGCTCGCGCTCTGGCAGCTGCCGCATTTCGTGGCGATCAACTGGCTCTGCCGTGAGGAGTATGAGAACGCCGGCTACAAGATGTGGTCGGACGGTGATGTCAGCGGTCGCCGCAGCGGGATGCTGGCGGCGATCTTCTCGCTCGGTCTGGCCATGCTGCCGGTGTGGCCGTGGCTGGCGGGCTGGACGCCGGGCTGGCTGGGCCATGTGGCGCTCGCCGGCGGCGTGCTGGCCGGGCTTCTCATGGCGGCGCTCGCCGGGCGTTTCATGCGGGATGGCGAGCGCACGTCATTCCGGCGACTTTTCCTGTTCACGCTGCTCTATCTGCCGCTGGAGCTTGGATTGCTTGCCATCGCGTGGGGCTAGTCTAGTTTCCGCCGCCCCATGAGGACGCCTGCCGAACCTTTGATCCCCGTCGAGCGCGATCCTCGCAAGCTGCGGAGGACCGCGCTGATCCTGATTGTGATCATGATCGCCAGCGGCATCCTGATCCTCATGTCCTACCAGAAGTGGGGGCGACTCCAGGCGGAGAAGGATTCGGCGCACGCGCGGCCGGGCATTGTCGGACGCATCGATAACAAGGCGGAGTTCGGAGTGGTCCGCCAAGACGCTTCCGGAGCGAAGATCTCCGAACTTTTTGGCAAGGTGTGGGTTGTTTGCGGAGTCTCGGTCAAGGATCCGGACAGCTGGAAGGCGACGCGCGAGGTGCTGCTTCGCCTGAACCAGCGCTATGCCGGTAACGACGACTTCCGCGTCGTGTGCTTCACTGTCGACCCCAATCAGGAAGGTCACGAGGTGCTCGATGCTACCGCGAAGGAACTTGGCGTCGGGCTGCCGAAGTGGTGGTTCGCCGGGGCGGGGGAGGAGTTCGTTCACAAGTTTCTCAAGAACCAGCTCAAGCTCGGCATCATGCCGCATAAGAAGGACGGCAAGTGGGTTTACGATTCCTCGATCACCTTGATTGACCGTGATCGTCATATCCGGCGCGCCGTGGTTCCCCAGCAGCGTGGCGGTCCACCCTACATCGCTGTATTCGATTTCGCCCAAGCCGCGGACTGGGACGCCAAGGGCGTGAAGACCGGCGTCGACAAGAACAATACCGAACAGCTGGAGTTCCTGCTGGTGAAGACGATCGACGAACTCCTCGCCCAACCCGCTGCACCATGACGAATCGAGGAAAAATCTTCGCCATCTACGGCACGGTGGCGGTCTTGTCGGTGCTGATCGTCGGCACCGCGATGTATCTTGGCAACCGGATGCCGGAGCAGCCACAGCCGGATTTCCACTCCGCCGGAGCAGAGAAGGTGGAGACGTTTTTCCAGATCGAGAAGGACTTCACCGGCATCGATCAGACGGGCAAGCAGGTCAAACTTTCGGATCTCAAGGGCAAGGTATGGCTCGTCGCCGAGTTCTTCGCGGTGTGTCCACACTGTGCTGTCCGCAATGGCCAGGAGCTGAAGTCACTCTTCGATCAGTTCAAGGATCACCCCGATTTCCACATGGCTTGCATCTCGGTGGATCCCACGACGGACACGCCCGAGCGATTGGTGGAATACTCGAAGGCGCTCGGCGCCGATCCCGCGCAATGGTGGTTCATGAGTCACCCGAACGAGAAGGAGACTCACGACTACCTGGAGAAGGAGCTGAAGTTCATCCGGGTGCAGGAGCGGCTCGATCCGGCGGACCGCGAGGCCAACGGACGCTTCCAGCACGACATGTCCATCTCGCTGGTGGACCGCGAGTGGAATGTGATCGGCAAGTGGAACCTCTACGGCGCTCGCTCCGAGGAGGGCCGCAAGCAGGATCCCGGGGCCTATGAGCGGATGAAGGGTGAACTCGTCAGCCGCCTGACCGAGGAGCTTGAGAAGAACGAAACCGCTGGCATCGAGAATCTGACCGAAGAGCCTGCCGGCGAGGAAGTCCCCAAAGATGAGTGACGAACGCAAGGATTGGCTTTCCCGCCCGCCGCAAGAGAGGCTGTCGAAGAAGCTCAAGATTGTCGCTTGGATCCTCACGGGAGCGGTTCTCGTTTTGGTCGGCCTGATGCGTCGTCCCGAGCTGCGCATTCCGCTGCCGGAGGGCTGGAGTTTCGATTTCCTTCCTCCGGTTCACGCCGCCTTGAATACCGGGGTGAGCATCGCGCTGGTGGTGGCGCTGATGGCGGTGAAGCAGGGGAAGATCGCGCTGCACCGGAATGCGATCTATGCCGCCATGGCACTCTCGATCGCCTTCCTGTTGTGCTATGTGGCGTATCACTTCACCAATGCCGAGGTCCTGTTCGGCGATCTGAACCGGGATGGCGTGCTCGATGACGCCGAGCGCGCCGCAGTGGGTGGTGTCCGCCCGGTCTATCTGTTCCTGCTCATTTCCCACATTGTGCTCGCGGGTGTCAGCCTGCCTTGCATCCTGATGACGTTCATCGCTGGTTTCACCAATCGCTTTGCCGCACATCGCCGTCTCGCCAAGTGGGTCTTCCCGCTGTGGCTTTACGTTGCTGTCACCGGCCCGATCTGTTACCTGATGCTCAAGCCCTACTACTGACGTAGTAGTTCCACTCCCATGAAAATCCTCGGATATCGCGACGCCGACTACGACTCCTTCGTCAAGCGCCTCAACCGCCGCGCGCTGCCGACGCATGATGTCCGCGATCTCGTGAGCGAGATCATCGCTGCCGTAGCCCGCCAAGGAGACAAGGCGCTTGTTGCCTACGCGAAGCGTTTCGACAATGTGCTGCTGAAGGAGAAGCAACTCTTCGTCACGCCGGAGGAGCTTGATGCGGTGAAGGTCGCGCCGTCCACCCGCAAGGCGATTGCCGCGTCGCTGAAGAACATCACTGCTTTCGCGAAAAAGGGCCTGCGCAAGGATTGGTCGATGCGGAATACCGAGGGAGCGATCGTTGGCGAACGCTTCCAGCCTTTTGATCGTGTGGGAGTTTACGTGCCCGGTGGCAAGGCTCCGCTCGTTTCCACCGCGTTGATGACCGCTGGCTTTGCGAAGGCCGCTGGTGTCCCGGAGATCCTCGCCGCCACGCCATGCGGACCGGATGGTTCGGTGAATCCCGAATTGCTCTATGCGCTCAAGGCTGCCGGCGTGACCGAGATCCTCAAGATCGGCGGTGCGCAGGCTGTCGCCGCGATGTCGCTCGGGACGAAGACGGTAAGACCGGTGGACCGCTTGTTCGGTCCCGGCAATCGCTTCGTCGTGGAGGCCAAGCGCCAGCTATTCGGTGCGGTGTCGATCGACCTGCTGCCGGGTCCGAGCGAGATCCTGATTGTTTCCGACAAGACCGGGAATCCCGAGTATATCGCAGCCGACTTGCTCGCCCAAGCGGAGCACGGGGGTGATAGCGTGATCGGTTTCATTACCGACTCGAAGGCGCTCATCGGCAAGGTGCTGAAGGCACTTGATCGGCAGCTCGAAACGCTCAATCGCGCCCGTTACATCCGCGAGGTGCTCAAGCAGGCGACCTTCCTGCTGCACGTCCGCAGCATGGCCGAGGCGATTTCGATCGCGAACGACTTCGCCTCCGAGCACGTCTCGTTGATCTGTGCGGAAGAGAGGAAGTGGGCGGCCCAGCTCCGCACCGCGGGTGCGATTTACCTCGGCAATGACTCGCCAGTGGCAGTCGGCGATTTCCTCGCCGGGCCGAGCCACACCTTGCCGACCGGTGGCAGCGGGCGCTCGTTCTCCGGTCTGCGCGCGGATCAATTCCAGCGCCGCACCAGCATCGTGAAGCTCGACAAGAAGTCGGTGAAGAAGTCGCTGGCGGTGGTGGAGGAGTTCGCGCGGATCGAGGGGCTGGATGCCCACGGTCGCTCGACGGCAATCCGGTGCAAGTGACTACGATCCGCCGTAACTGGCTTCTCCGGTCCTGTTAGGACCGGAAGGCGATCAAACGCTGGCCAGTAACAACGCGCCCTTGATCCCGGCCTGTTGGCCGAGCATTGGCGGGACAATGTAGGGCTTCGCTTCGATGGGAGAGAAGTAGCCTGCCGCGATCTCGTTGAGGATGCGCTCGGTCTTTTCGTGAAATCCTTCCGCCTGCGAAACCCCGCCGCCGATGATCACGCGTGACGGTGAGACGATGCCTAACAGTGCGAGCACGCCATGGGCGAGATACCATGCCTCGGTCTCCCAAGCCGGATGATCAGCCGGCAATTCCGCGGCATCCTTGCCCCAGCGGGCCGCGATCGAGGGACCGCTGGCCAAGCCTTCGAGGCAGTCGCCGTGAAACGGACACACGCCGGCGAACTCATCGCCCGGCTTGCGCGGCACCTTGAAGTGTCCGGTTTCCGGATGCAGCGCGCCGTGAACCAGATGAGCTCCACTCAAGATCCCGGCACCGATGCCGGTGCCGATGGTGATGTAGGCCACGTCATCAAGGCCACGGGCGGCACCGAGTCGTGCTTCCGCCAAGGCCGCTGCATTGACGTCGGTTTCGATGGTGAGACGAGCTTGCGGAAAGACGGCGGCTAAAGCCTCAATGATGGAGAATCCAGCCCAGCCCGGTTTTGGGGTGGCGAGAAGTTTTCCGTAGGAGGCTCGACCCGGAACTACGCCAAGCGGGCCAAAGGCTGCGATACCGATTGCCTGCGGCTCGCCGCGTTCCCGCAGCCAAGCGATCGCGCGGCTCAGCGTTTCCTCAGGCGCCGTCGTTGGAAAGCGCCACTCCTCATGTACCTCGCCGGCCGCGGTGCCGATGGCTACCACGGTCTTGGTCCCGCCGAGTTCGATGCCCGCAATCATGATCTATTCTAACAAGCTGCCGCGGCGGCCAATGCCTCGCGGGTGAGACGAGTGATCTCATCCCATTTGCCCTCGTTGACAAGCTGCTTGTCCACCATCCACGAACCCCCGATCGCCGCGACGACCGGAAGCTTCAGGTAGTTCGCGAGATTGGCGGAGGTGATGCCGCCCGTCGGGATGAACTTCAAGCCGGTGTGGCCGTAGGGACCGGCCAGCGCCTTGAGCATGCCCGTGCCACCCGCCGTTTCCGCCGGGAAGAACTTCAGCAGCTTGCAGCCGAGTGACAGCGCTTGCTCGACATCGCTCGGTGTCATCACGCCGGGGGAGAATTGCAGGCCGACGGCATTCGCCTTGGCGATGGTCCGCGGATTCAATCCGGGCGCGAGGCCGAAGACAGCACCGGCGTCCTTGGCGCGTTGGACCTGCTCATCCTCCAGCAACGTGCCAGCGCCTAACAGAATCTCCGGAACGCTTGCAGCGATGCGCCTGATCGACTCCTCGGCAGCGGCGGTGCGGAAGGTGATTTCCATGATGTCGAGGCCACCGGCGAGCAGGGCTTCGGCCAGCGGCACGGCGTCATTGGCACGGTCGAGCACGACGACGGGGACGATGCGCTTGGAGAGGATTCGATCTAGCATGCCGGCGAGTCTGATAGCGCCATGTCGTCTGCCAAGGTCGCTGCGTGCCAGTCATCGCTAAACGTGGAAACGTTCCCGGGTCGTGCCATGAAAGCGGAAATTCATTCAATGACCGGCGCTACTTTCTGCCGGATTTTCAAGGTGGCGGCTGGGAGACGCCCGGTTCACTCCGTGCGCTCGATCACTGCGGATGCGGGTTCAGGCTCGAGCGACTTCAGGAAGAACTGGCAGAGATCCGCGTAGAGCGCGTGTGAGCCGGTGGACAGCACCCGGTTGTGATCTCCGCCTATCACCACACGGAACTGTTTTCGCTGGTTCGGCAGGGCGGCGAAGATCTCCTTTGCCTGCTCGATCCCGATGTAGGGATCGCGGTCCCCATGGGCGATCATGACGGGCATGCGAAGCTTCGTCGCGGCCTCGACCGGCCTGACATCGGCGGGCCAGTAGCCTCCCCGCAGCTTTGTCCCGCAGCACACGCTGAATGCGGCGACCGGGCAGCAGAAGTGAAGTTGCTTCGGCAGCAGTTCTTCCGCCGAGCGGAGGACCGGACGATCGAGCGAAGCAAAGGTGGCCACGCTGGCGACTGCCTTCCATTTCGCGGTTTCCCGCGCCGCCGCCTGCAACGCGATGGCACCGCCTTGTGACACGCCGAAGAGGCAGGCAGGAGAAGTCGGGAAGTGGAACCGGTTGGCGGCCTCCACCAGCACTTGTCCGGCGAGTTTGGATTCATTCAGGCCGAAGGTCCCAAAGGTGGCTGGGTGGTCGCCTTGCCCGGGGATATCGAGCAGCAGGCAGCGAAAGCCGGCCGCGCAGAAACGTTCGCAGATCGGCAGGTGGTCTTCCTTCCGCCCGCTGTGACCGTAGAACATCACAATGGTCCCGAGCTGGGAGCCCCACGGCGGTAGGGCGATGCCCCGCCGCTGGAGTTCGGTGCGGAGAATGCGTCCCTTCTCCGCCTTGCCCGGTTCCTTGGTGCCGGTGACGAGCAGGCAAGGCGTCCGGTCTGCGGCAGTGAAAGGTTCCACCCGCAGCCCGAATTCCGCCGGCCGGGCCAGGATCTCGCGGTGATAGTCCTGGAGCGGACGCCGTGCGGGAGACACCAGATGGCGGGAGCCCCACCAGCCAGTGACGGCGAAGGCCACGGCGAAGAGCGCCAGGAGGAGCACGGCGAAGACTCGGAGGGCGCGGCGAAGTCGCTTCATCGGTGACGCCGAAGGAAATGGGGCTCCCGTGAAATCCTCAAGGCGGCATCGTGAATTTCGCAAGATCGCGTTTGCCAGCAACGAGATCGGCGACTAGGGGATGCCCATGACATTGCTCGCCGAAACCTCCTCCGTGATGACCAAGACCCGCGAATTGTGCGCCGCGATTGCCGCGGACGAGCATTTTGCGAAGCTCCAGAAGGACGTGGAGCGCTTCCTGAGCGACGACGGTGCCCGCTTGATGTATCAGACCGTTCACCAGCGTGGTGAGGAGCTGCACCACAAGCAGCACTCCGGCGTCAAACTGGCCCCGTCCGAGATTCGGGAATTCGAATCCGCCCGCGACGCGCTGATGAGCAACGAGGTCGCTTCCGCTTTCCTCGATGCCCAGGACGAACTGGAGTCGCTTCAGAAGACGATCGGCAAATACGTGAACATGACCCTCGAGCTTGGCCGCGTGCCGACCGAGCAGGACATCGCCGAGTCCGAAAAGGGCGGCTGCTGCGGCGGCGGTTGCGGCTGCCACTGAGCCGGTCTTGTCTCCGGACCAAGTTCCTTTACCTCTCGGGCGGCTTCTTCGCGGAAGCCGCCCGTTCCATTTCAGGGCAGGAGGATCACTCGGCCCCGTTCGCGACTTCCTTCGGCTTGGCCAATTTGGCTCGGGCGATTTCCCAGACCATCGGAAGGATGGAGAAGGCGATGATGCCGATCACCACGAGTTCGAAGTTCTTCTTCACCACCGGGATATTTCCGAAGAACCAGCCGGCGGGGAGGATCAGCACCACCCAAGCGATGGCGCCGATCACGTTGAAGGACATGAAGCGCTTGTAGTCCATGTCACCGGTACCGGCGACGAAGGGCGCGAAGGTGCGGACGATCGGCACGAAGCGGGCGAGGATGATCGTCTTGCCGCCGTAGCGCTCGAAGAACTCGTGGGTCTTCGCGATGTGCGATGGCTTCACGATCTTGGGGAACTTCCGCATCATCCAGTGGCCGCATTTACGACCGATCCAGTAGTTTGCGGTGTCACCGAGGATCGCTGCGACCAGCAGGACGATCGCTGCGATCCACACATTCAGGCCGGACTTGGGATCCGCGGCGAGGGCACCGACCGCGAAGAGCAACGAGTCGCCGGGAAGGAACGGTGTCACCACCAATCCGGTCTCACAGAAGACGATGAGGAAGAGCAGCCCGTAGATCAACGAGCCGTGAGCGGCGGTGAACTCGAGCAAGTGATCCTGGATGTGCAGGATGAAATCGATGATCTCCTTCATGTGTTCTCGGGGCGGGGGTCGCGGCTGAGCAGCTCATGCATGGCACGGGCGGCGGGCTTGCCTTGGTAGAGGATGGAGTAAACGGCGTCGATGATCGGCGTGCGGACGCCAGCCTTGCAGGCGGCATCGTGGATCGAGAGCGTGTTCGGCACGCCTTCCGCGACCATACCGAGCGAGGTGGTAGCTTCCTCGAGCGATTTGCCATGGCCGAGCGCGAGGCCGACGCGGTGATTGCGCGAGTGCTGTGAGAAGCAGGTGGCGATGAGATCGCCGACACCAGACAGGCCGGCGAATGTTTCCGCACGACCACCGAGTGCCACACCGAGGCGGGTCATCTCCGCGAGCGCCCGGGTCACCAGTGCGGCAATCGCGTTGTCGCCGAGCCCGAGCCCGGCGGCGATACCAGCGGCGATGGCGTAGACGTTCTTGATCGCCCCACCGAGTTCGATTCCCGCGAGGTCGTCGCTCGTGTAGCTGCGGAAATGCGGAGCGGTGAAAAGCTCCTGAAGGTTTCGTGCGAGGGTTTCGTCCGTGGAGCCGATCACCGCACAGGTCGCCAGATTCTGAGCAATTTCCTCGGCGTGGTTCGGGCCGGAGACCACGGCGACGGGATTGTCTGGAAAGACGTCGTGGAGGATCTCGCTCATCCGCTCGCCGGTATTTCGCTCGATGCCCTTGGCGCAGGAAAGCAGCACGGTTTCGCGCGGCAGGCCAGCGAGGTCATTGGCGCATTGACGGGTCGCCGCGGTGGGGACGCCGAACAGGACCAGCGAGTGCGCTGAGGCGTCGCGGAGTGTCGTCGACGCCCGGACGTTTTCTGGCAGCACTATATCAGTCAGATAGCGCGGATTGCGGCGATGAGTGTTGATCGACTCCGCCACGGCGGCGTCACGGCCGATCATCACCACTTCGGAAAGCCTTGGCGCAAGCAAGACGGCCAAGGCGGTGCCAAAGGAGCCGGTGCCGAGAATGGCGGCGGAAGGAAACGCGTCAGGCATTGGACTTCTTCTTGGGCTGGAAGCGGTTCTCGGTGCCATTCTTGAGGCGCTGGATGTTCCCGCGGTGTTTCCAGATCGCCAACGCCGCGATCACGACGGAAAAGACAAACAGCGGCTTGTTCCAGACGCCGGCGGCAATCTTGCCGTGATACCACGACCCGAAAATGATAATGAGAGGCAGCAGTGCGGCTGCGACGATCGAAGCTACCGAAACGTAGCGGCTAACCTTGAAGGTGATCAGCCAGACGAGGATCAGCAGGATCACCGCCGCTGGGGCCAGGGCAATGAGCACGCCGGCCGAGGTGGCAATGCCTTTGCCTCCCTTGAAGCCCACCCAAGGGGAGTAGTTGTGGCCGAGAATGGAGAGAAGTCCGGTGAGGACCTGGAGGGACTGGGCTTTCCACTGGTCGGCCGCCGGGAAGAGGTAGCCGTGGTCGAGAAGCCCGTGAAAGGTGAACTTGGTGTCCTGGCCCACGAAGCGAATCAGCGTGATCGCGAGCAGGGTGGGGATGAACCCTTTCAGAGCATCGAGAATCAGGCAGGTGATGCCGTGTTTCTTTCCGACCACCCGCAGCACGTTGGTGGCGCCGATGTTGCCGGAGCCGTGCTGGCGGATGTCGATGCCCTTCATCCGGGCGATGAACAGGCCGAAAGGGATCGACCCGAGGAGAAAGGCGATGAGCGGACAGAGCCAGAGCTGCATGGGCGCGGCTTGGGTAGTCGAAAGCGGGGGGGATGTCACCCCCCGATTCCGAAAGGGGTGCTCCCGTCTTCCCTTGGGAAAACGGGAGCCGAGACATGTGTCATTTGCCGCCGAATGCGGTGCAAGTGGCGTGGAGGTCAGCCTCGCCGTTCCGGATTGTAGCCTCGAGGCTGGCAGACGGGCCGCGCTGCAGCACCAAGTGGAGGTTGAGCAAGGGTTGGCCCTTGGCGACAAGTGTCACGTTGGCGGCGTCACTGGCATCCAAGCGGCCTGAACCTTTATATTTAATTCCGTTGAGCGCGAAGGTGACTTTGATTTGGTTGCTCTTGTCGAATTTCACGTCGAGCGGGGCGTTCGAGATGCTACCCCCACTCACCTTACCTAAAAACCGGCCGTTGACGGGGGATTGGATCGCCACGTAGCCCGTGGACACCCCTCCTTGGCCATCCGAGAGTTGATACGTGATCACCCGGCTGGCCGGGGCCGCCTCCTGAGTGGAGAACTTCAAGCGGGCACCCTGCGGGGTTGGGACGATTTCAGCGCTGCCTGCGCCCAAGTCGCCGCCCAAGCTCGTGACGGTCAGCGGGTCGGAATCAGGATCCTGATCATTGGCCAGGATATCAATGATGATCTCGCGTTTGCCGGTCTTGGTCTTGATCGGCAACCACGCCACGTCAGGTGCGGCGACCGGTACGAAATTGGGTGACGTCGCCCCTTCGTGGAGGCGGAAAACCCGGGGCAGCGGTGATGTCGTGCCTTCGGCGAGATTGGCGACTCCGTAAACCAATCCATCATGGCCTTCACCCATCGACACCCGTGAGTAGCGGAAGCTGGCGGGGAAGTCGTGGACGTTGCTGGTTCCTCCAGTCGGCGGCGTGTAATGGATGAATCCCGCTCCATTCCCACCTCCATAGACGGTGCTGCCGTAGATACCGTGTGAGGTGGCCAGCGGCGTGCGAGGCCAGACAGAAGGGCCCGGCAACGAGCTGAAGTCGGCCTCCATCTGAATCGTTCCATCCAGTCCGATGTGGAGCAAGGAGGTCCGGTTGCCTGCGATGAAACCATCGGCCGTCGGGGTCAACGAGTTGGCTTCTTCCTTGTAGGGATGGAATTCAGCGAGAACGGTGATGTCACCCGTATCTTCCAGGCGGAAGAAGGTACCGTAGGTGATGCGGGAGAGGCCGAAGGCTTTGACCGGTCCTCCGATGCTGGTAGTTCCATAGACGGCTCCGTCCGGTCCGATGGCGAGATGGAGCGGTGACGCGGGTTCGAATCTCGCATCCGGAGGCACAGGCGTCCCCGGCGGATAGGAAAGGGGGGATTCGAAGGCGTGGATGGTCTGAAAGGTGCCATCGAGCGACAACCGGAAGATAGTGCCGGCACCTTTCGGTCCACCACCCCCCATGATGCCAAGAAGGTCTCCAGTGGGGGCGATTATCAGTTTCCAAGGCCTGTAGCCCTCCGTGGACGGATTGATGTCGTGAAGGACTCCGAAGACGCCGTCGGGAGACCAGCGGAAGATTGTGCCAGAGCCAAACGCTCCTCCATGTTCGGTGGTGCCGTAAAACGTGCCGTCTGGACCGACGATCAGGGGGCTGAGAGGATCCGATCCGCTGCGATTCGTCGGAAT
>Ga0307406_10000741_pt1 | contig 18289 bp, 14 predicted proteins | sample 322Cmetagenome_3_FD_203706 | JGI IMG/M metagenome (GOLD analysis project Ga0307406, IMG submission 203706) | Maize rhizosphere microbial communities from greenhouse at UC Davis, California, United States - 322HYB-C-2 | ecosystem: Host-associated > Plants > Roots > Rhizosphere > Soil | place...
ACCGGCGCCACGTCCAGCGGCAGCTGCTGCCAGCGCATGGCCTGGCCTTCGCGCATTTCGAACTCGCCGCTCCAGGCCGTGACCTTGCACCAGTGCAGCCGCACCAGCGCATGCGGATAGTCGTGCTCGGTGATCTTCCAGACCTCGGCGCCCGCGATGGTGATGCCGAGTTCTTCTTCCAGCTCGCGGCGCAGGGCCTGCTCCACCGTTTCGCCGGCTTCGATCTTGCCGCCGGGAAATTCCCAGAAGCCCGCATAGGCCTTGCCTTCTGGGCGGGTGGACAGCAGCAGCGCGCCGTCGGCCGGCCGGATCAGCACGCCGACGGCCACCTCGGTGTGCTTGCGGCCTTGGCCTTGGGGTTGCGGCTGCCCGCTCATGCGGTCGCCCGCCCGGCGTAGTCGCGCGCGAACTGGTAGGCCACGCGGCCACTGCGCGAACCGCGCTCGAGCGCCCAGACCAGTGCCTCGGGCCGCGCCGCCTCGATGGCGGCCTTGTCGACGCCGAACGACGACAGCCATTGCGCGACGATCGCCAGGTATTCGTTCTGGCTGAACGGATAGAAGCTGACCCACAGGCCGAAGCGCTCCGACAGCGAGATCTTTTCCTCGATCACCTCGCCGGGATGGACTTCGCCGTCCTCGGTGTGGGTGTAGCTGAGGTTGTCCTTCATGTACTCGGGCAGCAGGTGGCGCCGGTTGCTGGTCGCATAGATCAGCACGTTGGGCGTGGCCGCGGCGATCGAGCCGTCGAGAATGGACTTGAGCGCCTTGTAGCCCGGCTCGCCCTCGTCGAAGCTCAGGTCGTCGCTGAACACGATGAATTTCTCGGGCCGCTGCGACACCACCTCGACGATGTCGGGCAAGTCGGTGAGTTCGGCCTTGTCGACCTCGATCAGCCGCAGCCCCTGCGGCGCATAGGCCTGCAGGCAGGCGCGGATGAGCGACGACTTGCCCGTGCCGCGCGCGCCGGTCAGCAGCACGTTGTTGGCCGGCTTGCCTTCGACGAACTGGCGCGTGTTGCGCTCGATCTTTTCCTTCTGGACGTCGATTTCCTTCAGGCTGTCGAGCGCCATGGCGGCCACGTGCCTGACGGGTTCGAGCACGCCGTGGCCCGAGCTGCGGCGGCGGTAGCGCCAGGCGATCGAGGCGTTCCAGTCGGCGGGGGCCGCCAGCGGCTGCGGCAGGATCGATTCGATGCGGCCGATCAGCTGTTCGGCGCGCTCGATCAGCTTCTCGAACTTTTCGTTCATCGACGACCGCCCGGCCGCCCGAAGGGCGTTGAGCGCCCCCTCGGGGGGCAGCGAAGACACGAAGTGCGTAGCGTGGGGGCCATCATGACCTGTAGTCGGCGTTGATCGTGACGTACTCGTGGCTGAAGTCGCAGGTCCACACGGTTTCGCTGGCGTTGCCGCGGCCCAGGCCGATGCGCACCGTGATCTCGCTCTGCTTCATCACGCGCTGGCCGTCTTCCTCGCGGTACGAAGGATTGCGCCCGCCCTTGACGGCCACGTGCACGTCGTCCAGGAACAGGTCGATGCCGGTCTGGTCGAGGTCCTCGATGCCCGCGTAGCCGACGGCCGCGAGGATGCGGCCGAGGTTCGGGTCGCTCGCATAGAAGGCCGTCTTGACCAGCGGCGAATGCGCCACGGCGTAGGCCACCTGCCTGCACTCGGCGGCATTGCGGCCGCCCTCGACCTGGACGGTGATGAACTTGGTGGCGCCCTCGCCGTCGCGCACGATCGCCTGCGCGAGCAGGCGCGCGACGTTCTGCATGGCATCGACCAGGGCCTTGCCTTCGGGCGAATCGAGCGAGGTGATGGCGGCGTGCGCGGCCTTCTGGGTGGCAATCACCACGAAGGAGTCGTTGGTCGAGGTGTCGCCGTCGATGGTCACGCGGTTGAACGAGGCGTCGGCCAGCCGCCTGGCCAGCGGCTGGATCAGCGAGGGATCGATCTTCGCGTCGGTCGCCATGAAACCCAGCATGGTCGCCATGTTCGGGCGGATCATGCCGGCGCCCTTGCTGATGCCGGTGATGGTGACGGCGGCGCCGCCGACCTGGACCCGCTGGCTGAACGCCTTGGGGATCGTGTCGGTGGTCATGATGCCTTCGGCAGCACGCGCCCAGTGGTTCTCCGAAGCGTCGGCCAGCGCGGCGGGCAGGCCGGCCTCGATGCGGTCCACGGGCAGCGGCTCCATGATCACGCCGGTGGAGAACGGCAGAATCTGCTCGGGCGCGATCTCCAGCTGGCGCGCGAGCGCGATGCAGGTGGAGCGCGTGCGCATCAAGCCGTCTTCGCCGGTGCCGGCGTTGGCGTTGCCGGTGTTGATGACCATGGCGCGGATGCCGTAGCCGGCCGCCAGGTGATCGCGGCAGACCTGCACCGGCGCCGCGCAGAAACGGTTCTGGGTGAACACCCCGCCGACCGCGGAGCCCTCGTCGATCAGCACGACGGTCAGGTCCTTGCGGTTGGCCTTGCGCACACCCGCTTCGGCCACGCCGATGCGGACGCCGGGCACCGCGAACAAGGCGGCAGGATCAGGGGCGGACAGGTTCACGGGCATGGCGGTTTCTCTTCGGAAGTTTCTGGGTCAGCTGAGCTTGCCGTGGCAATGCTTGAATTTCTTGCCGCTGCCGCAGGGGCACGGATCGTTGCGCCCGACGCGGGCAAACGCCGCGGCCTCGGCGCCGAGCGTGCCGAGCCCCAGCCCCGCGGCCGCGATGCGGCGCTGGTTCTCTTCGTCCAGCCGCACCTCGACCTCGCCGGTTTCGGTGGGCGCGCTGTAGGTGATGTTCGAGACGTTCTCGCCGCGGCTCTCCAGCGCATCGGCCGCCTGCTCGAGTTGCTCGCTCGACTGCACACGCACCGTCATGAGCTGGCGCGTGACTTCGTTCTTGACCGAGTCGAGCAGCTGGCCGAAGAGTTCGAAGGCCTCGCGCTTGTACTCCTGCTTGGGCTGCTTCTGCGCATAGCCGCGCAGGTGGATGCCCTGGCGCAGGTAGTCGAGCGAGGCCAGGTGCTCGCGCCAGTGCGTGTCGATGCTCTGCAGCAGCACCATGCGTTCGAACTGGGTGAAGTTTTCCTGGCCGATCAGGGCCACCTTGGCATCGAAGCTGTCGTTGCCGGCCTTGACCACCATTTCGACGATGTCCTCGTCGCTCACGGCCTCGGCCGCCTCGACCTGCTGCTTCAGGGGCATGTCGATGCCCCATTCGTTGGAGAGCGTCTTCTCGAGGCCTTCCAGGTCCCACTGCTCCTCGACCGATTCGGCCGGCACGTACTGCCGCACGAGATCGGTAAAGCAGCCTTCGCGCAGCGCCTCGATCTGGGCCGTGAGGTCGCCCGCGTCGAGGATGTCGTTGCGCTGCTGGTAGATCACCTTGCGCTGGTCGTTCGACACGTCGTCGTACTCGAGCAGCTGCTTGCGGATGTCGAAGTTGCGTGCCTCGACCTTGCGCTGCGCGCTCTCGATGCTGCGCGTGACGATGCCCGCTTCGATGGCTTCGCCGTCGGGCATCTTGAGGCGGTCCATGATCGCCTTGACGCGGTCGCCCGCGAAGATGCGCATCAGCGGATCGTCCAGACTCAGGTAGAAGCGCGAGGAGCCCGGGTCGCCCTGGCGGCCCGAACGCCCGCGCAGCTGGTTGTCGATGCGGCGCGACTCATGGCGCTCGGTCGCGATGATGCGCAGGCCGCCCAGCGACTTGACGAACTCGTGGTCCTTGGTCCATTCGGCACGCACATGCGCGATGTCGGCCGCCTTGGTGGCTTCGTCGCGGCCTTCGTCGTTCTCGATGGCCTCGATCATCTTCTCGATGTTGCCGCCCAGCACGATGTCGGTACCGCGGCCGGCCATGTTGGTCGCGATGGTGATCATCTTCGTGCGGCCGGCCTGCGCCACGATGTCGGCTTCGCGCGCATGCTGCTTGGCGTTGAGCACCTGGTGCGGCAGGCCCGCCTGGGTGAGCAGGCCGTCGATGATTTCGGAGTTCTCGATCGACGAGGTGCCCACCAGCACCGGCTGGCCGCGCTCGTAGCATTCGCGGATGTCCTGGATGGCCGCTTCGTATTTTTCGCGCGTGGTCTTGTAGACGCGGTCGAGCTGGTCGTCGCGCTTGCTGAGCCGGTTCGGCGGGATGATGACCGTCTCGAGGCCGTAGATTTCCTGGAACTCGTAGGCCTCGGTGTCGGCCGTGCCGGTCATGCCGGCCAGCTTGCCGTAAAGGCGGAAGTAGTTCTGGAAGGTAATGGAGGCCAGCGTCTGGTTCTCGGCCTGGATCTGCACGCCTTCCTTGGCTTCCACGGCCTGGTGCAGGCCGTCGCTCCAGCGCCGGCCCGTCATGAGGCGGCCGGTGAATTCGTCGACGATGACGACTTCGCCCTGCTGCACCACGTAGTGCTGGTCGCGGTGGTACAGGTGCCGTGCACGCAGCGCGGCATTCAGGTGGTGCATCAGCGTGATGTTGGCCGGGTCGTAGAGCGACGCGCCTTCGGGCAGCAGCTTGAATTCGCCCAGCAGCTGCTCGGCCTTCTCGTGGCCGTCCTCGGTGAGGAACACCTGGTGGGTTTTCTCGTCGACCGTGAAGTCGCCCGGCACCGTGACGCCCTCGCCCGTGCGCGGATCGGCCTCGCCTTCCTGCTTGGTCAAGAGGGGCACCACCTTGTTGATGGCCAGGTAGAGGTCGGTATGGTCTTCGGCCTGGCCGCTGATGATCAGCGGCGTGCGGGCCTCGTCGATCAGGATGGAGTCCACCTCGTCGACGATGGCGTAGTTCAGCAAGCGCTGCACCCGGTCGCCGGGCTCGTACACCATGTTGTCGCGCAGATAGTCGAAGCCGTACTCGTTGTTGGTGCCGTAGGTGATGTCGCTGGCGTAGGCCTGCTGCTTTTCCTCGCGCGGCATCTGCGGCAGGTTGATGCCCACCGTGAGGCCCAGGAAGTTGTACAGGCGGCCCATCCACTGGGCGTCGCGGTTGGCCAGGTAGTCGTTCACCGTGACGACGTGCACGCCCTTGCCCGACAGCGCGTTCAGGTACACCGGCAGCGTGGCCGTGAGGGTCTTGCCCTCGCCGGTGCGCATTTCGGCGATCTTGCCGTTGTGAAGGGCCATGCCGCCGAGCAGCTGCACGTCGAAGTGGCGCATCTTCATGACGCGCTTGGAGCCCTCGCGCACGGTGGCGAATGCTTCGGGCAGCAGGGCGTCGAGGGTTTCGCCCTTGGCGATGCGGTCCTTGAACTCCTGGGTCTTGGCGCGCAGCCCATCGTCGCTGAGCCTCTCGAATTCGGGTTCGAGCGCATTGATGCGCTCCACCGTCTTGCGATACTGCTTGAGGAGCCGGTCGTTGCGACTGCCGAAAATCTGGGTCAGGAAGTTGGTTGCCATTGGCGTGGAGATGGGCGGGCACCTGACCAGGCAGGCACTGCGACCGGATTCCCTAAGATATGGTGAAAGCAGTTGGGCGCATCTTCTTCGAATGCAAGCTCCGAAGAAGGCAAGCGGCTCCAGACCGGATCTGCCGGCGCAAGCGTCGGCAAACCGGGCATTTTAGCTGCCCTTGTTCCACCCCCCGGATTACCCATGAATCGCCGCTCCGTCCCCCCTTTCACGCTGCAGCAGGCCGCCGAAGGTTCGCCCACCCTGGCGAGCCTGATCGCCCGTGCGCGCGACGCAAGCGAGCGGCTGCGGGCGGTCGAGGGACTGATCCCGCCGGCCATGCGTCCGGCCGTGCAGGCCGGCCCGGCCGAGGGCGATGTGTGGTGCATGCTGGTCAACGGCAGCGCGGCGGCCGCCAAGCTGCGCCAGCTGTCGCCGATGCTGGTCAGCCGGCTGCGCAGCAAGGGCTGGGACGTGAACACGATCCGGATCAAGGTGCAGTCCGGTCGCTGAGCGAAAAAGCGGCCGCCCGCGCGAACGGCCGGGCGGCTGCGCCTATTGCGGCTGAAGCCCGATGCCCTGCGCCACCTTCTGCCAGCGCTCGGCCTCCGATCGCATGAAGGCCCGCAGCTCGCCCGTGGTGGAACCCTTCAGCTGCACGCCGAGCACCGCCATGCGCTCCTTCACCGAGGGATGGTCCAGCGCCGCGATCGCCTCGCGCCGCAGCCGCTCGATCAGCTCCAGCGGCGTGGTGGCCGGCGCCACCAGCGCCCACCACTGGTCGATTTCCATGCCCTTGAGCCCGCTCTCCGCCAGCGCGGGCACTTCCTTGAGCCCCGGAATGGCCACGCGCTGTGCGCTCGTCACCAGCAGCGGGCGGATCCGGTTGGCGCCCAGCAGGCTGGAGCCGCTGGCCAGCGTGGCGAAGTGGCCGGCCACCGTGCCCGCCGCCACGTCGGTGAGCGCCGGCGCCGAGCCGCGATAGGGAACCATGTTGAACCTGATCCCGGTGCGGCTCGCCAGCAGTTCGGCCGCCAGGTGGCTCACCGTGCCGGCGCCGCTGTGCGCAATGGCCGGCGGCATCGGCTGCGCGGCCGCGGTCTTGACGAAAGTCCTGAAATCGCGGCTGTCGTTGTCCATGCCCGCGAAGAACACGAGCGGCGAGGTGCCGATCATCGTCACCGGCGTGAAGTCGCGCAGCAGGTCGTAGGGCAGCCGCGCCGTCACCGCGGGCGCAATGGCGTGCGGCAGCTCGACGATGGCCAGCGTGTAGCCATCGGGCGCGGCCTTGGCTGCCGCCTCGGTGCCGATCTGGCCGGCGGCGCCGGGCCGGTTGTCCACGATCACCGAGCCGCCGATCGTCTGGCTCATGCGCTGCGCCATGGCGCGCGCAATGGCATCGGTGCTGCCGCCGGCGGCCCACGGCACGATCAGCTTGATGGGTTTGTCGGGAAAGGCCGCCCAGGCGCGCTGCGCGGTGGCGGCGAAGAGGGCGGCCGAACCGGCAGCCAGGAAGGCGCGGCGTTGCATTGCTTGCATGGTTTCGATTCCTTCTGTGGTGGTTCGGACGTTCAGGCGGCTGGGTCGGGCCAGCTCGGGTCGCGCGAGGCGTTGGCGGTGAGCATCAGCACCACGTGGGCATCGCCGGCAATGGCGTTGCCCTCGCGCAGCTGGCGCAGCGCGTCCAGCCCGGCCGCCGCGCAGAGTTCGGCGCTCACGCCGGCGGCCGTGAGCTTTCGCCGGGCTGCGCGGGCCTGGTCGTCGCTCACCACCACCGCCCCGCCGCCCGTGGCGACGGCGGCCTGCCACTGCAGGAAAGTCACGGTCGCGCCGGCGGTGGAGAACTGCGCGGTGTGGCCCGGATACGCGCCGTCGAGCGCCTCGCCGGCCAGCACGCGCGAGAGGCGCGCAAAAGGCTCCACCAGCCAGAGCCTCGGCAGGCGCGAAATGCGCCCCGCGGCCAGCAGGTCGCGGAAGCCCGCGTAGATGCCCCAGGCCAGATCGCCGCGCGCCGTGGGAATCACGACGTGATCGGGAAGGCCGCCCTCGTTCAGGCACTCCAGCGCAATGGGCTTGTAGCCCTCGATCGCCAGCGGTGCGCTGCCCAATGCGGGCAAGCGGTAATTTGTCAGCGCGAAATAGCCCGGATGCTGCGAGCGCTCGCGCACGAAGGCCCAGCGGCCGGCGTTGTCGGCAAAGGTGTAGCGCCGCGCACCCAGGGCATCGAGCTGCCGTGCATAGGCGGCCGGCAGGCCTTCGTAGGTTGCCACTTCGCAGGCCAGGCCCGCGGCCCATGCATAGTGCGCCGCCGAGATCGCGGCGTTGCCCGACGAGGCCAGCACCAGCGTGTGGGCATCGAAGTCCAGTGCCTGGGCCACGCCCACCGCGGTCATGCGGTCCTTGTGCGAGCCCGTGGGGTTGCACGATTCGTCCTTGAGCGCGAGGCGCGCCACGCCGAACTGGCGGGCAAGCTCCGGCATGTCCAGGAGCGGCGTGCCGCCCTCGCCCAGCGTGAAGCCCGGCTCGTAGGGCATCGGCAGGGGGCTTCCGCTCTCAGGCAGATAGCTGGCGCGCAACCCGGCATGGATGCCGATGCCGCGGCAGGCCGGGCAGCCGTCGTTCGCCAGCGTGAGCGGATAGGGAGCATCGCAGCGCAGGCACCGAAAGCCCTGCAGCCGGAGGTTTCTCGCCGGGCGCGGCGAACGGACCCGCGCGGTGCCGGACGGATCGGAAGACGGGGCGAGCTTGAAGTGGAGTACAGGCGCAGGCATGTTCAGGCGGTCCTGGGTGGGGAGTCGTGCCGAAATCTTAGGCATCTGCAAATAAAATCATCTAGCTTGAAATACTCAAGCGATAAGAAAACTTATCAATGCGCTTCACCGAGATAGAGACCTTCCGGGCCCTGATGCGCGCCGGCTCCACCCGCAAGGCCGCGGCGCTGCTGCACGTGACGCAGCCCGCCATCAGCCAGTCGCTCAAGCGGCTCGAGACGCAGGCCGGCATGCTGCTGTTCCAGCGCACCGGCGGGCGGCTGGTGCCCACGCCCGAGGCGCAGGCGCTGTGGACCGAGGTGGAGCGCGTCTTCATCGGCATGGAGGCGATCGAGCACCGCATGCGCAGCCTGCGCGACTTCGGCACCAACCAGCTCCAGCTCAGCTGCTATCCGGCCTTCGGCCTGGGCTTCATGCCGCGCGCACTGGAACGCCTGAAGGCGCAGCGCGGCGACAGCCCCTGGCCGCAGGTGTCGCTGCAGGTGCTCAGTTCCAAGGACGTGCGCGACCGCGTGGCAAAGGGCGTCTCCGACTTCGGCCTGATGGCCGACGAACTGCCGCTCGAAGGCATCGACCATTCGACCTTCGCGCGCTTTCCCGGCGTGGTCGTGATGCCGCAAGGCCATGCGCTGGCGCGCTTCAAGCGCGTCGAGCCGGAGCAGCTCGCGCAGGTGCCTTTCCTGGCGCTGAACCCCGAGGATCCCTCGCACCGCGGGCTCGAGACCGCACTGGCCGCGCGCGGCGCGGCGCTCCAGGTGATGGTGCAGACGCCCTACGCGGCCAGCGTGTGCGAGATGGCCGCGCGCGGCCTGGGCGTGGGGCTGGTCAACCCGATCACCGCGCTCGACTACGCGGAGCGCGGGCTCGTGGTGCGCCGGCTCTCGGTCGACGTGTTCTTTTCATGCGTGCTGGCCCTGCCCGCGGGCAAGGTGCTGTCCACCACCGCGCGCGACTTTCTGTCGCTCATGCGCCGGCAACTGGCAGAAGACGAGAAGCGCATCCAGCGCTACCTGCGCTGAGTCCGCGCGGGCCTACTTCCAGGCGAACTCGTGGTTCAGCCCCACGACGAAGCCGCGCACGCCCTGCGGGCCCGTCCGCGATGCGCTGACATCCACGCTGATCAGCGGCGTGAGGCTGAAGCGCCCGCCGATGCGCGAGGTCCACACACCCGATGCACGGCTGCGCTCCGCGATGAGCGCAACCTTGTCGTCGAGCGCCCACTCCACCGCCAGCCCGCCGCGCGGCGTGCGAGCGCCCGTGCCGGTGGCCCAGTCGGCGCCGAGGTTGGCGTGGATCTGCAGGCTGCCGGTCGGGCGCCAAGTGACCGGCAGCACGAGCTGGCCGCCCGCGCGGCCGCCGCGGGTCACATCGAATACGGCGCCGAGCGACAGCGCCGCGCTCAGCGGCGCATCGGCCGCCGCGCCATGGAAGTTCCACTTGACCTGGGGGCCCGCGGTGACCGAATGCGCGCCCTGCGCCGAAAGCCGGTCGATGTTGAGCCCCAGCTCGACGGCTCCGACGCGGCAGGACGGACCGATGTGCAGCCCGGTCACCGGCTCGGGGCCGGTGCGGCCCCACCAGGCTTCATACTGGCATTGGCCCGCGTCGAGCGTGCCGGCATCGTCGACGTCGAAATGGCCTGCCGCCTGGACACCGGCACTCGCCAGAACGCAGGCAGCCGCGGCCAGCCCGGCAGGTTGCGGCCATCGAATTGTTGTTTTGCGTCTGTTCTTTTTCATCGCCAGCATCCCGAAGACACGGGCATTCTAGGGACGGCGAAAGTCACCGCCGTGGCGCGCGGCACCCGGCCGGCGGATTCTCAGATCTCGAACTGCGGCTGCAGCTCCCGGATGCGCTTGATGGCCACGCCTGCGGCGGCCGTGCGGGTCTCGACGCCAAGCTTCACGTACACCCGCTCCAGGTGCTTCTTGGCGGTGGCCGGACTGCTGCCCAGGATCTCGCCGATGTCCTTGTTGGTCTTGCCCTTGACCACCCAGTAGAGCACCTCGGCCTCGCGCGCCGTGAGCTTCAGGCTCAGGCTCATGGCCTCGATCACGGCGGTGTCGGAGACCTCGCGCATGACGATCATCCATTCGTCGCCGTCGTCGTCCTGCCCGGTCTGCCGATGCAGGCGCAGGCTCAGGCTGCTTGCGCTCGCGCCTTGGGACGGGCCGGTGGAACCCTGCACGATCGAAAGCGCCGGCGGCTCGATGCCCTGCTGCCTGGCCTCGGGCGCATGGCGCCGCAGCCATTCGAGCACCACGGGCGGCGTCTCGGGCGCGCGGGTGTCGCAGTAGCGCTGCAGCAGCTCGCGCGCGAGCGCCGTCTGCCAGATCAGCCTGCCCTCGGGCAGCCGCACGGTGATGCTCGCGTAGCCGAAGGCGTCGAGCGCATTGCGGGCCTGGCCGGCCTGCCGCGCGTCCTGCCGGGCGCGGCGGGCGCCCTGCAGGTGCACGTTCATGCGCGCCAGCACTTCCTTGGGCTTGATCGGCTTGGTCACGTAGTCGACGCCGCCGGCCTCGAGCGCGGCCACCAGGTGCTCGGTTTCGGTGAGGCCGGTCATGAACACGATGGGGATGTGCGCCGTCGCGGCATCGGCCTTGAGCCGGCGCGCCACCTCGAAGCCGTCGATCCCCGGCATCATCGCGTCGAGCAGCACGATGTCGGGGCGCGCCTGCGCGGCGCGCTGCAGCGCCTGTTCGCCGTTGGTGGCAATGAGCACGGTGTAGCCCGACTCGTCGAGCGCATCGTGCAGCACCGCCAGGTTGTCGGGCACGTCGTCGACGATCAGCACCAGGTCGCTGTTGGCGCCCTGTTCGCGCAGTGTTTTCGCAAGCGGTGTGGTTTCCATGGACTTGTTGTTCTTCAGGCCGCGCCGACCGCGGCGGCCAGCGCCCGGCTCATGGCCTCGAACTGGAATTGGCGCGCGAGGATGCGCTGCGCCTCGGTCCAGGCCAGGCATTCGGGCTCTTCGGTATCGATCTCGTCGAGCTGGTTCATGATGCCGCGAAAGTAGCCCAGGCTCACCGCTTCGTCGAGTGCGCGCAGCCGCGCCAGCGAGGGCGCCCGCATGGCGTGCGACGCGGCGGCGGGTGCGGGCTTGGCGGCGGTGTCGGTCCATCGCAGGCCGAGGCGGCGCTCGAGCCAGTCGAGCAGTTCCGTGTGGCGCACCGGCTTGACGAAGAAATCTTCGGGCGCAATGCCCACGTCGTTCTCCAGGCCCTTGTCGAAGGCATTGGCCGAGACGATGGCCACGCTGGCATCGGCCAGGCCGAGCCTGCGGGCCCGGCGGATGGTCTCCCAGCCGTCGATGCCGGGCATCGCGAGGTCGACGAACATCGCATCGGGCCGGTAGCCGGCCGCAACGAGGTCGAGCGCATCGTGCCCGCTGGCGGCGCTGCGCAGCTCGAAGCCGAGCGGCGCCAGCACGTGGCCGAGCAGCTCGCGGTCGGCCTCCTCGTTGTCGACCACCAGCAGCCGCCGGCGCGGGCCTTCGTAGCCGCGCCGCGCAGGCTGCACCGGCGCTGGCCGGCCCGAGGCGCCCGCCGCGTCGTGCACGCGCGGCAGGAAGAGCCGCACGCAGAAGAGCGAGCCTTCCCCGGGCGTGCTGCGCACCTTCATCTCGCCGCCCATCAGGTCGGTCAGCATCTTGGCGATGGTGAGGCCCAGCCCGGCGCCGGGCGTCGCAGCCGCGGCCGCATCGCCGCGCGTGAAGGGCTCGAAGATGCGCTCGATGTCCTCGGCCGTCATGCCGGGGCCGGTGTCCTCGATCTCGACCGAGGCGAATTCGCGCGCGTACGACAGCCGCAGCCTCACCTCGCCCGCAGCCGTGAACTTGATGGCATTGCCCAGCAGGTTGATGAGGATCTGGCACACGCGCTTCTCGTCGGCGCGCACCACCTCGGGCAAGCTGCCCGTGGTCTCGAAGCGGAAGCGCAGGCCCTTCTCGGCCGCCTGCAGCTCGAACATGTCGGCCAGCTCGCGCAGGGTGTCGGCAAAGCGCATGGGCCGGGCATGCAGCGTGAGCTTGCCGGCCTCGATGTGGGCAATGGCCAGCGTGCCCTCGATGAGCGACAGCAGGTGCTCGCCGCCGCGCTTGATCACCGCCACCGCCTGCTGGCGGTGCGGCGGCACGGACTGGTCCTCGCCCATCAGCTGCGCATAGCCCAGGATGCTGTTGAGCGGCGTGCGCAGCTCATGGCTGATGGCGCTGATGTAGCGGCTCTTGGCCTGGTTGGCCTGGTCGGCGGCGCGGCGTGCCTGCTCGGCCGCGAGCTTGGCCTGCTCGGCGACTTCGCGCGCTTCCTCCGCCGTCTGCTTGGCCGATTGCAATGCGCGGTCGGTCGCGCGGTGCAGCTCGATCTCGCGCATCAGCAGATGGGTCTGGCGGTTCGATTCTTCCTGCGCGACTCTCCGGCTCTGGTGCGCCAGCACCAGCCACCAGGCCACCACGCCCGCAATCACCAGCAGCGCCATGTACGCCTTGAGAAAGCCCGAGCGCAGCGCCGATTGCTGCACGCCGGCCAGCGCCTCGGCCAGTTCCGACTGCGAGGCCAGCTGCAGCGCGCTCTCGCCCAATGCGCGCAGCTCCTGCTGGTAGAGCACGCCGAACACCACCGCCAGCACCGGCACGATGATCAGCATCAGCAGCAGGAAGTGTCCGAGCCCGGTGTCGAGATAGCGCCAGCTGAAGCGCGGCAGCAGCCAGCGCAGCACCGACGACCATTGGGCCGACAGGCTCGCATGCGGCTTGCACAGGTCGCCGCAGCGCGCGTCGAGCGTGCAGCACAGCGAGCAGATTGCGCCCTGGTAGGCCGGGCAGTGGGCCATGTCGGGGCCTTCGTACTCGCGCTCGCAGATCACGCAGTGCTGCACCTTGAGGCGCTGGTAGCTGCCTTCCGCGCCGCCCTCGTCCAGGGCATGCTCGACCCGCGCCCAGCGCACCGCGCGCGGGCCCGCGGCGGGTGCGAAGGCGACCGCACCATGGCCGGCCGAGCCCCGCGCCAGGTAGTACTTGCCGCCCGTGGCCCAGGCCAGCAGCGGCGAAACCACCAGCGCCGTGCCCAGCGCGATCAGCGCGGAGAAGGCCTGCGCGAGCGGCCCGAAGACGCCCAGGTGGGCGGTGATCGACAGCACTGAGGCCAGCGCCATCGCGCCGACGCCCACCGGATTGATGTCCCACAGGTGCGCCCGCTTGAACTCGATGCCCGGCGGCGACAGGCCCAGCGGCTTGTTGATGACCAGGTCGGCCACCACCGCCATCATCCAGGCGATGGCGATGTTGGCGAACAGGCCGAGCACGTCGCCCAGCGCCTCGAACACGTTCATCTCCATCAGCATGAAGGCAATGAGCGCGTTGAACACCACCCACACCACGCGCCCCGGATGGCTGTGCGCCACGCGCGAGAAGAAATTGCTCCAGGCCAGCGAGCCCGCATAGGCGTTGGTCACGTTGATCTTGAGCTGCGAGATCACCACGAACAGCGCGGTCGCGGCCACGGCCCAGCCGTAGTTCGGAAACACGTACTCGTAGGCCGCCAGGTACATCTGGTTGGGGTCGACCGCGCGCTCGACCGGCACCATGTGCGTGATCGCCAGGTAGGCCAGCAGCGCGCCGCCCAGCATCTTGAACACGCCCAGCACCACCCACCCAGGGCCGCCGGCCAGCACGCCGGCCCACCAGCGCCGCGCGCCCGCGGCGGTGCGCGCGGGCATGAAGCGCAGGTAGTCGGCCTGCTCTCCCATCTGGGTGATCAGGGCGATGCCGACGGTCAGCGCCGCGCCAAACAGGTGCAGGTCAAAGCCCTTGGCACCGGTCTTCACACCGTTGTAGTGCACGATGCCCGCGAACGCACCAGGATCGCGCACCAGCACGAAGACAAAGGGCACCACCAGCATCACCAGCCAGAGCGGCTGCGTCCACAGCTGCAGCCGGCTGATGGCCGAGACACCGTGCGTCACGAGCGGAATCACCACCAGCGCGCACACCAGGTAGCCCCAGACCGGCGGCACGCCGAGCGCAAGCTCGAGCGCATAGGCCATCACCGCCGCCTCGAGCGCAAAGAAGATGAAGGTGAACGAGGCGTAGATCAGCGAGGTGAGCGTGGAGCCGATGTAGCCGAAACCCGCGCCGCGCGTGAGCAGGTCCATGTCGACGCCGTAGCGCGCGGCATACACGCTGATCGGCAGGCCCGCCAGGAAGATGATGAGTCCCGTCGCCACGATGGCCCAGAACGCGTTGGCGAAGCCGTACTGCACCAGCAGCGTCGCGCCGACCGCCTCCAATATCAGGAACGATGCCGCGCCGAAGGCCGTGTTGGCCACGCGCCATTCGGACCACTTGCGAAAGCGCTGCGGCGTGTAGCGCAGCGCGTAGTCCTCGAGCGTCTCGCTCGCCACCCAGCTGTTGTAGTCGCGCCGCACCTTGACGATGCGCTGGGGCGCGTCGTCGGGGCTGGGGGTGGCGGCGTCCGGGTTCACACCGTTTCGGTGCATCTTTCGTGCCATCCATACGTCTTTTGGCGAACACCGGCACGACTGTTGCAAAGACGAAGCCTGCCCAATAATGGCCGACCTCCCCGCCACCCGAAGCCGCCTCCCATGGAACTGACCCCGCGCGAAAAAGACAAGCTGCTGATCTTCACCGCAGCACTGCTGGCCGAACGCCGCAAGGCGCGGGGACTGAAGCTCAACTATCCCGAAGCCGTCGCGCTGATCTCCGCCGCCGTGATGGAAGGCGCGCGCGACGGCAAGAGCGTCGCGGCGCTGATGAGCGAAGGCCGCACCGTGCTCACCCGCGCCGACGTGATGGACGGCATCGCCGAGATGATCCCGGACATCCAGGTGGAAGCCACCTTTCCCGACGGCACCAAGCTGGTCACCGTCCACCAACCCATCGTCTGATCGCCCTCCAGAACAAGAAAGCCTGCCATGCGCCACAACGCTTCCAAGACCCTTGCCCTCATTGCCATGCTGCTGCCGCTCGCGGCCGGCGCCCACACCGGCGCCGACGGCGGCGTGCACCACGGCTTTGCCACCGGCTTCATGCACCCGCTGACCGGCGCCGACCACCTGGCGGCCATGGTCGCGGTCGGCCTCTGGAGCGCGCTGGCCGCGCGCCGCGCCTGGCCCGACCTGCTGTGGGCGCCGCTGGCCTTCGCGGGCATGCTGCTCGTGGGCGCGCTGATGGGGCTGGCGGGCGTGCAGCTGCCGGCGGTCGAACCGATGATCGCGGCTTCGCTGCTGGTGCTGGGCCTGCTGGTGGCCACGCGCATCCACCTGCCGGCCGCAGCGGCCGCGGCGCTGGTGGGCGTGTTCGCCGTCTTCCACGGCGTGGCGCACGGCCACGAACTCGCGGGCGAACAGGGCGCCGCACTGACGCTGGCCGGCATGGTCGGCGCCACCGTGCTGCTGCACGCAGCGGGCATCGCCGCAGGCTGGGCGCTGCGCCACGCCAACGCATGGCTGCCGCGCATGGCCGGCGCCGCGGTGCTCGGCCTGGGCGCAACGCTGCTGGCACAGGCCATCTGAGGCGGGCCATGATCCCCGGCGAACTCTTCACCGACGACGGCGAGCACACGCTCAACCCGGGCCGCCGCACCCTCACGCTGGTGGTGCAGAACACCGCCGACCGGCCGATCCAGGTCGGCTCGCACTACCACTTCGCCGAGACCAACGGCGCGCTCGGCTTCGACCGCGAGGCCGCGCGCGGCATGCGGCTGAACATCGCCTCGGGCGCCGCGGTGCGCTTCGAGCCGGGCCAGCAGCGCACGGTCGAACTCGTCGACTTTTCGGGCGACCGCGTCGTCTACGGCTTTCGCGGCCTCGTTCAAGGAAAGCTCTAAGCCATGGCAACGATTGGACGGCGTGCGTACGCCGAGATCTTCGGACCCACCGTGGGCGACCGGGTGCGGCTCGCCGACACCGAGCTCGTCATCGAGGTCGAGGCCGACTACACGCTGCGCGCCGGCGGCTACGGCGAGGAAGTGAAGTTCGGCGGCGGCAAGACGATCCGCGACGGCATGGCGCAGTCGCAGCGCACCAGGGCCCAGGGTGCGGTCGACACGGTGCTGACCAACGCGCTGATCCTCGACCACTGGGGCATCGTGAAGGCCGACATCGGCCTGAAGGACGGGCGCATCGCCGCCATCGGCAAGGCCGGCAACCCCGACGTGCAGCCGGGCGTGGACATCGTCATCGGCCCCGGCACCGAGATCATCAGCTGCGAGGGCAACATCGTCACGGCCGGCGGCATCGACAGCCACATCCACTTCATCTGCCCGCAACAGATCGAGGAAGCGCTCGCCTCCGGCATCACCACCATGCTGGGCGGCGGCACCGGCCCCGCCACCGGCACCTTCGCGACCACCGCCACGCCCGGCCCCTGGCACATCGAGCGCATGCTGCAGGCCGCCGATGCGTTCCCGATGAACCTGGGCTTCCTCGGCAAGGGCAACGCGAGCCTGCCCGATGCGCTGCACGAGCAGATCGAGGCCGGTGTGATCGGACTCAAGCTGCATGAAGACTGGGGCACCACGCCTTCGGCCATCAGCAATTGCCTGGACGTGGCCGACGCCACCGACACGCAGGTGGCGATCCACAGCGACACGCTCAACGAATCGGGCTTCGTCGAGAACACCATCGCGGCCGTGGGCGGCCGCGCCATCTGCGCCTTCCACACCGAAGGCGCGGGCGGCGGCCATGCGCCCGACATCCTGCGCGTGGTGGGCGAGGAGAACTTCCTGCCCTCCTCCACCAACCCCACCATGCCCTACACGGTGAACACGCTCGACGAGCACGTCGACATGCTCATGGTGTGCCACCACCTGGACGCCGGCATTGCCGAGGACCTGGCCTTTGCCGAGTCGCGCATCCGCAAGGAGACCATCGCCGCCGAGGACGTGCTGCACGACCTGGGCGCGATCAGCATGTTCAGCTCCGACAGCCAGGCCATGGGCCGCGTCGGCGAAGTGGTGCTGCGCTGCTGGCAAACGGCGCACAAGATGAAGCTGCAGCGCGGCAAGCTTCCCGAAGACAACGAGCGCAACGACAACTTCCGCGCCAGGCGCTACGTGGCCAAGTACACGATCAACCCCGCCATCTCGCACGGCATTGCGCACGAGGTGGGCTCGATCGAGGTCGGCAAATGGGCCGACATCGTGATCTGGAAGCCCGCCTTCTTCGGCGTGAAGCCCTTCACGCTCATCAAGGGCGGCACCATCGCCATGGCCGCCATGGGCGACCCCAACGCGTCGATTCCCACGCCGCAGCCGGTGCACTACCGCCCGATGTTCGGCAGCTACGGCGGCTCGCTGGCCAGGAGTTCGCTGACCTTCGTCTCGCAGGCCGGACTGGCCGCGGGCATCAAGGAACGCTATGGTCTTTCGAAGCACCTGAGTGCGGTGAAGAACATCCGCAACGTGCGCAAGAAGGACCTGGTCCACAACGGCTACACGCCGAAGATGGAGATCGATGCGCAGACCTACGCGGTGCGCGCGGACGGGCATCTGCTGACCTGCGATCCGGCGGTGCAGCTACCGCTGACGCAGCGGTATTTTCTGTTCTGAAGCGAAGCCTGCAGGGCCTTGAAGCGCCCGGCGGGCACCCGCTTGACAGGCTGCGTATCCTCATGGGTATCCATCCTCTCGTTTCACGCCTCTTGGGCATCCCGTTCGCACCATGCTTACCGCCAACAAACTCATGCCCCAAGGCCGCGGCCTTGCGCCCGTGCTGCTCAAGCGCGCCGCCACCATCGAACTCGACTGGGACGTGCGCCAGAAGAGCCGTTTCGACGCCACCGATTCGCAGGGCCGGCAGATCGGCGTGTTCCTGCCGCGCGGCACCGCCGTGCGCGGCGGCGACGTGCTGGTGGCCGAGGACGGCTCGCTGGTCCGCGTCATCGCGGCGCCGCAGCCGGTGCTGCGCATCACGCACTGCACGGCCCACGGCACCCCGTTCGACCTGACGCGCGCGGCCTATCACCTGGGCAACCGGCATGTGCCGATCGAGCTCAAGCCCGACCACCTGAAGATCGAGCCCGACCATGTGCTGGCCGACATGCTGCGTTCGATGCACCTGATCGTCGTGGCAGTCGAGGAAACCTTCGAGCCCGAGGGCGGCGCCTATGGCTCGCACGAGCATTCGCAC